>Ga0208259_1000077_pt1 | contig 37397 bp, 27 predicted proteins | sample CryBogCBH22May08_FD_184618 | JGI IMG/M metagenome (GOLD analysis project Ga0208259, IMG submission 184618) | Freshwater microbial communities from Crystal Bog, Wisconsin, USA - CBH22May08 (SPAdes) | ecosystem: Environmental > Aquatic > Freshwater > Lake | place: Crystal Bog, Wisconsin, USA... | reverse complement strand
ATTAGGATAACAAAGTAATCAGCTAATATTCGCTTATTCACCCGTTCATACACAAGCCACATCAGCCGGTCCGGTTTTGGCGTATGCCAAAATGTTGAGCCCACTTTAGTGGGAGAGACAAGGAGACAGCAGTGGTGGTGTATGAACAGAGCCTGTCGGCTATGAGACAAAATCTTAAATAAAGTGACCTTTCAAATAAAGTATTTAGGTTATATAAATCGGCTTATTATTAGGTTAATTGGTATTAGTATCAACCGTAGGCGTAATAACGACTGTAGATTTTACCAGTTTAGCATTGCTTATACTTGCATTTAACGCAGTATCAAAGAAGTTCTATTTTATTGATTTTAGTATATACTTTGTCTTAGTTTTATACTGAAAATTTACAACCTTTTAACAGCCATTTGTATTTGAATTGATAGTGCTTTTTTAATAAATTTAGACTTCTATATTAAAAATTACTCCACTTAGAATATTATTGGAAATTTAAAGCCATTATATTATTATTTCTATCATAAAGTTATATGCTATTATAAGATTTTACTGTATATAACATCAGACAATCTAACTGTTTTCTGCTACATAAACTTGTCATGTTTTGCTATTTGCAAAGGACTATAGGTGAGCCATATTTGCATTGTCAATTCGAAATAACAGACAATATATTATGAAACTAAATACACTAAATATCATGCAAAACAAAATGCTTCTCGCTCTGGGAATGATGATGTTAGTGTTGGTTTCATGTACAAATTATGGGTTTGCTAATAATACTATTAAATCACTGACTAATACTAATTATACTCCTATAGATGCTAAAGCTACTCGCGAAACAAAAAGACTTTATAATAATATGCTTGCTTTAGGCAATAATAAAAAAGTTTTATTCGGACATCAGGATGATTTAGCTTACGGTTCTACTTGGAGATACAATACTGCTAATAAAGGTAATATGCACGTTAGTGACACTAAAGATGTAGTAGGTGATTTACCTGCTTTGTTTGGTTGGGATTTAGGTCAGTATTATCCAGATTCTTTAAATTACCTTATCAATGGTGTTTTAAAGAATGATCTTAAGAAATTCATTATTTCAGCTTACCAAAATGGTGGGATTAATACCATTAGCTGGCATTGCGATAATCCTTTAACAAGAGGTAGATTTAATGATTGTAATCCAAATACAGTTCATGCAATTCTAACTGATCCTGCTACAAAAGCTACTTTTAGACAATGGTTAGGTTATGTTGCAGATTTTATTGGAGATTTAAAAGTAAATGGCGTTTTGATTCCAGTAATCTTCCGTCCTTTTCATGAAAGTAATTTAAATAATTGTTTCTGGTGGGATAATGGCGCTTGTGGAGCAAAAGAATATACTGAATTATGGAAAATGACTATATCTTTTTTAAGAGATGAAAAACAACTTCACAATATTTTATTCGCATTCTCTGTTAACGATGGTTTTACAGCTGAATCTTTTGGGAATAAATTCGTTCAGGACTATGTAGATATTATTGGATTTGATATTTATCAAAGAACTAATTCCTATTCTGAAATGAATAACTTCATTAACAGAACAAGAACTAATTGTAAGAATATGGCTTCAATTGCAGCTAAATATGGAAAAGTGCCAGCTATTACAGAAATAGGGGCCGACAATACATTAAATCCAAAATGGTGGACGGAAGCTTTCCTTCCTGCTATTAATAATATGCCAGTTGCTTATGCACTATTATGGAGAAATCCTTACAAAGCTGTTGATGCATCTGCAAGCTATTCAGTTTCTGTAAACCATAGCAGTGCAGGAGATTTTGTGGATATGTACAATAATAATCCTCAGATTATATTCTGTAAAGATGCTGCAGCAATAAATCTATATCGTTAATTTAAAAAATATAAAATGGAATTAAATTCACCAGAAGATTTTGAAGAATTAGAGTCGGACATTAATAGTAACTGGGTAAAAATCACCATGATTGTGGTTAGTTTACTGGCAATAACTTTAATATACTATACCCTTTATTTGAAGCATACTTTAAATTAAATTCATTATCAGGATAAAAGATTGTTGGTTTTAAAATTGGAAGAAGGATGTTACGTTCATGATATTCTTATCATTTACACAGTATCCATATTGGAACATGGTCTTTGAAAGTGCAATACCTTTTAAAGGCCTTTTTATTTGTACCACTTATTCCAAATCAGTTTTAATAATTTAAGTGAATCTATATACAAGAATTTAAATCCCCCCAAGCGATTTCTGTAATAAAAATTGAGAGAAAAAAATAGGGAATAGTTTCAATTAGTTATAAGTTAACATGCAATTAAGTGGTTATTTTTTTGAAATTCTCATCTTTCATCTAATATTGCACTTGCAGCTAAAAAACTGCGAGCAAGTAAACAAAGAAATAAAACACCTCATTATACATCTGGAATGGCTAAGAATTTATTAATAGTGGAGTCCCCTGCAAAAGCAAAGACCATCGAGAAAATTCTGGGAAAAGAATTTGAGGTTCATAGCTGTTATGGACATATAAGAGACCTTGAAAAAGACGAGATGGGCATTGATGTAAACAATCATTTTAAACCACGCTACATTGTACCCGATGATAAACTAAAGGTAGTAGCAGATTTAAAAAGACTGGCGGCTAAAGCACAAGACGTTTGGCTTGCATCGGATGAGGATAGGGAAGGGGAAAGTATTAGCTGGCACTTAGCAGAAGTACTTGGCCTTGACCCTTTAACTACAAAACGTATTGTATTTCACGAGATTACTGCTCCTGCTATTAAAAAGGCAGTGGCTAATCCTCGTACAATAAATATGGATCTGGTAAATGCACAACAAGCTCGTCGTGTATTGGATAGATTGGTTGGTTTTGAATTAAGCCCTGTACTTTGGCGTAAAATAGGAAGACAAGGTGGATTAAGTGCTGGAAGGGTACAAAGTGTTGCCGTAAGATTAATAGCAGAAAGAGAAAGAGAAATTAATCAGTTTAATGCACTTAGTAGTTTTAAAGTTGAAGCTTTATTTACTTCTAAAGATATAAATGGCAAATCATTAAACTTCAAAGCTGAATTACCCGAGAGAATAAATGAACAATCAGGTGCGCAACAGTTTTTAGAAAGCTGTAAGGGCGCTAATTATAAAGTGGCTGATATTCAGGTAAAACCAGCAAGAAGAAGTCCTGCTGCTCCTTTTACTACTTCAACTCTACAACAGGAAGCTTCCAGGAAGCTGGGTTATGGTGTTAGTAAAACCATGCTTTTAGCACAAAGACTCTACGAAAGCGGTAAGATTACTTATATGAGAACGGATAGTATCAACCTGAGTGAAACCGCTTTGGAAGATATCCGTAACGAGATTACCAATAGCTATGGTAGCAAATACTATCAAAGCAGAAAGTATAAGAATAAGAATGATTCAGCACAGGAAGCGCACGAAGCTATTCGTCCTACCTATATGAATGATAAAACAATTGATGATGCAGATGCAAAACGTTTATACGAATTGATCTGGAAACGAACTATTGCATGTCAAATGAGCGATGCAGAGTTTGAAAAGACTACTGCTAAAATTGATATTTCTACTAACCGTCAGCAACTTTCTGCAAGTGGTGAAGTATTGAAATTTGATGGTTTCTTAAAGGTTTATTACGAAGGGAGAGACGAGGAAGAGGAAACAGATAATGAGGAAGGTAATTCTGTTTTACCTCCACTGAAAGTAGGAGAGGTGCTTGAATTGAGAGAAATGATGGCTACCGAGAAGTTTACCCGTCCTGCTGCAAGATATACCGAAGCATCTCTGGTAAAGAAACTGGAAGAACTAGGCATTGGTCGTCCTTCCACTTATGCACCCACTATTTCTACCATTGTTAAACGTAATTATGTAGAAAAGAGAGATAAAGAAGGGGTAAAAAGATCCTATACTATTTATAGCCTTTCACCTGCGAATGAAATAAGAAAAAGTATATCAACGGATGTTGTAGGCACGGAGAAAGGAAAGATGTTTCCTACCGATTTAGGATTGGTAGTAACCGATTTCTTAGTGGCAAACTTCGAAAAAGTAATGAACTTTAAGTTTACTGCACATATAGAAGAAGAGTTTGATGAAATAGCTACCGGTAAAATGAAATGGAGCGAAATGATATCCGATTTCTATAAACCATTCCATACTACTATTGAAGATACACTGGAGAATGCTGTAAGAGCAACTGGTGGACGTGATCTTGGATTACATCCTGAGAATGGTAAAAAGATAGAAGCAAGAATGGGTAAGTTTGGCCCAATGGTAATGATTGGTACCGCCGAAGATGAGGATAAACCAAAGTATGCTAAACTTAAATCTAATCAAAGTATAGAAACTATTACGCTGGAAGAAGCACTTGATTTATTTAAGATGCCTAAATCAGTTGGAGAGCATAATGGAGAAGAAGTAACTATTAATATAGGAAGATTTGGTCCATTTGTAAAGTGTGGCGATAAACTGGCTTCTTTACCAAAAGGTCTTGATTTGGATACGATAGATATGGAACAAGCTCTAGAGTATATTAATCAAAAAGCTAAAGATGAAGCTCCTGTAGCGCATTATCAGGATTTACCGGTAACAAAAGGTAAAGGAAGATTTGGCCCGTTTATAAAATGGAACGATTTATTTATCAATGTACCTAGAGCATATAATTTCGATCATCTTACACAGGAAAATATCGAAGAGATGATAGAAAAGAAGCTGGAGAAAGAAGCAAACCGCTTTATTCAACAGTGGCCTACAGAAAAGATATCTATAGAAAATGGTCGTTGGGGTGCATTCATTCGTTTTGGTAAACTGATGCTTAAGATTACTAAGAAAGCAGATGATACTAAATATACACCGGAAGAAATAGCTGTATTGCCTTTAGAAGAAGTAAAGAAAATGATTGAAGCACAAGTACCAAATGCATTTGCTAAAAAAGTAAAAGCAGCAGGTAAAGCGGCAGCCAAAAAGAAATAGGGGCTATCAGTTTCAAAGGTTCAAAAGGTTTAAAAAGTTTAAGAGGTTAATACAAACAGTTCAACTAATTGTAGGTATTAATCTCTTTTGTTTTAATTCATAATTTTTTACTCATAATTCATAATTCAAACTCCATGAATTTAAAAGCATTATTCATTACAATCTGTCTATTAACTATGAATATTATCAATGCTCAGGAAGGTCAACATATTAAATTGTATGAAGGAACTATTTTCAATTCTATTCCTTCTGATTTAAAAGAAGAAGACCTTGGGAATGGACGACTTACCCATATTACCGAACCTGAATTGATAGCTTACTTTCCGGAAAAACAAGATAGTTTACATACAGCCATAATTATTTGTCCGGGTGGTGGATATACAAGATTAGCAATGAATCATGAAGGGCATGATGTTGCTAAGGCATTGAATAAACTGGGTATTACTGCTTTTGTTTTAAAGTATAGGGTTCCGAATGATTCCTGTATGAAGAATAAATCTGTTGTTCCTTTGGCAGATGCACAACAGGCTATTCATTCAATAAGACAAAATGCTATAAAGTGGAATATTAATCCTGGCAAAGTGGGTATTCTGGGATTCTCGGCAGGAGGACATCTTGCAGCATCATTGTCTACCTTGTATAATTATAATTTGCATTCGTATAATGATAGTATCAGCCTTCGACCAGATTTCTCTGTGCTTATTTATCCGGTAATTTCGTTTAGAGATAGTATTGCCCATTCAGGTTCCAAACATAGATTGATTGGAGAGCACCCAACAGAAGAAATGACGACTTTGTTTTCCTGTAATGAACAGGTTACTAGTAATACTGCTCCAACATTAATAATGGTAGCAAACGATGATAAAACAGTGCCGGTAATAAATAGTAAGGTTTATTACGATGCATTAATTATGCATAAAGTACCATCGGAAATACATATTTTCCAAAATGGAGGACATGCTTTTGGTTTATATCTACCTGACCATTTTGAATGGAAAGACATCCTTAAACGTTGGCTTCAAGTAAATAAAATGTTGAGTAAGTAAATTTGTTTTTTATTCCTGAAAGGCAATGTACATTCCATACATAGCCAAACTTACAGCAAGCATTGTTACACCAAACAAGAAGAAGTCGTGCAGGTCGGGTATTACATTAATAATGGTCATTACACAAGCTACAAAACCAATAAAGGCACCTATAGCCATTAGTATAAAACCAAATAATTGTTTTTTAGCTTTCTTTTGTTTTGTAAACTCTTTAATGTACTCCGAAATTACTCCTGATTCATAGCCATTGGCTATTAAAGATTGTTCAACATCTTGATGAGTAAGGTTTTGATTCGTCCACTGTTTAATAGTAGATAAATTAATAGAGCTATTGTTCATCTGACAAGTTTTTATTGCATTAATCGTTATAAATACACGACTAATTAATAAACATTTTTTGAAATAACCAAATTTCTAAGCAAGTTTTAATTACTTTGTTTCATTTCCAATTATAGATAATACAAGAACAACCCTGAATTGTTTGTAATATTGCAAACCTTATTTTATCAGTTTATGTATTTATCCAAACTATTTATACTTCTATCATTTTCCTTTGTTTTATTCAGTTGTAATGACCATAAAAATTATTTGTCTGCAGATAATGCATTGGGTGCAGGAAGAGAATTTATAGATGCATGTTTGAAAGGCGATTTTGATAAGGCGTCCTTTTATATGTTACCAGATACAGAGAATAAGCAATTACTCAATAAAGTAATGCTGCAGTTTCAAAATGCAACAGACTTGAAAAAGAAACAATTTTCAGAGTCCTCAATTATAATTATTGATGTGTCCTATGTATCTCAAAAGGAGGTAGTGATAAATTATAAGTATTCATTTGATGGATATGCCCGTAAAATAAAGGTGTTTGCACAACCCTCGGGTAATTGGCTGGTAGACTTTAAATATGCTAATAATGGTAATCTTTAAATAATGAATACAATATTTATAAACATTTTTGGGGCGTCAATATTTCATACATACTTTTGAATCAGTTAATTTATTTTTTCAATTATAATATCACTATAAAAATTACAACATCATGATGACTATCTTACATCCGTGGCACGGTATTAATCCAGGAAAAAATGCTCCAAGAGTAGTAAATGCAATTATTGAAATCCCTCAGGGAAGTAGATGTAAATATGAAATAGATAAGGAAAGTGGTTTGATTAAAATGGATAGAGTTATTTACTCTTCATTTTATTATCCGTCCAATTATGGGTTTATTCCGCAAACCTTAGGTGATGATAAAGATCCATTGGATATTCTGGTATTAACTTCATTACCTGTAGTTCCTTTAACTTTAATGGATGCCAAAGTAATAGGGGTAATGCAAATGATTGATGGTGGTGATGCTGATGATAAAATTATTGCTGTAGCTGCTAATGATCCAGGTGTAAATCACTATAACAATATTGAAGAATTACCGTCCCATTTTTTAAATGAATTGAGACATTTCTTTGAAGAGTATAAAACTTTAGAGAACAAAACCGTAATTGTTAATGAATTTGGTGACAAAACACATGCAATTCAAATTATTGAACAGTCAATAAAAGCATACAAAGAACATTATTCTAAGTCTTAATAAGATTTTATTTTTGAAAAATAAAGGAATGACATTAACGGTTAGTATAGTAATTATTTTATTGATAATAGGCATGGCATCTGGGATGCTTAGTGGCCTAGTAGGGGTTGGTGGGGGAATAATAATTGTTCCTTCTTTAATCTATTTTCTTTCATTTTCTCAAAAAGCTGCTCAAGGTAATTCATTAGGTATATTGTTACTTCCAGTAGGTATTCTGGGTGTGATACAATACTATAAACAAGGAACTATAGATGTTAAAGTTGTACTTATTGTTTCCTTAGGTTTCCTTGCAGGTAATTTTATTGGAAGCAAATTTGCTTTGACATTAAGCGATGCTGTTTTGAAGAAATTGTTCGCCATTCTGATGGTTTTAATAGCGGTTAAGATGCTTTTTTTTGATAAACCAAGAGTGTCTGAAAAAAAATCTTCAGTTGCCAACACGCATAAATTAACTTAATATTACTCACAACTTTATATTTGCACAAAACAATGGAAATGGAACAACAAAAATCAAGAACTAAAAATTGGATTTATTTTACTTTATGGTTTGCTGCTTTAGCTTTTATGTTATTTACACCATCAGTTAGACAATACTTTTGGTTGGCATTACCAGGAACTGCTACTCAGTTTGCTTTAGGAATGGATTTAATCTAATTTAGTTTTAAGATATTTAAAGAGGTTACTCAGAAATGGGTAACCTTTTTTTATGCTATAAATTACTTTTTGTTGTAATTATTAGCTTCGTATATCATGCAATATTATATTCGCAAACTAACAACTGTTCGCAATGGAGAATTCAAATAGCTGGATGCAAAATGTAGTAGCAAAAACGGATGATCTTCTTAAGAAAATTTATCTTGGAGGAGGTCAAAATGCTATTAATAAACAAAAAGAGAAGAATAAACTGACTGCTCGTGAGCGTATTGAATATTTAAGGGATAAAGATTCTCATTTTGTAGAAATAGGTGCTTTTGTAGGATATGAAATGTATGAAGAATATGGAGGTTGTCCTGCCGGTGGTACCGTTGCTGGTATAGGATATGTTAGTGGTCGTCAATGTGTAATTGTGGCTAACGATCAAACCGTAAAAGCTGGTGCATGGTTTCCAATAACAGGTAAGAAAAATCTTCGTATGCAGGAAATTGCTATGGAGAATAACCTTCCCATCATTTATCTAGTAGATAGTGCAGGTGTGTTTTTGCCTTTACAGGATGAAATATTTCCAGACAAAGAACATTTTGGTAGAATATTCCGCAATAATGCACGTATGAGCGCTAAAGGAATTACTCAGATTGCTGCTGTAATGGGTGCCTGTGTAGCAGGAGGAGCTTATTTGCCTATCATGAGCGATGAAACTTTAATGGTAGAAGGGAATGGTAGTATTTTCTTAGCAGGTAGCTATCTGGTTAAAGCTGCAATAGGAGAGAATATTGATAATGAAACATTGGGTGGTGCTATTACCCATACGGAAATAAGTGGTATAGCTGACTATAAATTTAAAACTGAAGAAGAGTGTCTCGATCATATTAAAAGAATGATGGGTATGCTTGGCCATACTCCTAAAGCTGGTTTTGATAGGATAGAAGCTGTTCTGCCATTGAAAAATGAGTTATATACAGCCATGGCAGATTGTAATGCTAAGCCTTACGACATGTTGAAGATTATTGAAAGTCTGGTTGACAACTCTTCTTTTGAGCAGTTTAAAGAAGATTATGGCAAAACAATTCTCTGTGGATATGCCCGTATTGATGGATGGGCGGTAGGTATGGTTGCTAATCAGAGAACAGTCACCAAAAATAAAAAAGGCGAATTACAGATAGGGGGAGTAATATATAATGATAGTGCAGATAAAGCTGCCAGATTTATTATGAACTGCAATCAAAAGAAAATTCCATTAGTATTCTTACAGGATGTTACTGGATTTATGGTGGGTAGCCGTAGTGAACATAGCGGAATTATTAAGGATGGAGCTAAACTGGTTAATGCAGTTGCTAATTCAGTAGTTCCTAAAATTACTATTGTAGTTGGTAATAGCTTTGGAGCAGGCAACTACGCAATGTGTGGTAAAGCTTACGATCCGCGTTTTATTTATGCATGGCCTTCTGCTAAGATAGCTGTAATGGGTGGCGATCAGGCGGCTAAAACATTATTACAGATTCAAACAGCCACATTAAAAGCTAAAGGAAAAACAATTACTACTCAAGATGAGAACGAATTGCTTGAGAAAATTAAAAACAGTTACGAAAAGCAAACAAGTCCATATTATGCTGCTGCTCGTCTTTGGGTTGATAGTATTATTAAACCTGAAGATACTCGTAATTTAATTTCTGATGGAATTGCCGCTGCAAATAATAACCCTGAAATTGAAGATTTCAAATTAGGCGTTTTTCAAGTTTAATGTTATTAGATTTATAAAAAACTAAAAAAGTTTATTAAATAGATTTTTTTATGCAATTTAGTGGCGGAATTAGTCAATAACATGAACAATTTAAGTAGTTTTTTACATTCTACATGAAGCGTTTTACGGTCTATTGGTATCTATACAAATTAAATATTTAGAAAATTAAGTATGAAAAAAAGTTTACTTCTTTCTTTTTCCTTGCTGTGCACTGTTATAGCTTTTTCTCAGGAAAGTTCTTTCAAGCTATGGAAAAATTCTACCAACAAAGGTACTGTTGAGCAAATGAGGATTAAAACCACTGATTATCAATTAAAATCTTTGGATGTTCAATCTTTTAAAGCAATGTTGCCTACTGTAAAAAAAGCTACAGGTGACTATTCAAACAATTATACGGTTGTTATAGGAATCCCAATGCCTACAAACGAAATGGCAACATTCCGTATCCAACGTTCTAATATTATGGATCCAGTATTGGAAGCTAAATATCCAGATATTAAAACTTTTAGTGGTCAGGGTATTTCAGATCCTACTGCAACTATTGTGTTGGATTATAACTTAATGGGAGTTCATGCAATGGTACTTACCTCGCATGGAGATTATTTTATTGATCCAGCTTTTACAGGAAATTCAACAGATTACTTGGTTTATTACAAACGTAATTTGATTAAAACCTATGTATTTCAAGAAGGTACTCCAATTGTTACAGATCAATCACAACAAGATGCAGGTAAAGCGCCCGTTCAACAAGATACTGTTTTGAACGTTTTACCCGTAAACTGTACCGGTACTAAACTTCGTAGCTACAGAATGGCTATTGCTTGTACTGGGGAATATGCGGTAGCTGCTACTGGTAAAACTGCTCCAACTGTTGCTCAAACTTTAAGTTGTATCCAAACAACTTTTGCAAGAGTTGTAGGGGTTTATGAAAAAGAACTAGCAATTACAATGGTTTTAGTTGCAAAAGAAGATACAATTATATTTACCAATGCAAGTACAGATCCATTTACTGGAAATAATAATGCTAATACATTAATTACTGAAAGTCAGACAGTTATAAATAAATACATTACTGCTGCCAATTATGATGTTGGTCATACTTTTAGTACAGGTGGTGGTGGATTATCCGATTTAGGAGTGATATGTACAGCTGCTACTAAAGCAAGTTCTATTACAGGTAGTCCTACCCCAACAGGCGATGGTTATGATATAGATTATGTAGCACATGAAATGGGTCATGCATTCGGAGCAAACCATACCTTTAACGATAATAGTAACGGAAGTTGCTCAGGTAATTATAACAATACTACGAATAATGAACCTGGAAGTGGTAGCACAATTATGGCTTATGCAGGTATTTGTACTGGTGATGATTTACAACCACATAGTGATCCATACTTTACTGCAATGAGTTTTAATGAAATTGAAAAATATAATACAACTGGTACCGGAAGAACTTGTGCAGTTAATACTACATTAACAAATCATCCTCCAGTAGTTGCGTTACCAGCAAACTTCAGCATACCTTTTAAAACTCCTTTCAGATTATTTGGTACTGCTACCGATCCTGATGGAGATGCAATTACTTATTGCTGGGAACAAATTAACGTAGGTGGTACCGCTTGTACCTGGAATGCTCCTGGAACTAAAAATGAAGGCGATGCCCCTCTTTTCCGTTTCTTTGATCCAGTAGATTCTGGAGCAAGAATTTTTCCTAAGTTGAGTTCTATTATTAAAAATGTAGATACAATTGGTGAACTAAAAGCAACTTATGCTAGAACTTTAAAGTTCAGATTAACAGCCAGGGATAATAAAGTTGGTGGTGGAGGTGTTTGTTATAATGAAGATTCCATCTTTGTTATTGCAACTCCCGCTGCTTTCACTGTAAATTATCCTACAACATCTACTGTTACTTGGTATACTCAACATCAGGACTCAGTTACTTGGGCTGTAAGCAACACTACCGCTACACCAATTAATTGTGCAAAGGTAGCTATCGATTTATCAATAGATGGTGGGTACACTTATCCATACACCTTAATAGATTCTACTCCTAATACTGGTAGTTGTAAAATTATCGTTCCTACGGTAGTTACTTCAACGGCTAGAGTTAGAGTTCGTTCTATAGGCAATGTATTCTTTAATATTTCTACCGCAAACTTTAAAATTGTGGCTCATGGTTTACCTATCACTTTAAAAGTATTTAATGGATATGCAAAAGAAGCTGCTAATCAATTATACTGGAGTTCTGTTACCGAAACTGGTACTGATTATTTTGTAATCGAAAGAAGTGGTGATGGTAAAAACTTTGATGATTATGCAAAAGTTAATGCCTCTAATTACAGTAATACTACTAAAGATTATACTTATTTAGACGAACAAGTTGCTAACAAAGATTGGTATTACAGACTTAAAATGATTGATCTTACTGGTGCATTTACTTACAGTAACATTATAAAGATTGCAAGAAATGGAGAAAAGAATCCTGTAAAAGTATACCCTAATCCTGCTACTGATTTGATTGTAATAACACACGACAAAACACAAAATGCTTTCTTGAATATCTATAATGTACAAGGTCAATTAGTACATTCAGAAAGAGTGAATCCTTCTGCTGTTGCTACACAGATTAATATTAATAACTTATCCAATGGGTTCTATAATGTGTTAATTACCGATGATAATAATACTTATAAGACCAAGTTTATAAAGAAATAGCAAAACGTTTCATTATTTTAATACCGGTAAGGGAGTGTTACTTCTTTACCGGTATTTTTGCTTAATTGAAATATCATGAACAACAAGAAAGTAATTGTAGCAGCAGGTGGAATAGTAACAAATCCTTCCAATGAAGTATTATTTATATTCCGACGTGGAAAATGGGATCTTGCAAAAGGTAAATTAGATGCAGGTGAAACTATTGAACAATGTGCAACAAGGGAAGTAGAAGAAGAAACTGGGTTGAAAAATATCAAATTAGAACAGTTTATTGGAATTTCTAAACACGAATATTTTGACAAATGGATTAATGAGGAGGTAATAAAAGAAACTCATTGGTATAAAATGTCTGTAGCTGAGTGGCAGGAATTGGTACCACAAACAGAAGAAGATATTCTGGATATAAAATGGGTTCCAATAGTAGAAATTGAATCCTACCTTTCCAGAAGCTATGAAAGTATTGAAGAAATTATTAGAAAATGGCTTGCAGATATTAATAGATAGTATTCTTACTATCATTGTATGATAGTAATATATCGTTTAATCTTCCTTAAAATAGAATCTCAGATTCTTACTTGGCATTGTTATTGTTATTAGTCTTCAGCAATTATACAATACTGGCTAATATATATAATGAAATACTTCTTATTACTCATCGTATTTTCTTGTTTAGTTGGATTTTTGACTTTAAATGCTCAAAATAATATTTTAAAAGGGCAGATATCTGAACAGAAAACTAAAACACCGCTACCCGGTGCATCCATTATCATCCCCGATTTACAGTTGTTTTGTGTATCTGATACCAATGGTTATTTTAGTTTAAAGTCATTACCTACTGGCACTTATCTGGTACAAGTAAAATATACTGGCTATAAAACTATTACGAAAAATATATTTATTAAGGGCACTACAATTGCAAGTTTTACAGTCTCTGAGGAGGCAATAGAAGAAAGTCCGGTTGTAGTAACTGGTTCCTCAAAAGCATCTCAGATAAAACGCAATCCAGTGCCTATAGTTTCTATCAATAAAGATTATTTAAATACCAATCTGAGTACCAATGTTATTGATGCCATTGCACATATTCCTGGTGTAAGTGCTATTTCTACAGGCCCCAATATATCTAAACCAGTTATTCGCGGGCTAGGCTACAGTAGAATACTTACTTTATACGATGGTGTAAGGCAGGAAGGACAACAGTGGGGTGATGAGCACGGAATAGAAATAGATCAATATGGAATAGATAGGATAGAGGTGATAAAAGGGCCTGCAAGTCTTACTTATGGTTCAGATGCTTTAGCCGGAGTAGTTAATCTTATTCCAACTCCTGCTGCTCCTGAGGGCAAAACTGTTTCTAATGCAATAATTGATCATCAATCTAACAACGGTCTTTTTGCGGGTTCTTACATGATTGGATTTACTACTCATAAAGGGTTTGAGTTTATTGGTCGATTAACTTCTAAAATGGCCACCAATTTTCAGAATAAAGTTGATGGTAGAGTCTTTGGCACAGCTTTTAAGGAATACGATGCAGGTTTATCTTTCGGTTTACATGGAAAATGGGGCTATAGTCATCTTGGATTTTCTTTATTTAAGGATATTCAAGAAATACCTGATGGAAGCAGAGATTCTACAACAGGAAAGTTTACACAACAGATAACGGAAGCGGATACCTTTCGCCCAATTGTGTCCAATGTTGCATTAAAATCGTATTCAATTACGCCTCTTCATCAGGATGTACAACATTTTAGGGCTTATGTATCCAATAATTTTATTGTGGGAAATGGTCATTTAATTATTAATCTAGGATATCAGAGTAGTATTAGAAAAGAATTTAGTCATCCCGAAATGCCTTATCAGGATGTTCCTGGATTATATCTTCAACTACATACTATTAGTTATGATCTAAAATATCATATTCATGAAATAGAAGGTTGGAATGTATCGTTAGGATTGAATGGAATGTATCAGCAAAATACAGCTACTAATGGTACCGATTTTATTATTCCATCTTATTATCAATTCGATTTTGGGCCTTTTGCTATGGCTAAAAAGACCTTTGGTAAACTAGATATAGCAGGAGGATTAAGGTATGATACCCGCTCATTTAAAAATGATGCGTTGTATAGTAAGCCAAATAAAATATCGGGATTTGCTGATCCTGTAACTGGTAATGATACTATTGGTGCCAGTCATTTGTTTTATAATTATAGTCATATTTTTAATGGATTTTCTGGAAGTGTAGGAGCTACTTACAACTTTACTAATAAACTTGCATTAAAATTAAACCTTTCCAGAGGATATAGAGCACCAAATATTTCAGAAATTTCTGCCAACGGAGTTCACCCTGGTACAGGAATTGCTCAGTTGGGAAATACAGCTTTTGAATCGGAATTTAGCTTACAGGAAGATCTTGGATTATCTTATATCAGTAAACATATTGATGTAGAACTGAGTTTGTTTCATAACCATATATCCCATTATATATACAATAAAAGGCTATTGAAATTCAATGGTTTAGATGATTCACTTACTTTTTCAAACAATCAATATTTTCCTACTTACAAGTTTCAACAAGGAGATGCAGAACTATACGGCGGTGAAGTAAGTCTGGATATTCATCCTTTTAAAGCACTCCATTTCGAAAATAGTCTTTCGCTTGTCTATGCATTGAATAAAAGCAAACAAAATACAGTTCTAAATGATAGCAATAAATACCTACCTTTTATACCACCTTTACATACAATGTCGGAATTGAGATATGATTTTGCATCTACTCGCAACCACCTTAAAAATGGATATATTAAGATTCAACTAGCTTGTTATGCAAAACAGGACAGAGTATATCTTGCCGATAATACCGAATCTATAACAGAAGGGTATACCCTAGTAAATGCAGGTATTGGTGCCGGATTTACCAATAAAAAAGGGAAAACGATTGCTTATGTAAGTATTATTGCTAACAATCTTTTCGATGTAGCCTACCGCGATCACCTGAGTCGTTTAAAATACTTTACCTATTCTCAAAACGATTCTAACCTTAATCACGGATTGTATAGTGAAGGAAGAAATATTGGATTAAGAATTGAGATACCTTTTTTTAGAAGTTAGTAGTTTATATATTCTCGCGTAAATTATAAAATCAATAAGCGTGTTATCCATATAAAATACACGCTTTTAGTGGAGAATACCGGATTCGAACCGGTGGCCTCTTGCATGCCATGCAAGCGCTCTAGCCAACTGAGCTAATCCCCCGAAGTGTCGCAAATGTATACTGGTATACTGTGTGAACAAAATATTTCTATAGATAGATTATCTACATTTAATTCAAACTCATGGTAAATAATAATTTTGTAACGATAATTACACATTGGCATATACTTTACCATATAATTTAGTTGATTCTTTACAGAATGTAAAAGGGTTTGATAAAGCTGCTTTCGAAGCTATTCATACTTCTACTGAAAGAGTCACCTCTATCCGTGTCAATCCAGATAAATTACAGAATGTTAAATCTACAGGGTATGAAACAATTTCAATTCCCTGGTGTGATGATGGCTATTACTTAAATGACAGACCAGTATTTACGTTTAATCCTTTAATACACGCTGGCGGTTTTTATGTTCAGGAAGCAAGTAGTATGTTTCTATGGCATATTCTTAAAAGTATCGGAATTGATTCCAATGCTAAAGTGTTGGACTTATGTGCTGCACCTGGTGGAAAATCTACCATGTTATCTACCTTTTTTAAAGATGGAATAGTGGTTTGTAATGAAGTAATTCAATCTCGTGCGGCAATTCTGGTAGAGAATATAGTTAAGTGGGGAAATGATAATACCATAGTTACCAATAATGATCCCCGACAATTCTCGGAATGTATAGAACTGTTTGATGTAATTGTGTTGGATGCTCCCTGCAGTGGTAGTGGAATGTTTAGAAAAGATAATAATGCTATTTTAGAATGGAGTGAAGAAAGTGTTTTACATTGTTCACTCAGACAACAAAGGATATTGACTGATATTTTACCTTGCTTGAAGCCAGGAGGATTTATAATTTATTCTACTTGTTCTTATTCTAAAGCTGAAGATGAAGAAATTGCTGATTATGTAATTCAACAAAATTCTAAACTTTCTACTATTCAAATTCCACTTGAAGATAATTGGAATATCGTAGAAAGCTGTTCAGATAATTACAATGCATATGGATATCGATTTTTCCCTGACAAACTAAAAGGGGAGGGGTTCTTTGTAGCTGTATTTCAAAATGAAGGCAATAGTTTTTCATTCGATTTTGTGTTGAAAGAAGATAAAAAAGTGATTGTTTCTTCTTCAGAAAAGGAAATAGTTAATAATTTCATTTTATGTCCCTCAGATTATGAATTTTTTAAAAACAGAGATTCTATTTTAGGACTACCAGGAAAACATATTAACTTTATTCGTTTACTCATTAGTAAATTATATATAAAACGGGTTGGTATTGAACTTGGTATAATTAAAGGAAAAGATTTTATTCCATCTCATCATCTGGCAATGAGTAATCTTGCAAAAAGTTACTCGCAAAAAGTAACAGTAGATGAAGAAACAGCATTAAATTTTCTTCGTAAAAACGATTTCAATATTACAGCTGATAAGGGTTGGAATATAGTTCAGTACAAAAATTTGCCTTTGGGCTGGATAAAAGCATTACCCAATAGAATTAATAACTATTATCCTTCAGAATGGAGAATTCTAAAACAACAACCTCAATAAAAAATTAATTAGTTATGAAAAATAAAAATTTAGTTGTTTGTATAGCCCTTAGCACGGGGTTATTATTTACAAACCATGCTGTTGCTCAAGAAGTTCATATTGTAAAAATGAGGGAATCTTTATCCACAATAGCGCATAAATACCATGTTACTGTTGGAGACTTAATGCGATACAATGGATTGAATGCTAAAAGTAAGCTACAAATAGGGGAAAGAATTAAAATTCCCACAAAAAGTAATCATACTAAAGAAACAGTAAAACAAGAAATTAAACTGAAACATGTAGAGAAAGTAAATGTAGGAAGAGTTACTTCTGTAGAACCTGCAAAAACACATATTGTAGAACAAGGTGAGTCTTTGTTCAGAATTGCAAAAAATTGTAAAGTTCCAATAGCCAAGCTAAGAGAATGGAATAATATTAAGGATTATACAATAACAGTTGGTCAGGAATTATTTATTTCAAAGCCATCTGAAGATGAAATTAAAGCTATGCAACCTGCCAAAACAACTACCGATAAAACTTTCCCAGAAACTGTTGTTGTTGAAAAAGAGAAACCAGTTAATGTTGTTAAACAAATGGATGAAACTAAATTGGTAGATAAAAAAGCTGAAACTGTTGATCCTGTTATTCCTGTAGTTTCTCAACAAATTAAAGTTACAGCAGAAAATAATGAACCAGTTAATGTTGTTAAAACAATCTCAACTCAATCTACCGTAGAATCAACTAAATCACCAATAGTAAAATCTAAAACAAATTCAGCAACAGATCAGGGATACTTCGCTAGTCAGTTTGTAAGCTCTCAACAAGAAATTACTGGCACAGCTGGAATACTTAAAACGTCCAGTGGTTGGTTGGATAAAAAATATTATGTCCTGATGAATAATGTTGCTCCAGGAACTATAATAAAGATTACAGTAAACAACAATATAGTTTATGCAAAAGTTTTAGAAGCTTTACCGGATATTAAAGAAGATCAAGGATTGATACTCCGAGTTAGTAATGCAGCAGCATCCGCATTAAATATTTCAGATAGTAAATTTCAGGTAACGGTTAATTATTAATCTTAAAACTAAAATATACAGTATTCTATTACTAATTGATTGTTTTTAAATTAGTAATAGAGTATTTATTTATCATATAATTCCCAATTTTCCATTTTTTGATATGTATCAAACACTTATCGAATAAAAATATATAGTTAAAAGGAATTATAATGTAATTGCGTTATGTTACTTAGTGCTATATGGCTACGTTAACCGATTGCGGTAAATAAAATTAAGGTTTATGTTTAGGAACATTTCTAAAAGCAATGATAAAACATTTAGGTTCTGTATAATCATATTATTTTTAAACCAAATAATATTGCTGCTAATAATGCTAAAACGCTAATAATATTTAGTATGACTTTTAATATTTTTGGTTACAATATAATATTATTTAAAATAACTAAGGCTTCTTTAAAAGAGTGCCAATGTTGCCGTGTCGCTCAAACAACGATTCGAGCAAGCGATTTAATTCTTCATTTGAGTAAGAGTTCAAAAGGCAAGTAATCTCATCTTCTTCATTTTCACTATTCGATAGTTTAGATATAAGTATTTTATTAATTGCTAATTGCTGGCTTAGTATTTGCAACAATAATTCTGCAATTACTTTATTATTAATATTTATATTATATTCATTCTCCATAGACTTCATGAAATTAGTTCTGTAGCTTTCGGGTTTCGTAAGTCATATTGCGCTATTTAATATAACGTCAAATTATAATTTCTTTTCGATTTCCTTTTTGCGGGGCTAAGGTAGGGTTTTTATTTATTCAATTCAAAATTATTTACTGATTGAATAAAAACCCTACCTTAGCCCCGCAACTTAGCTTTTATCGAAAAGAATTATAATTTACATTATGTTAAGTAGCGTATCCAAAAAGAAGAGGATAATTATATCCTCTTCTTTAATTTATGAAAAGTTAGCTTATTCAAACTTGAGATCTAATCCAAGACCTCTTAATTCATGAACCAATACATTGAAAGATTCTGGTATACCTGCTTTAGGTATATTTTCACCCTTCACAATTGCTTCATACGTTTTAGCCCTTCCGATAATATCATCAGATTTGATAGTCAGTAATTCTTGTAAAATATTAGATGCACCGTATGCTTCCAGTGCCCACACCTCCATTTCACCAAATCTCTGACCTCCAAACTGAGCTTTACCTCCTAATGGCTGTTGTGTTATTAAACTGTAAGGTCCTATTGAACGTGCGTGCATTTTATCATCAACCATGTGGTGTAGTTTAATCATATAGATAACACCCACCGTAGCTTTCTGATCGAAACGTTCACCTGTTTCACCATCATAAAGATATGTGTGACCATTTAAAGGAATACCAGCTTCGTTACAGTAATTCTCAATTTGTTGAGTGGATGCACCATCAAAAATTGGAGTAGCGAAACGAATACCTAATTCTTTACCGGCCCATCCTAAGATAGTCTCATAAATTTGACCCAAGTTCATACGGGAAGGTACTCCTAGTGGATTCAGAACAATATCAACAGGTGTTCCATCTTCCATGAACGGCATATCTTCTGCACGTACAATTTTAGCAACAATACCTTTATTACCGTGACGACCAGCCATTTTATCACCCACTTTCAGTTTACGTTTAACCGCTAAATAAACTTTAGCAAGTTTTAGCACCCCTGTAGGAAGCTCATCTCCGATTGAAATATTAAATTTCTCTCTTTTAAATCTACCTAATTCTTCATTGAACTTAATGGTATAGTTGTGCAACAAAGTATTAATTTGCTCATCAACAATAGCCTCACCAGTCCAACCAAGTGGATTTACACTCTGGAAGTCAATAGCTGCAAGATTCTTTGGATTAAACTTAGAACCTTTACCAATTAATACTTCACCAAATGTATTGGATACACCATTCGAAGTTTTATTGTTTAAAAGAACAGACAATTTGCTTAATAATAATTCTTTAAGAACTTCTACGCTTGCATGGTGCGCTTTTTCAACTTTCTCTAATTGAGCTTTCTCTCTGGTTTTAGAGTTCTTATCTTTCTTAGCACGTTGGAAAAGCTTTTTATCGATGACTACCCCTTCCGTTCCGTTTGGAGCTTTCAAAGAAGCATCTTTTGCATCACCAGCTTTATCACCGAAGATTGCACGAAGAAGTTTTTCTTCTGGTGTAGGATCTGATTCTCCTTTAGGAGTAATCTTACCAATAAGAATATCCCCTTCTTTAATAGAAGCACCTATTCTGATAACACCATTCTCATCCAGATCCTTAGTAGCTTCTTCTGAAACGTTAGGAATATCTGGAGTAAGTTCTTCTTCACCAAGTTTAGTATCTCTTACTTCTAACTCATATTCATCAATATGAATTGTGGTAAATAAATCTTCTCTTACTACTTTTTCATTAATTACAATCGCATCCTCAAAGTTGTAACCTTTCCAAGGCATAAAAGCTACCTGAAGATTTCTTCCAAGAGCAAGCTCCCCTCCTTTTGTTGCATAACCTTCAGTTAGGAAATCGCCTTTAACTACTTTTTGTCCTTTTACAACTGCAGGACGTAAGTTGATACAAGTAGACTGATTCGTTTTCATGAACTTAGTCAGTTTGTATACCTGTAAATCCTCGTTGAAACTAATTAATCTATCGGTATCATTTCTATCGTAGCGGATATGAATTTCTTTAGCATCTACAAATTCAACTACACCAGTTCCACTTGCGTGAATCTGAATTCTAGCATCTCTTGCAGCTTTTCCTTCCAGACCAGTACCTACGATAGGTGCTTCCATACGAATTAATGGAACCGCCTGACGTTGCATGTTTGATCCCATCAAAGCACGGTTGGCATCATCATGTTCCAAGAAAGGAATAAGAGAAGCACTCAAACCAACAATCTGGTTTGGAGCCACATCCATGAATTCAACATCTGCTTTATCTAGGATTGGAAAATCACCTGTTTGACGAGATATTACTTTATCTTCTGTAAATTCACCCTTGGCATTTAATGGAGAATTTACCTGTGCAATTTTTGCTAAATCTTCTTCTTCAGCACTTAAATAAGTAAGTTCATTTAATTGAACTTTACCATCTACTACTTTATGATAAGGTGTTTCTAAGAAGCCCATATCGTTTACAGTAGCATGTACGCAAAGTGTAGAAATCAAACCAATGTTTGGTCCTTCCGGTGTTTCAATTGTACAAAGACGACCATAGTGAGAGTAGTGAACGTCACGAACCTCAAAACCTGCTCTTTCTCTACTTAAACCGCCAGGTCCTAGAGCGGAAATACGACGTTTGTGCGTAATTTCACTTAAAGGATTCGTTTGATCTAAGAACTGAGATAACTGTGAAGTACCAAAGAATGAATTGATAACAGAAGAAAGTGTTCTTGCATTGATCAAATCTACCGGAGTAAATACTTCATTATCACGTACGTTCATTCTTTCACGAATAGTACGAGCCATACGTGCAAGACCAACGCCGAATTGAGCATATAATTGTTCACCAACAGTACGAACACGACGATTGCTCAAATGATCAATATCATCGATGTCTGCTTTAGCATTGGTTAGACGAACAAGATATTTAACGATTTCGATGATATCCTGTTTTGTAAGAACTTTCTTGGTAATTGGATATTCCAATTCCAGTTTCTTATTGATTTTGTATCTACCAACTTCTCCAAGATCATATCTTTTATCAGAGAAGAATAGTTTGTCGATAATACCACGAGCCGTTTCATTATCTGGAGCATCTGCACCACGTAATTGACGGTAGATGTGTTGAACAGCTTCTAATTCACTATTAGAAGTATCTTTATTTAAGGTATTGTATATAATTGCATAGTCACCACCAAGATCTTCTCTTTGTATGAAAAGAGACTTGATGTCCATGTCAACAATCGTATTGATAGCATCTTCATCCAACACAGAGTCGCGCTCCATGATGATTTCATTTCTTTCAATACTTACCACTTCACCAGTATCTTCATCTACAAAATCTTCTACCCAAGTTCTAAGAACTCGAGCAGCTAGTCTTCTACCAACAAAATCAGTATGATTATTTTTAGTGATAGCTATTTCGTCAGCCATACCAAATAATTCAAGAATGTCTTTATCGGTTTCGAAACCTATAGAACGTAACAATGTAGTTACAGGGAATTTCTTTTTACGATCAATGTACGCATACATTACGTTATTGATATCGGTAGCAAATTCCATCCATGCACCCTTGAAAGGAATAACACGGGCAGAATAAATTTTAGTACCATTGGGGTGTGTAGACTGACCGAAGAATACACCTGGAGAACGGTGAAGTTGAGAAACGATTACACGTTCAGCACCATTTACTACAAATGTTCCTCTAGGAGTCATGTAAGGAATGTTTCCTAAGAAAACATCCTGTACTATTGTCTGGAAATCAACGTGTTCTTCATCATTACAGCTTAAGCGTAACTTAGCTTTTAATGGAACAGCATAGGTCAATCCACGCTCCATACACTCCTCGATAGAGTAACGTGGCGGATCGATGAAATAATCCAAGAACTCCAGTACGAAAATATTCCTTGTATCAGTGATAGGAAAATTCTCTTTAAACACCCTAAACAAACCTTCATTATCACGTTTGTCTGGAGTAGTTTCTAACTGGAAAAATTCACGGAACGATTCTAACTGAATGTCTAATAAATCAGGAGTTCCAGCTAAATGTTTTGTTTTGCCGAAGTTAATCCTGTTGTTTAATGTTGTTGTTGACATATATATTGTAAACCGGTTTGTATATAAAACTAAAAAGTATTTACCTTTTCATAAACACTAATAGCTAATAAGCCCTAATATAAAAAAAGGATTGCAAAAGTAATGATTGAGGGGTAATAACAAAAAAAAGATTTAACCATTCAATCATTTTGGCTTATTATTTGTGGGGATAACTTAAAGTTTCTATTTTATTTATGATTTTAGGGGTAGCTCCAGCATGATTTAACACGAAGTTACCAGCTTTTACTGCCGTACTTTTATAAAAAATAGGGTCATTATTCAATTTGTGGAGTAAATCTTTCAGTTGAAATAATTTATCCACAGAAAATCCTCCCCCCTCTTCTATTATCTCTTTAGCTTCAAAATATTTATCATAAACAGGTCCAAAAACGACCGGTTTATAATATACTGCCGCTTCCAATATATTATGAATACCTTCTTTGCCCCAGCCCCCTCCTATTATAGCTATTGTAGCGTATTTATATAAACTGGAAAGCATTCCTATATTATCTATGATCAATACTTTGGTTTTCGGATCTGGATTTGTTATCCAATTGGAGTACAGTTGTGATGAATGATAATACTGCAAACATTCCTGCAATCTTCTCGTACCAATATCATGAGGTGCTATAATGTAAACAAATTTCTCAATATGGTTTGAAATTTCTTTGATTACCCTATCGTCTTCTGCCCAGGTACTACCTGCAATAATTACTTTTCTATTATTAATATATTTTTCTATACGACTGATATTCAATGATTTATCCGCAATATTTAAAACTCTATCAAAACGAGTATCTCCACTAATAAACACATCCTCTATCCCTTTTATTCCTCTTAAAAGATTGAAAGATTCCTGGTTCTGAACGGCTATAAAGGTAAAAAAAGTAAGCATTTCTCTATGAATACTACCATACCATTTAAAGAAAATCTGTTGTGGTGAAAATATTGCAGAGATTAAAACAGTAGTAATATTTCTACTATTGGCTTCTTTTAAATAATAATACCAAAACTCATACTTTACAAATATTACCATTGAAGGATTCACTATTTCGAAGAATTTCTGTGCATTAGCTTTACTATCCATGGGTAAATAGCAAACCAAATCTACCCCATCATAGTCTTTTCTAATTTCATATCCTGAAGGTGAGAAGAAGGTCAGCAACATTTTATGATCTGGATATTTCAATCTAAGTGCTTCCAGAACTGGTCTACCCTGTTCAAATTCCCCCAATGATGCACAATGCATCCAGATTACTTTCTGTGTATTAAGTTGGAATTTGTTTTTAAGAGTATGAAATACATCTTTTCTGCCGTCAATCCATAATTTAGCTTTAGGGTTTCGAAGGGAAGCTAGTGCTATAAGTTTGGGATAGACAAATATGAATATATTATAAATCAGTCTGAACATCAGCTATATAGTAAGTATATAAAGCAAAAGTAGGAATTAAGGGGTTAACTTATTCCTACTTTTGTACTCGTTTAAATCAAAGTATTGATTATTAAATACTATGTTTCATTTTTAAAGGGATGGAAATGATTAATTCGCAACCTTTCTCAGGTGCCGATTTAATATTATATTTACCATAAAAGGTTTCCGCTCTATTTTTAATATTCTGTAAACCAATGCCTTTTGACATATTATTTGTATTAAATCCTTTTCCGTTATCCGAAATACAAAGCAACAAAGTGTTACTATCTTCCAGATTTAGACCAACTTTTATATTGGTTGCTTCTGCGTGTTTGATAATATTTTGTAGTTGTTCTTGTAAAATCCTATAAATATTCAACTGAATCTCGCCTTCTATGTCTACATTGTCTAAAGAATCGAATTCAAAATCAATTTTATATTGATTGTCTTTATTTATACTCTTCAATAATCGGTCTATTGAACTAATCAAGTTTTTCTGATAGTATGCAGAAGGTGCCAGACTATGCGATAAACTTCTAATCTCATTAATAGACGTATCTATGTATTCCTTGGTAAGATTTAAAAATTCAACTTCTTTCTCTGAATTACCTTTTATTCTGCTAAGAGTCATTTTAGCACCTACCAGTATTTGAGCAACATTGTCGTGCAATTCTCCACTAATAAAGTATTTCTCATTTTCCTGTCCTTTAATGATAGCTTTTCTTATTTCCTGTTCATGTTGTTTAGTATCGGTAATATCTTTTACAATACTTATCCAATGCGTATATTTTCCATTATTATCAGCTACAGGAGTTAAAGAAAAAACAGTCCATATTTCTTCTCCATTCTTTTTGTAATCTAATACTTCCATCTTTACCGGAATACCATTTTGAATACTACCAATTAAGAATTTTACATCTTCTACAGTATAATTTGGATTGGATAATATTTTGGAAGGATGATTTATAAACTCTTCTTTTGAATATCCAAACATTTTACTACATGCATCATTTACATAAATTATTGTAGATTTATATAAGTCCTCATGATTAATTTCTACTATGGTAATTGAATCGCTGGAATGTTCAATCCCTGTTTCAAGTAATTTTAGTTGTTGTTGTTCCTTTAATTCTTTAGTAACATTTCTGCCAAAAATTACCAATCCTTTTCGTTTACCATCAGGTTCAAAAAGGGGTATTTTAGCAACATGATACTTATTGTAAACCCCCTCAACGTCAAAACCTTCTTCAAAAGAATACGTAATTTTTTTCGTACTCCAAGCTTCATTATCAGATGAAATACAAAACGCATAAAGATTGTTAAAATCTGGTTGAAGTTTGGCAAGATCTCTATCTGTTTTGCCTATCCAATCAGTATTTTCTAACTTGAAAATTTTTCTAGCAACAGAATTCGTTATCAACCATCTTCCATCTCCATCTTTAAAGAAAACAGCATCAGGGATAGCTTCGATTAATGTATTTAGGTGAATGTTAAGTTCGATAATCTTACGCTCACTCCATTTCCAATCAGAAATATCTTTTATAATACCAGTATATCCTTTAAAGTTTTCTTCACCATCAAAATTGGGGTAACCATTTATTAAGATACATATGTCTCTACCATCTTTATGTTTAATCCAATATTCAAGATTTTCAAGGCTTCCACCTGCCATGAATATCTCCATTAGTTTGTGTGATTTACCCTCAGTTGGAAATAAAAATTCCAAAATACAGTTCCCTTCTACTTCATTGGGTTTCCATCCCGTAATAATCTCCACACTTTCTGAACTGTAGGTAAACTTTCCATCGGCTCCTACTTCCCAAATCCAATCCGATGTACTTAAAGCAATTTTCTTTAGTCTTTCCTGAGAAATAAAAAGTTCATCTAATATTTTTTGTCTTTCTGTAACATCCCTACCTATACCAATTAATCCAATTATTTCATTGTCTTTATTCTTAATAGGAACTTTAGAAGTTAAAATCCAGTGTTGACGATTATTGGCATCTATAAAATAATCCAGTTTATTGATAACCGAATTACCTTCTTGTAATACTAACTCATCGTCTTTATTAAAGTATGCTGAATTATACTTTGCATATACCTCTTCATCTGTTTTACCAATTGCATCTTTCTCTGTATCCAACCCCATATATTTCAGATCCTGCGTATTGGCTATTACTTTCCCTCCTGATGCATCTTTTACATAAACCGATTCAGGAACACTATCAATAATAGTTCTTAATAAAGTTCTTTCTGCTATTAGTTCCTCTTGTTGATGTACGATATTGTTGGCAATTATGGCTACTCCAATTGTATGCCCATCATCACTTGGTATTGCATGAAAATTTAGGTTATAAGAAAATAAGTTTCCATTAGTCAATGTACCCTCAAAATAAGAAGAGGGTATAGTTTCTCCTGCAATAATGTTTGTAATAATATCATCCCATTGCCTACATAAGTTTTCTGGGAAACCAAGTTCATAATATGTTTTACCATTAATTGCCTCTTCTTTTAATTGTAAAAGTTTACAAAATGCTGTATTTACTTTTATTATTCTTTTGCTGGTATCAAGACAATAAATTAAATCGGAAGTTAATTGAAGCAAGAAGCTATTCAATAAGTTAGTATCCTTTTTGGGGTTAAAATTTAATGTTTCATCATATGTCGTTTTAGACTGCATAGCTTTCATATTTACCGGATCATAACAATCTGATTCAAAATCAGATTATTAGATATTCATTTACAAATATAAATTATAATGGGTATTATTCTATACAATTTAATGCCAATTGCAGAAATTATAAGTTAAACTGATTTTAATTTAAGCCCAATGTTGGTGTGTTTTGGTGTAAAGTATGCTAACACTGAACCATTGTTGATATGTTTTAGTGTAAAGTATGCTAATACTGAACCAGTGTTGATATGTTTTAGTGTAAAGTATGCTAACACTGAACCAGTGTTGATATGTTTTAGTGTAAAGTATGCTAACACTGAACCAGTGTTGATATGTTTTAGTGTAAAGTATGCTAACACTGAACCAGTGTTGATATGTTTTAGTGTAAAGTATGCTAACACTGAACCAGTGTTGATATGTTTTAGTGTAAAGTATGCTAACACTGAACCATTGTTTATGTTATTCTATTTAACAATTATCAATTGAAATTTAACCATTATTTTCTTTGCCATTAATCATTCTAGAAACAATGCCACTGTATTTGGTGATGTCTGCACGTATTACGCCTATAATATGTAATGCCATAAATGCATATAAACCATACTGAATAAAGCCATGAATATTCTTTGCAGGTCTATGAATAGTTTTTAGCCATTCCACATCTTCGAAGGCTAATATTAATCCTGTGATAACCATGCATAAAAATAAAATATAGAATACAATATAACTATATTGTACTATAAGATAATGTTTGTTTTCGGGAGTATCATCTTTTAATCGCATAGCAGTTTGAATACGAGATTTAAGTCTTTTATGTTTAGCAATGGTTACTTCAGCAATAATTCTCCAAAGCATTAAGAAAGAAAGGCCAAATCCTATTAATTTATGAATATCCCATAGTTTATCACTGTATTCATGTGCTACACTTCTTGCTTGTTTTTCGGTGATAGTACCCCCTTCTTTTTGTACTTGCTCTTGTACCATGGCTATATTGGCTTTGGTTTTAAATACAGTACTATTCAAGAGAACTGTGGTAACAGATGCGGTAAAAAATAAAAAGGTCAACCAGTGCCAGATACGAACGGAGGCAGGCTTTGGGTGGGAAAAGAATTGTGTATTTTCTGTTATAGTAGATTCCATAAAATTATTCTGTTTAATATGTAATTAACAAAAATACTCTTTTTGATTATACGTATTCATGTTTATACGTAACTTACAGGCTTCTTAAGGAGTATTTAAGTGTATAGAAAGAAAATAAATTAGAGACAATTGATCTAGAAATTATAGTTAGTAACCAATAAACACATTTTATGGTCACACAAAGACAACACCGGATTTATACAAAAATGCAAAAGCAATTGATAAGTGTTTATCATAAAAAAGAAGCTGTAAGATTAAATATTCTTACGCTTCCCCATATGCTCGAAAAGTTTTATGACAGAATAGAAGCAGATAACGAAATGAGACAAAAACTAGAACCAATTATAGGTGATCTGGTATTTCCTGATATTCCCTTTTTACAGGTTCTTGTAAAAGATATGAATGATTGTCAGGTAAGATCGATGGAATATTTAACTAGAAACATATTGGTACATAAAGAATTAGATAGAACAATGAAAGCTTTTGTTAAATCTAGTAAAATAATAGGGGCAGAAGAATATTCAACTAAGGATGCTGCAATTGTAATTGAAAAGTTGAGTAAAAGAATTAATAAAATTGAAAAGAAAATAATTGATTCATCTATTAAAATGAATGCCTTTAAAAAAGAATTTACTGCATTGCAAATTCGGTATCAGTATTTGAATAACTAGAATGGAATGATGTGTTATATACTGATTAAAAATATTGAACAAGACATTCCAGTTTTTGTCAATTAAATAATGGTTGAGAAGATAATCAATTAGGTTATTGGATTAGATTGAATTTTAGATTAAGTGAAAATTTCCCCTTTATTATTTTAATTATTATAAAACCCTTATTTTTACCATGAAAAAATTGATTGATAATAGATTGAAGAAAACAATTTACATATCTTGTTTATTGATGACATTAGGCGTGGTTTCTGCTTTTTCGCAGGTTAACTACCGTTTTTTAGCACAATCTGCACCTTATCAAACTATCTTAAATGGTAATCACGTATCGCTAAGCTCTTTCTTTAATACCAGCGTTAGTGCCACAGATGAGGGGTTTGCCAATAATATTCCAATAGGTTTTTCTTTTACTTATGGCGATAATTTGCCTACCAATGTTTTAAATGTTTGTACCAACGGTTTTGTTGTACTAGGCAATCCATTTCAGGATGGTTCAATTACTCCTCAAGATGGATATTATATAAACGATTTAATGGAAGGCCCGTGTGCATATAGTTCTGCCACAGGGTTAGTTAAAGCAGGTCACGAAGCACAACGTGCCATTATAGCACCTTTCTGGGGAGATTTGGATGTTCAACAAAATTCAAATCTTGTTTATCAGACTACAGGAATAGCCCCCAACAGGGTATTTACGCTAGAATGGAAAAATATAAAATGGGATTATCAGTGTATTGCAGTTGTTGGATCTTTTCAGTTGATATTGCATGAAACTTCCAATATAATAGAGTTTGCTTATCAGAACTTAAATGGTACTCCATCTGCCTCTGCAAAGGCTTCAATTGGCATTACCAATAAAGGGGTTGGGTATGCTAATTTTATTTCTTTACAAGATAATTCTGCTAGTCCTGCAACGAGTATTTATATAGAAAACAATGCAATAGCATCTTTTCCCGCCTCCAATCTTATCTATCGTTTTATACCTCATACTGTATTAAATAATAATTTGAGTATCAGTAACTTATACAACTCAGGTACTATTTGTAGAAATGGAGAATCGTATAGTTTTAGTGCAGAAGTATTTAATTTAGGTACTCAGGTTACTAGTCATACGCCAGTTACTCTATCGGTTAACGGTAATAATTCATTTACTTCAACTCAGTACATTGATAATCTGGCTCCAGGAAAATCTACTACAGTGGTATTTGATGCGTTTATGCCTGCCTTAATAAGTACAGACAACCTTACGGTATCATTGCCTTCAGATGAGGATAATTCTGATAATCTGTTAAGTAAAAACATAAGTATTACCAATAATACCGTCAACAACATTTCTTTGGGTTATAACCAATACCAATATAATGGTATCGGAAATAATGTTCCAAGTGAGTTTTCTACTCGCTTCTCTACAGTAAACTATAAAAGTATTAATCAAATTTCTTTGTATTTCAGTAATGGAAGCAATAATGCAGCCTTTGATATAACGGTATATGACGCAGACGGTATCGATAATAAACCAGGTACTATATTGTGGCAACAAAAGGGACTTACTGCTCAAACTGGCATTATGAATGTGACTATATCCCCAGGGATTACCGTTCATGGCCAATATTTTGTAGCAGTTACCCAGACTTCAACTAACTCTATCAGTTATGCATATGAAGCAGAATCTCCACTTTTAAGTAGTACCTATTACTACAGAACTCCTTTGAATAGCAGCTGGATAGATATTGCTTCGGAGAATAATAAGTATAAGTTATTAATGGGTGTTTTATATGATAATACATTACCTGTAACTGCAACTAAATTCAATGGTTACAAGCTTAGTAGTAAAAATGTACTGAAGTGGAATACCTATACAGAAGTAAATAACGATCACTTTATAATTGAACGTTCTACAAATGGGCATGATTTTACTGCTATAGCAATTGTTCATTCATTAGCTACAATGGGCAATAGTACCAGTACAATATCCTATACTTATACCGATGAAGGTACACCTGCAATAAATGCTTACTATAGACTAAAACAGGTAAATAATCAATCAGCGTATGCTATATCTGATGTTATTATGTTGAAGGGTGATGGTAAGATACCTTTTCTGGTGAATAATGTGTTTCCAAACCCTGTTGAATCTGTTTTAAAGCTGTCTTATTCTACTCCTACAGCAGGTGATAATACATTGATTCTTTTTGATGCTGCGGGAAGAATTGTACAAAATATTCAACATACAGCAACAGATGGGGATAACCAATTACAAATTGATCTTTCGAAATTGTTAAAAGGACAATACTTTTTACAGCTATTAAATAGTGATAATAAATCCAATGTAATCAAGGTTCTTAAAAAATAACTTGGATACATAACCTCTCTTTCATTACTTTTGCAATCTTTTATTGAAATCATGCCGTAACATGACAATAATTCTGGGCTTGTCCCTGTTATTTTCATGTAGGCTAATTAAACAACTTGATACATGAAGCTTACACAATTCAAATTTGATCTTCCTTTAAATCTTATCGCTCAACACCCAACAAAGAAAAGAGAAGATAGCCGTTTAATGGTCATCCACAGAAAAACTGGAGCAATTGAACACAAAACTTTCAAAGACATTATTGATTACTATGATGATAAAGATGTATTTGTAATTAATAATACGAAGGTTTTCCCTGCAAGAATGTATGGTAGAAAAGAGAAGACTGGAGCTAAAATTGAAGTTTTCTTATTGAGAGAATTAAGCAAGGCCAACCGTTTATGGGATGTAATTGTTGATCCAGCAAGAAAGATTCGTGTTGGAAATAAATTATATTTTGGTGAAACTGAAGATCTTGTAGCGGAAGTAATAGATAATACTACCAGCCGAGGAAGGACTATCCGTTTTTTATGGGATGGAGATGAAGCTAGCTTTAAAGCAAAGCTGGAAAGTATGGGCGAAACACCATTGCCAAAACACATTAAAAGAAAACCAGATGAAACTGATAGAGAAAGATATCAGACTGTTTTTGCTAAACATGAAGGAGCTGTAGCTGCACCTAATGCAGGTATGCACTTTAGTAGAGAATTAATTAAGAAATGTGAGATAGTAGGTGTAAGATTTGCTGAAGTTACCTTACATACAGGTTTAGGAACATTCCGACCAATAGAAGTGGAAGATCTTAGTAAACACAAAATGGATGCTGAATACTATCATATTTCAGAAACGGCTTGCAATATTGTAAACAAAGCTAAAGAAACAAATCATAGAGTTTGTGCTATTGGTACAACTACCATGCGTACACTGGAAAGTAGTTTTACAGCTACCAGATTATTAAAACCTAGTGAAGGATGGACAAATCATTTTATTCATCCTCCTTACGATTTTAACGTTGCAGATAGTTTAGTTACCAATTTCCATTTTCCAAAAACAAGTTTATTAATAATGGCTTGTGCTTTTGCAGGATATGAGTTAATGATGGATTCTTACAATGTAGCAATCAAAGAAAAGTATCGTTTTTCTAGTTATGGAGATGCTATGTTAATCATTTAACTAATATTGGCGTTGTGGCTAACAACTACTTCCAATTTAAGGAGTTTAAAGTTTTACAAGAAGTCTGTGCAATGAAAGTTTGTACAGACTCTTGTTTATTTGGGGCATGGGTAAGCGAAAGTAGGATTACTAACAAAGTTTCGAAAGTCCTTGATATTGGTACTGGTACAGGTTTACTTTCATTAATGTTGGCTCAACAGTTTAGAAATGCAGAATTTCATTGTGTAGAAATAGATTATGAAGCTTCTGAAGAGGCAAGATTTAATTTTGACAATAGTAAATGGGCCCATAGATTTACAGTATATAATCAGGATTTCAATAAGTTCTCAACTACAGAAAAGTATGATTTAGTTATATGCAATCCCCCATTTTATAGTAATCATTTAAGTAGTATTGATAATAAAAGAAATGCAGCAATGCATAGCAGTGATTTCTCTTTGGAAGATATGTTTGTACATTCCAGTGGTTTAATTGCAGATAATGGATGTATTGCTTGTTTAATTCCCTATAGCAGAACTTTAGAGGTAATACCTATAATTATGAGAACAGGTTGGCAAATAGCTAAACTAACTAGTATAAAACAAACAGAGCATCATGGTTATTTTCGGACAATGCTGATCTGTACTAAGAATCTTGGATTAATGAATGAGGAATCAATCATTATAAAAGAAAAGAATGAATATAGTGCTGCATTTAAAGCTTTATTAAAAGATTATTACTTGTATTTATAATCTGTAAAATACTATAGAAACGCTTTTAAAACTACATGCAGATTTTATTACCATTTTTGTTTACGTAAATAGCAGTATTAATATTTGTGCTCCTAGTATTCTAAGCAACATGGTTAACGGATATACTGTAGTATAAGTAACAGAAGGAGTAGTATCGTTCCCAGCCATTTGAGTAGCAAAAGCAAGTGCAGGTGGATCGGTAGATGCTCCGGCTAATAAACCACAAACTTCGAAATAGGTTTTACGAAAAACATATTTTGCCAACAATCCCACTAAGAATAAAGGTAAGAAAGTAATAGCAGCTCCCATTTCCATCCATACAAGCCCTTTACCAGAAGATATTACTTCGGCGAAGTGTTTGCCACTAATTAACCCAACACTGGTTAAAAAGAACACTATACCTATTTCTCGCAACATTAGATTAGCACTGTAGGTTGTATAATTATTTAAGTATAAAATATTGCCAAATTGGCTTAATAGTAAAGCAACAATTAGCGGACCACCTGCAAGACCAAGTTTTACTGGTATTGGAATACCTGGTATAACAAATGGAATACTGCCGAAAATAATTCCCAATACTATGCCAATAAATATAGGCGCTAACTCAGGTGAATCTAATCGTTTTAAAGAGTTACCCAATACTTTTTCCATTGCCGCTATTGATTCTTCTGAACCTACAATTGTTACCAGATCGCCAATATGAAAAATAGTGCCAGAATCGACAATGAACTCTATCCCAGATCTGCTAAAACGGGTTATAGTACAATCTTCCTGGAATAATTCGGGCATATCGCCTAGCCTTCTATGGGTAGCTGATTTGAAAGTAACTACAATTTTCTTTTTTACCAATGTGCTTCCTTTTACCTCTCTAAGATTTATTTTACTTTCTTCCCCTACTAATATTTTTAATTGTGGTATTGTTTCTTTAGGAGCTACAAAAAGAATTACATCTCCTTCTATTAAAACTGTACCTTGGGTAGGAGAAAAAACTTCTCCTTTTCTATACATTCTTGAGATAACAATATTGCTTTTTAATATGGAACCAATGATTGTAGCAGGCTGATTGTAGAGTTGAGGATTTGTAACTTCCAAGTTTATAATAACTGGTCTGGTAGGATTGAACATTTTTAAGCGCTGGTGCTTTACTTTTTCCAGGTCTATATTTACTTTCCATATTTTCTTAAGTAAAAGCATTACAACAATAATACCTACCACCCCAAATGGATAGGCTACTGCATAAGCCAATCCAATATCGGAAGACTTTATTCCTTTTATTTGTAAGTTGTTTATGGCTTGTGTAGCGGCACCTAATCCGGGTGTATTGGTTACGGCACCAGACATTATACCGGTCATGGTTCCTATATCGCTTCCGGACAAATAGAAGAACCCTATAGTTATTCCTAAACCAATCAATACTATAAGTGCGGCTAAAAAATTTACCACCAAAGCTTGTTTTTTCAAGGAAGCAAAGAAACCGGGACCAACCTGCAATCCTACAGAATATACAAATAGAATTAAACCAAAGTCCCGGAGAAACTCCGTGGTTGTTTTTTCTACTTCTATTCCATAATAAGCAGCAATGATTGCTGCAAATAATACCCAAGTAATGCCAAGGGAGATATTAAAGATTTTTACCTTACCCAATAAAATACCTATTGCTATAATACATCCATATACAATTACTGTTTGTGCAATACTGTGTTGGGAAACCAACTGGATAAACCAATTCATAAAACAAGTTTTAGTGTTTACTACAACTTTTACTTGCTTTAGAAGCTTTTTGAATTAAATATTTTATATTCTTTAAGGTGCGCTTTCTGTATTTGCAAATTTGTTAGATTTTTCGTTTTAACATCCAACTAAATCTGCAAAACCTGATATGCTTTGCTACAAATAATCGCGATAATGAATTCTAAACAATTAACTCAAACAGCTACTTAGTAGAGAATGTAGTAAGAAAAAATAAAGGAAGTCTATAAGACTTCCTTTATTTAATAAGTAATCGAATTATACGCGTTCGGCTTCTAAACCCCAATGTTCTGGAGAACGCCATAAGGCTGATAACAACAGTTCGCGCATAAAGAAGAATTCTTTTGGCAATCTATCGTATAAACGTGAGAATAACTCCTCATGAGATAATAATTCTTGTTTCCAAGGCTCACGATCTATAGTCATGATTCTAGCGAATTCCTCTTTACTGAAAGATTCTAGACCATTCCAATCCATGTCTTCATAACGTGGCATCCAACCAATAGGACTTTCTACTGCAGATGCACCACCATGTACACGTTCAACAATCCATTTAAGTACTCTCATGTTTTCACCAAATCCAGGCCATAAGAATTGACCATTTTCATCTTTTCTAAACCAGTTTACACTGAAAATACGAGGCGCATTAGGAAGATCTCTGCCAAATTGTAACCAATGGTTTACATAGTCACCCATATGGTATCCCATAAATGGAAGCATTGCAAATGGATCTCTCCTTACTTTACCTACTTCACCAAAGGCAGCAGCAGTAGTTTCGGACCCCATAGTTGCAGCTAAATAAACACCGAAGTTCCAGTTGAAAGACTGGTGAACTAATGGGATACCTGTACTTCTTCTTCCTCCAAATACAAAAGCTTCAATAGGAACACCAGCCGGATTATCCCATTCTGAATCTATACATGGATTTTGATAGGCAGGAGCGGTAAATCTTGAGTTTGCATGTGCAGCAGGTTTGCCACTTTTATAATCGTGTGGTTCGCCATGCCAATCAGTAAGTCCTTCAGGAATTTCTTTAGTTAATCCCTCCCACCATATATCGCCATCACTGGTTAGTGCTACATTGGTAAATATAGTATTTGCCTTAATGCTCTCCATTGCATTTGGATTGGTTTTGTAGTTAGTACCTGGAGCTACACCAAAGTATCCTGCTTCCGGATTGATAGCGTATAATTTACCATCTTCATGTTTGTGTATCCAGGCAATATCATCCCCAACGGTAGTTACTTTCCATCCTGCCATACCTGCTGCGGGTATCATCATGGAGAAGTTTGTTTTACCACAAGCACTTGGGAATGCTGCAGCTACATAAGTCTTTTGTTTTTCAGGAGATTCTACTCCTAAAATCAGCATATGTTCTGCCAACCAGTTTTCTTCTCTTCCCATTACAGAGGCAATACGTAAAGCGAAACATTTTTTACCCATCAATGCATTTCCACCATAACCGCTACCATAAGAAATAATCAATCTTTCTTCTGGGAAGTGAGAGATATATTTTACGGAAGGATTGCAAGGCCATTTAACATCTTTTTGTCCGTTTTCCAATGGAGCACCCAAATTATGGATACAACGTACATAACCATTCTTATTTAAGAAAGGATAAATGTCTTCTCCCATTCTGGTCATAATATGCATATTAACCACTACATATTCAGAATCGGTAAGTTGAATACCATAACGGGAAAGAGGAGACCCTACAGGACCCATACAGAAAGGAATAACATATAATGTTCTTCCACGCATAGAACCAATCATTAAATCGTTTAAAATTGATTTCATTTCTTTAGGCTCCATCCAGTTGTTGGTAGGGCCAGCATCTTCTTTAATACGGCTACAAATAAAAGTTTTATCTTCTACTCTGGCTACATCACTAGGATCGCTGAAGCATGCAAAACTATTCGGTCTTTTTTCTTGATTCAAAGGAATAAAAGTTCCTTTTTTTACTAACAGCTGACATAAAGAATCGTACTCTGCTTTTGAACCATCTACCCAGTGGATAGCGGAAGCTTCACATTGAGAAGCAATATTGTTTACCCATGATTCGATTTCAATTTTAGCTGGGCAGCTAATCTGGAAAGGAAACTTACTTACTGTGTTCATAACTTAAAATTTAATTATAAAATGTTTATTTGTTATTTTGATCTACTGAATCTTTTATTTTTATTTTAACGAGTGCAAGTTGCTAATAATAATAATATTGAAAAATGACTATTATCATTGCACTATAATACAT
>Ga0208259_1000076_pt1 | contig 37562 bp, 38 predicted proteins | sample CryBogCBH22May08_FD_184618 | JGI IMG/M metagenome (GOLD analysis project Ga0208259, IMG submission 184618) | Freshwater microbial communities from Crystal Bog, Wisconsin, USA - CBH22May08 (SPAdes) | ecosystem: Environmental > Aquatic > Freshwater > Lake | place: Crystal Bog, Wisconsin, USA... | reverse complement strand
TGTATATAAAATATTTGAGCTATGAAAATAAGCGAAAATTTATTAAAAATCAAACTTTAAGAAGATAAAAAGATAAATTATTTGAATTTTGATCCCTATTGAAATTTAGTTTAATTTTTAAATAATTATATTTTATAATTTTTAAAGCAGATAAGTACTGTTTAGATAATGAGTAGTTTTTTTATATTAAAAATAAGTTTAATAATGAGGTAATATAAAATAGGAGGTCGATATGAATAAAGACCTCCTTTTTTCAACCCTAAACCCTTAAAAAAACCAGAGCAAATATAATGTATAATTAATATCATAAACTTATATTTCAATAACATCAACACTGGGTCAATGTTAGCTAACTTTAAACCAAAACACATCAACACTGGGCCAATGTTAGCATACATTACATCAAAACACATCAACACTGGGCCAGTGTTAGCATATATTACATCAAAACACATCTACACTGGGCCAGTGTTAGCATACATTAAACCAAAACACATCAACATTGTCCCAATGTTGATGTGTTTGACAATATTTGTAGCTAAACTTTATATGGGAGTATTAAAACAATTAAAAAAGGTTAATGCTTGTTAGCAATAACCTTTTTGGCTTTATGACTTTTTGTAATGTCATTTCAACAATTAAATGTTGTGTATGATGTATCTTCTTATTTGAAGATTGTTTTTTTATTAGGAATAGGATTCTTTAATCGGTGTAGTTAGCGAATCATATTACCAATATTAGCGCAAGTACTTATTGCACTTAATGGGCTAATACCAGCAGAATTAATAGTGTACATTCCTACCGTTACTTCCTGTAAGCCTGGTATATTAGAAAAATTTACTACACTTTTAGTACTGGTCAAAATAAATGATTGTACACCCATTGGAATACTAATGGCGCCATTTACAAGTGTAACAGGAAAAACGCTACCAATTACCAATACAAAAACATACATTTTTGCATCTGCAATCTTACCTGAAGTAACACAAATATTACCTCCTGAAGTAGCTTTCAAAACAGGAGCTCCACCACCAGTTGGTACAGCCTTTTTCTGTTTTGGTTTACCAGTTGTTTCCCATCCACCACTGTGAATAATAGTTTCATCCCCATTGGAAATTACCGATACATAATCACCCTGATCGTGCAACATAAAATTTAATTCGTTGGATGAATTTTTCAACTCATCTTTTCCTAGTTGTCCATTCTTACGATTGGCATAGGCAGTTTCTACTCTAAGGGCAGCAGCTTCCATGTCCTTCATCAGAATTTTTGGCGTTAAAAACTTCTCGTTGTCGGTCATGGCCGTAACAGTTCCATGAGCGAAACTGGCCATTTTTAAATACGCTTTAGTTAACCAACTAATCTTGACCCAATGTATTATCATACACTTTGTATTGCAAGTTTTAAGTAAACATCGAAACACTCGAAACTCACTTGATTGCTTTACATTAATCACCTATAGTGCAACTATCAATCCACATTGGCCAAATAAGGAACTACTGCCATAATAAGTAAATAAAAGGGGTGTTTTAGGTCTCATTTTTAATAAAGACGAATTAACAAAAATTAAGCTCGTATTTATTGCATGACACAATTGTAAAAGCAGACAAATATGGTAACTTTTTTTGAAAAAGAATTAGTGATATATTATAAGTAATTTGTCCAAAATAAAAAAGCAGCTGAAAATATTTCAACTGCTTTTTGTAAATTAAATAAATAGCTATGTCCTTTACCAAATCATTGTATTATTATTTTACTTCAATGAATTCATATCTATTACAAAACGATAATGAACATCGCTTTTCAGCATTCTTTCGTAGGCAATATTAATGTCCTGTATCTTGATTACTTCAATCTCGGATACTATATTATGCTCTCCACAAAAGTCCAGCATTTCCTGTGTTTCTGCTATTCCTCCTATTAAAGAACCCGCTACCGATTTTCTACCCAAGATCATTGGTACGGTATTTAACAATGGTTCCAACCCTCCTAAATAACCTACTACAACCAATGTACCACTTACGTTTAAAGTATTTATATACGGGTTCAAATCATGTATATAAGGAACGGTATCTATTATTAAATCAAACTTACCTCTTACCACGTTCATTTGTGCATCATCGGTAGAAATAATTACCTCATCAGCACCCAGCTCCAGACCATCGTTTATTTTCTGTGGTGTTCGGGAAAACAAGGTTACATGTGCTCCCAATCCCTTAGCTAATTTAATGGCCATATGACCTAATCCACCAAGTCCTACTACAGCTACCTTACTATTTATACCTACATTCCAGTGCCTTAAAGGCGACCAAGTAGTAATACCAGCACAAAGCAAAGGTGCTACAGCAGAAAGTTTGAGGTTGGATGGAACTTTCAACACAAAATGTTCGTCTACAACTATCTTCTCAGAATAACCCCCAAAGGTTTGTGTACCTAAGTATTTATCTTTACCATTGTACGTACCAACAAAGCCATTCAGGCAATATTGTTCCAGATCCTGTTTACAACTATTACACTCTCCACAAGAACCTACTAGGCATCCTACCCCGGCATAGTCTCCTACTTTAAGCTTGGTTACATCGCTCCCTACCTTTACTACTCTACCTATAATCTCGTGACCGGGAACTGCAGGATAAATAGTACCTCCCCAATCGTTGCGGGCAGTATGTAAATCGGAGTGACAAACGCCGCAATAGAGTATCTCTATTTCAATGTCTTTTGCAGTTACTTCTCTACGTTCAATGTTCATTGGTTTTAAGTCCGCATCTTTAGCGGCTGTACCAAAAGCTTTTACTTCAAATTTGTTCATACTATATTATTTTTTTGTGTTGATTACTTTAGCTTGTAAAGTTATAGGTAAGTTTAAACAATCAATTTTGTTTTATTTATAATACCTGCCAAGCTTAATAGAAATATCAATAAAATAATTATCATCCCACACTTGTATTAAATTGGTTTTTACGATACTTCCTTTTGGTGGTATTATATAAATTTTAGTGCCAGGAATATTTTTATGTGCTGTTGTTTTAGTATTGTAAATCTTGGAATGTAGCCCAATAGTACTGTTTTGGCAATAAGTAATAATTGGAATTAACAATAGAATGAATAATGTTTTATACATAGAATATTAGTCTATTGATTAATTTTAATATTTATTCCAATACCACCATAAAAGCAACCAGCAAATTATACTAGGCAAAGAAATTAAAATCATTCTGATACCATGACTCCTTTGGTCTTTTCTATACGCATATACCCTTTTACCATCTGGCAATGTCTTTTTAAAATAGGCAAGATTCCATCCTATCAATAGGCCAAATAATCCACCTATTATAGCAGAGCAGTATCCTAAGTAAATAAAATATTTATTAGATGTTTCGGGTTTACTAAGATATTTTATTCTTTGTTTTTTTAATTGGTATATGAACTCCATAGAAACATCTTTTCCTCTTTCCTTCAATAGCTTTTGAGCAAGCTGATAATCAAAATGTCCCCATTCATCTGGTTTGGAAACTATTTCAAACAATTCATCATCTGTAAAGCTATTCAAGTAGTAATCATTGTCTGTGATATCTAATTGATCTTTATAAAATGTTTCTAGTATTTTATGTGCAGAGGTGAAATTATCTGGGGCTATCTTAAGAATTATATCAGCAGCAAAACTATTATTAGCAAAACTAGGATCCCAGTATTTTCGTTCGTTTTCTATAGTATAAGCTATCCCATTTTCAAATAACTTTTGCCCAACAGCTTCAGCAATATCAACATCATTATACTTTTGAAAACATAGAAATTTGTCTTGGATAATTATCTGGATTAGTTGAAAATGAAAAACGTTTTACAACAGCAAAAGTATTATACTATCTCCTACCTTCTGTCTCCTTATTTACTACTTTGAAAATCTTTTAGTTCCATCTGTGTTCCATCCCAGACCGCATAAGTGAAATGCTTTATCCAGTCGCCAGTATTTATATAACAGCTATTGTTGTACAATGGGAAATTGATTGGCAAATGTCTATGACCAAAAATGAAGTAATCGTAATGCTCTTTTGCCAGCATTTCTTTACAATAAATAATCAGCCATTCTTTATCCTCGCCATAAAAACCAGGCGCCTCGGTTGCAGCTGCTTTATCCTTGCTCTTCTGACTAAAATAGTTGGCTATACCAATGCCAATGGAAGGATGTAAAAAGCCAAACAACCATTGACATATAGGATTACGGAAAACCTTTTTAATAAACTTATAGCCATGGTCTCCAGGGCCTAAACCATCGCCATGACCTATATAGAATTTCTTATTGTTCCAGTTAAAAACCTGTGGTTCGTAATACACAGTAATATTCAATTCCTGTTGCAGATAATTGTTCATCCACATATCGTGATTCCCAACAAAAAAGTGAACGGGAATACCTGCATCGGTTATCTGTGCAAGGGTACCCAACAATCTTACAAAGCCTCGTGGCACAACAGTTTTATATTCGTACCAGAAATCAAACATATCACCCAACAGAAATATGGCAGCAGCTTCGTTTTTGATACTTAAGAGAAAATCAACAACCATTTTTTCTCTTACCAGACTATCGGCATGAGAAGGTACTCCGAGATGAAAATCGGATAAAAAGTAAACTTTCTTTTGAGGGGAAATTGCGATGCCGTTCATTAGTTTTGCGACTTTTCCAGCATATACTTTAATACATCTCCAGATGCTACCAATGGTCTGCCAGTAGTATCTCCATTGAACCAGTATACCCAGGCAGTTACTACCTTATTATTAATCTCTACCTGCACTACATCTCTCCGGTAAGCAGAATACTCTCCTTCCTCCGGATTCAGGCCTTCATAGTCGTCCAGTTGTGCAATAGCAAAATTGAATTCATCGGCATGATTGATGCTGAATAATTCTCCTTGTATATAATAATTTTCACTAGTTGGAATAGCTACGGGATAATCGCCCATATCAAGCAATTTTCCTTTTACACTGGCATTGCCAATAAAAGAAAAATAGCGACGTATATAATCATACATTGGACTCTTGAATCCACTTCTTAAAGACCCGTAAACAAACAGATTATACATACAATCAATTTGATAAGTTATATTAATTTAAGGACGGCTAAGGAATTCATCAACCAGAAAACAATACACTTCCTTAGGACCGTGAACGCCAACCACCAAAGTTTTTTCAATATCTGCAGTCCTGCTAGGACCTGTAGCAAAAGTGATGAGAGATGGTAGATTACGCTTATACTTTATCTGCATGGATGACAAGCTTTTTTCTACATCATACACTAGCTGTTTCTGATAAGCAATACAAATATGTATAGGTGCATATACACTGGAATTTCTGCCATCAGTTTGCACAGAAGTTAGTACAATAGAACCTGTACGAGCCACCAGATTTTCGCAGCCGGTAATGGCAACCTCACAATTGTTCAGATCGTCTGTAAACAGACTGGTAATACCCGCTTTTTCCAGCAAAGCCCTGATCTTTTGTTCGGCACAAAAAATCTTAGTCCATTTACGGAAAGCCACTAAAGCCTGCAGCTGCTGACTTAGTTCATTGGAATCTATACAATAGGAAAACTTACCGAGCAATTTAGAGAAGTTCTCGGCAAACTCTAGTTCCAGATCATCATGTTCAGGAGCATAATGATTAACGATTACATCTGTCTGAGGATAAGGAATAGCCACCTTAATCGATAGCGCTTTCCTTATCTTCTTAAGAATCGTTTCTCTTGCTCTTGAAGTCATTTAAGCAGTAATTTCAGGATTAGTAGGTTCATCTGTATTGGCAGCAGGCGCTTCTTCTGTAACAACAGGCTCTACTAGCACTTCTTCTGCAATATGTAATATCTTTTCTTCTTTAAATGGTCTCTTACCTATCAGCAATTCCACATCGCTCTGATGTAATACTTCTTTATCAAGCAAAGCCTTAGCAAGTATTTCTACTTCTGCTTTTTTATCCGTCAATAATGCAATAGTTTGCTGATATGCCTCACTGATAATTTTTCTTACTTCTTCATCTATCAGCTTTCCAGTTTCTTCGCTGTATGGTTTAGTAAAGGTATTCTCCTGAGTAGGATCGTAAAAACTTACGTTCCCAATCTTTTCATTCATACCATAAACTGTTACCATAGAATAGGCAATCTGAGTTACATTCTGTAAATCGCTTGCAGCACCAGTAGAGATCTTTCCGAAGAAAATTTCTTCACTTGCTCTACCACCCAATGCCATACAGATTCTATGTATAAGATCTTCTGTTCTATGAAGATATTGCTCTTTAGGAGTGTACTGCGCATAACCTAAAGCAGCCGTTCCTCTTGGAACAATGGTAACCTTTAATAAAGGATAAGCATGTTGCAGGAACCAGCCCGCTACTGCATGTCCAGCTTCGTGATAAGCGATAATTTCTTTCTCGTGTGGAGCAATGATTTTATTCTTCTTCTCCAATCCACCAATAACTCTATCAATTGCATCCTGAAAATCCTGCATATCCACAGCTTCCTTGCCATTACGGGCAGCTATCAATGCTGCTTCGTTACATACGTTTGCAATATCAGCACCAGCAAATCCTGGTGTTTGTTCTGCCAGCTTATATATATCTAGTTTCTCAGAAACTTTAATAGGTTGTAAATGCACTTTAAAAATAGCTTCACGACCTTTTACATCTGGTTTATCAATAGAAATCTGTCTGTCAAAACGTCCTGGTCTCAGCAATGCAGTATCCAATACATCTGGTCGGTTGGTAGCAGCAAGAATAATGATACCAGTGTCACCACCAAAACCATCCATTTCCACCAGCAACTGATTCAAAGTATTTTCTCTTTCATCATTACTCATAACAGCATTTCTACCACGAGCACGACCTATTGCATCTATCTCATCAATAAAGATGATACAAGGAGCTTTTTCTCTAGCTTGTTTAAATAAATCTCTAACTCTACTAGCACCTACCCCTACAAACATTTCTACAAAGTCGCTACCACTAAGGCTAAAGAAAGGCACCTGTGCTTCTCCTGCCATTGCTTTTGCTAACAATGTTTTACCTGTTCCTGGAGGACCTATCAGTAATGCACCCTTAGGAATTTTACCACCAAGCGAAGTATATTTCTTTGGATTCTTTAGGAAATCTACAATTTCCATTACCTCCACCTTTGCTTCATCTAAGCCAGCAACATCAGTAAAAGTGATATTTACTTTCTGACCTTTATCAAATAATGTAGCTTTAGATTTACCAATATTGAAGATTCCACCTGGACCGCCACCACCTGATGGGCCGCCCATTTTACGCATTAATAAGATCCATAAACCAACCATTACCAGTACCGAAAGGATAGTTTGCATTATAGGGCCAAACATCTCCCCTTCTACTTTAGGATAAGTAGGCACCTGATGCTCTGCATCAATGTGATTCTTTGCATAGAAATCCTTTAAATCACCATCAAATACTTTCCAGTCAGTAATTTTAAATTCAAAGGCAGGATTGCCCTTTGCAGTATTAGCATCTCTCTTTTTCCCCCCAAACTTCTTCAGGTAGTATTCTTTATTAATACTTTCGGGTTTGATGTATACTCGTACAAGATCTTTGTTGCTTACCAGATCAAGATGATCAACATCGCCAGGAGCTAACATACTATTAAATACTTCCAGCTGACTCACTTGCGATGTATCAGGACTGAACGTAAGGTAGTTTGCACCTATTAGTGCAATTACAATCAGTAAGTAGATCCAGTAAATATTAAATTTGGGAAGTTTACGTGGCGATTTGTCGTCGTTTTCGTTTTCAGGACCAACCGGTTTATTGTTGCTTTTTATTTCTTTCTGTTCCTGAGTATTATTATCTTCTAATGCCATAAAAAAAATCTATACGTTATAGTGCTTATTTTATTTCTATATTACTTGTCATCATGGTGTGTTGCCACTGCATCATTCCATAATTCTTCTAATTTGTAAAAATTTCTACTCTGAGTATGCATCACATGCACCACAATATCCACATAATCTATCAAAACCCACTGAGAATTTTTAACGCCCTCTTGTTTATAAGGTCTTTCTCCGCATACAGTTAGCATCCTATCTTCTATCGAATCAATGATTGCTTTTAACTGAGTTGTATTATCTGCTGAACAAACAACGAAAAAATCAGCAACTGCTTCATGAATTTTTCTTAAGTCCAGACTTATTATATCTTCTCCCTTTTTATCCTTTATCGCTTCTATTATAGTTTTAAAAACCTTAGAATTCTTTGTAAGTTTAGCCGAAGTAGACTTGCTCTTCACTGCTACAGATGTTGTTGTCAAATATTGTTTGTTTAATGCTTCTAAAAATTCTTTTTCTATTATTTTAATAAGATGTCAAAAATATTGAACTAATCTCATTTAATTTGTTCAATCAATCAAAAGTAACATTCTTTTGCAATCTACCATCTCCGACCATCATATTGGTGCATCTTTTTTTGAACTTTCTTCGACGGACAGTACCAATAATCATGCCCTAAAAGTAATTCAGGAAAAATTGGCAGCACACGGCCACACATTCTTCGCCCATGAACAACTCTCTGGAAAAGGTCAACATGGGAAACAATGGAAAACGGAAAAAGGTTCCAATATTATACAGTCTTCTATTCTGGATATCTCCTTTTTGCCTGCTTCTCAGCAATTCCAGCTCATTGCCACAATGGCAGTTGCAGTGCATGAATTCTTTTTGAAATACGCTTTACATGACAGTTTTATTAAATGGCCCAACGATATTTACTGGAATGATCGAAAAGTAGGGGGCATTCTAATAGAAAGCGCCACCCCAATACATCAGTCTACTATAAAAGCATGGCAATGGGCTATTGTTGGAGTTGGGTTGAATATAAATCAGGTAAAATTCTCTTCAGATATCCCTAACCCTGTATCACTAAAACAAATTACCGGAAAAGACCATGATCCTCTTACCCTTTCAAAAGAATTGTGCAGCATAATGGATCATTGGTTCCTACAATTAAAAAGTGGAGGGTTCGAGACTATTCTCCAATATTACAATCTGCATCTTTATAAGAAAGATTGTACTGTTAAGCTCCGAAAAGGCAATATAGCATTCGACTGCACAATATTAAAAGTTGATGAACGAGGTTACCTGCATGTGGCAGGAGCTGCTACAGATAAATTCTTCTTTGGAGAAGTACAATGGATAGTTTAACCCGGTTTACTTTAAGAAAGAATCAATTTTTGCTGCTAAGTCTATGTCTTTCTGGGTTACAATATTACCCGCATCATGCGTAGTTAGCCATATTTCTACTATATTCCATACGTTAGTCCATAATGGATGATGATTCATCTTTTCTGCTTCTATTGCCACTCTGGTCATAAAAGCAAAAGCTTCTGAAAAGTCGTTAAACACAATTTTTCTGTACAACTGATTATTATTCTCTACCCACATGGTATTTCAATTTAAAATGATGAATTATGATTTGGGATTGATTTAAAAACAAATCCCTTCTCTTTAAAATAGGCTAATGTTTTGGGCAATGCATACGATAAACGCTCGAAAGCTTTCTGACTATCATGAAAAACTACAATACTTCCTGCATTGGTATTGTCTTTTACATTATCAAAGCATTTCTCTCCAGAAATGTCTGTATCAAAATCTCCACTCAAAACAGTCCACATTACTATTTTAAATGGAACCGTTTTAGCTTCAGTATTTAATTGTTGTTGCAAAACCTTCGCTTGAAATGTCTTTATTCTACCATAAGGAGGTCTGAATAAAGTACTGTCAATCCACTTTTTAGCCTCTATTATATCACTGATATAGGTTTCATTATCAGACTTCCATCCATTCAAATGATGCTGTGTATGATTACCTACTGTATGCCCTTCCTGAAGTATTCTTTTATAAATGTCTGGGTAAGATGCTACATTTTTACCTATACAGAAAAAGGTTGCTTTAGCGTCGTACTTTGCCAATATGTCTAATACAAAAGGGGTAGCTTCTGCATGCGGGCCATCATCAAAACTGAGATAAATTACTTTTTCTTCAGAGTTCATTCGCCACAAATACTTTGGATACATCCATCTAAGCCAGAACGGTGATTTAATAAAGTATTTCATTAATAATAACTATTAGAAAGCCAATGAGCCACCCCTGTTTAGGGAATGATGTTTAATCCTCTCCATATACTACAATATGGAAAGTCTTCTCTTGATATTTATGTGCAACGCCTCTTCCTTTCAAAAATTTCACCTGAGTATCCTCATTAGTAAAAAGCTGATTGGAAAAGGATTTTATTTCATTAGTACTTACACTTGGCTCTCCATCTCTTCTTTTTATTGAATGAATGAAAGAGGTTAATATCTGAGTGTAGTATTTTAGCATATAACTGGTTGAAGCAAATAATTCGCAACCAATAATTCTTTTCCCTGCTACCGCAATAAATCCAGCAAAGCTACTATCGCTATGTTTCATTTTATCGATAAAGAATTTTAGATAAGCCGAATCGGATGTGGTAGGTTTTGGATACAACTGATTATAAGACCATGATTCCGATTCTATCATTCTTTCCTTAAACTGTCTATCAACCTCTTTCCATACCTCAGCCTGACGGGCAGAAACATCTATCTTTTTGCGAAGATCCATATCTGCATTTCCTGCATATTTAAATCCTTTTTCCTTCTTGGTCCATCTACCCTTTTCTACACAAAACACATTCAGATAGGTATCCTCACTTCCTGGAGGTATTAGTTTAGTTTCTGCTATTACCCTGTCTTGTTTTCCCCCCGCTATTATCTCACCACTATTCACCAGTATTGCTTTCTTGCTGTGATTTTTTACCACTAACAGATTTACATCAGACCCATTCATATAATGAATCTCCTTAATAGAAATTTTACCAGTTTGTAGCGCTTTACTAAACTCCATAATATCCTGTGGCAGATAATCCAACGGTATTCCATCGGTACTTAATCTGATTGGAATTAGTTGAAGATTATTGAAGGTCCAGGCAGAATCATAATCAGTATAAACGGCAGGATAAATTAATTGCGCTTTCAGCTGAAATACAGCTAATAAACTCAGTGCAAGGGATAATATGTAAATCTGTGCATTCTTCAATTCTGTTCCTTAATCAAATAAATATTATTTCTTTATATCTAAAAACTTACAGATAACCTGCTCTGTTTCTGCACAAGCTTTCGTAAGCTCTTCATTTAAAATACAGTTGTCAAAATGATGACTGAACGATAGCTCATATGCAGCTTTGCTTACCCTTGTTGCAATATTTTCTGCCGAATCGGTTCCTCTACCTTCCAGTCTTTTCTTTAAAACATCTATGGATGGTGGTTCAATAAAGAGTGATAAACAATTATCTTTAAACTGACTCTTCACATGAATCGCTCCTTTTACATCAATATCAAGAATAGGCACTTTTCCTGCTGCCCATATTCTTTCTATTTCCGATTTCAAAGTACCATAATACTTTCCTTCATATACCATCTCCCATTCGATAAAAGCATTATCATTAATTTTATCTTCAAAATCCTCCTGCGACATGAAATAGTAGTCCAACCCATCTTTCTCCTCTCCTCTTGGCAAACGGGTAGCTGCAGAAATGGAAAAACATAACTGCGAATAGTTATTTAATAAATAATGTGTAATTGAAGTCTTTCCTGCCCCCGAGGGTGCTGTTATAAGTATTATTTTTCCTTTACCAGTCATATTCATAATATTGACAAAGAAAAACAAATTAAGATAAAGAAAATAGATTAATTCTTGTTCTGTTAATAATAAATCAAAATTTAGAAGCCAGGACTATTCATTATAGAAGAAAGAACTAACAATATCATAGCTACCCACCAGATAATATTGACAAAATTACTAATTTGCATAAACTCCTGTCTACTGAGGTTTGTATCAGCATCATGAAGATCGTGAACTTTAAACCAGGTTTTAAAAGATTTAAGAAATTCTCCTAATTGCTTGGATTTTTTTGTTTTTATTCTAAAATAAAAAAATATTTTAACAATTATTGCAATTAATACGACTGTAAATGACAATAGTTGTATATTCCCTATGCTTAAAATACTTTTATACATTTTGTTGATTCTAATTATTAACGGTGAACATACAGATTTTGTTAGATTTTCATCATTAAATAATAAAACTATCCACATACTTAATAGAATTTTAATACATCAATCCTAAATGTTGAATGAAATGTAATTAAATTGAATTTATAGTCAAACATTTAGATAAATATTATTTTATACGCATAACCATTATTCAAAACTTTTATTCACCTTTACAACTCAATACCTTAAAGTTTTGCTATGGGAAAAATTGTTACCAATAAGAATCTAACAAGGAAAGAAGTTATAATAGAAAAAGCAGCAGAGCTTTTTAAAGAAAAAGGATTCAAAGCTTCCGGTATGCGCGAACTAGCGGAGATATTAGGAGTAGAAGCTGCCAGTCTTTACAACCATATAAAAAGCAAAAGCGAATTATTACATCTTATTTGTTTTGAGGTAGCCAACAGATATAATCTTGTTTTAGATGAAATCGAACTTAAAAAAATCAACTCTCTTGCTAAAATAGAAGAGATACTTCGATTTCATATTCATGGTATGATAAATCACTATCAGGAAGTATACGTTTGCGATAGAGAATGGAAGTACCTTGAAGAACCATATTTATCTAATTTCCAGACACAACGCAGGAGTTATAGGAAAAAAATTGCTGCAATAATTGAACAGGGTATCCAAAAAAAGGAAATTAAAGCAATAGATGCACCTACTGCTGTACTGATTATGCTTCATGCAATAAGTGGAATAGAAAGCTGGCATAGAAGTAAGCAAAAAATAGGAGCCAAAGAACTGGAAGAAAACATGATTGCTATACTTATCAGCGGACTTAAAAAATAGGCAATCAGCCAACACATTATTTTACTATGTTTCAAATTAAGATATTTACATTCAGCCCTATACAGGAAAATACTTATGTGCTTTATAATGAAAGTAAAGAAGCTATCATAATCGATCCCGGTTGCTATTTCAGTGCAGAAGAAGAAACCTTGAAGGCCTTTCTTTCAGACAATCAGTTAAAACCAGTTTTGTTACTCAATACACATTGTCATCTGGATCATGTTTTTGGGAATAACTGGGTTCATAAACAATATGGCCTTGAATTACACTTCCACCCAGATGATGAAAAAATGTTACTGTACGCCCCTGAATCTGGCAAGATGTGGGGAATGGAATTTACTAATTATTCAGGCCCTTTTCATTACTTAGCAGAGAACCAGGTAATAACATTGGGAGAAGATAGCCTTACTATTTTTCATACCCCTGGACATTCACCAGGTAGTGTTAGCTTTTATTGCGAAAAACAACAATTCATTATCAGTGGAGATGTATTATTCAGAGAAAGCGTAGGAAGAACAGATTTACCTGGTGGCAATTTTGATGTTTTAGCAAATAGTATCCGTAGTAAACTATTTGTACTGCCAGGAGAAACTACCGTTTATTCGGGACATGGTGACCCTACAACCATTCAACATGAAAAAGATAATAATCCTTTTGTAGGATTATAAATAAAAAGGGGCAGATTCTTATGAAATCTGCCCCTTTTAGTATGTTAACTTTACAAAAACTATTTACCTTGTTTCTTCGATTTAACTAACCCAAGTTTCAAAGCAATACTTTCAGGAATTGCTCCTTTATGAACCATTATGGCAGTAGTCTTATAACGAAAGTAAGGAACACTGCAATAGAAGTATCCTTTCATTGCATTTCTATCCGTTCCCCAACTATTCTTTACAAGATAAAATTCATGGTTATTCTGATCGTGGGATTTACCTATTATATGCATTCCATGATCATCAGTGGTAGTTAAATCATCAAAAGCTTCCTGACGTATTTCCTGAGTTATTACCTTCTCTATGCCTGGTTGTAAAAAGGTTTTTTGTAAGGTAGCATCCGCCATAGTATCTACTCCTTCGGGTACAATTGCTATACTGTTTTTAAAAGAAAAATATTTCTCACTTACATCACTTGCCCACTCAATAGTATAACCAGTTTTTATTGCATTATCTGCTATTGCCTGCAATTCGTCCAATGGAACATTATATGCCATTCCATTATCCCAGTTGTCACTTATTTCCAACACAAAGGGTTTATAGAATGGATGGTGTGTAAACGAAGTTATTTCTACATAATCATCAGGATTAATACCTAAAGAACTGGCATATTCTACTGGAGTAAACTTTTTACTATCAACAGAAAAGGTGTCCACTTTCTTTCCAAGATAAGCATCGAGTATTCCGTTCAATGCAACAGACCAGTTTTTAGAAACAGTTGGTCTTTCTGCAACAGTTTTCATAAAAGAAGCCATCACAGCATCCAGTTCTCCATGAACAGGTTTGCCATCTACACTACTATTTTCTCCTGTATACACAGACTTTGGAACTATCCCATATTTACGAATGCAATTCATTACATCATGAGGTTCTCCCCCTTCTGCAAACTGTGCCTTTCCTTGTCTTCTTAGGTAGTTCCAGGCCTTTTCATAGTACATATTTCTTACTACCCACATCATGCTTAAATCTACAGGTTGTTTGCCTATTCTTATCACTTCACTTTCCAGAAAAGAACTGGTACTAAAGCTCCAGCAAGTGCCACTCTTATTTTGATTTTTTACCGGTGTAACATCCAGTTTCTTTTCAATAGTAAACTGATATTTGCTTTCCTTATTATTGGTAACAAAATCTTGTGCAGAAACAGTTCCTGCCATTATTCCAGCAATTGCCAGATACAGTAATTTCATTTTCATTTTTAACTTTATTATGAATGATAAATTATTTTAATGAGAGACAACATACTCTCCCTTTTTGTTTACAAGTATAAAGGGTAATTTTTTATTTTCTTCAAAATAATCAAATGCAGGTCTAATTTGTTTTACAAAATCCAAATATTTATTATTTTCTTTTACTACCCTATTAAAATATTCTACACTTTTTGCTACATTAAATCTGATAGGAAAAATATGTACTGGTATAAATTCCTGACCACTCTGACGGGCATAACTTGCTATAATATAAAGTTCTTCAATCTGATTGTCCATAATAGGAATACAACCTACCGTTACACAACTTCCATGTATATAAATATCACCTCCTGGATGAATGGAATCACTTTTTATCTCATCGGAAATATTGGGGTAGTTAATACCCAAAGCCATGTGATAGGTGCTACTTGGTTTAAATAGATTTACGTAATAAAATCCTTCAGGAACCTGATAATCTCCTTCCATTCTTTTAGGTCCTAATGAACCACTCAGAGCACATATTTTATAGGTTTTAAAGAGCTTGAATTTTTCAGTAGATTTATTCCTTACCCAAAGCTCCATCTGACTATCATACTTAAAGCTTCTTATATAAATCTGAGTTGCAGGCCAACTAATACCCGCAGCAGCAAACTGTTTCTTTAAAGTATCTTCTTTCTGTTTGAAAACAGCCTTTGCATTTGAATTAGATTTCTGCCATTCTACAAAGCCCCCCTTCTGTGCAATTACATATTGAGTAGCAAAAATAACTATCCCTAAAAATAAAATTCTTTTAAAAGAACCCATACTAAAATGTTCCTTGATTTTATAAATCTTTACTACAGATAAAATGTATTCTCACTACTCACGTTGAATTCGTTAAACGTTTTAATCGATTTAAACGTTTAACATTCCTAATTCTTAGCATCCAGAATTACTGGAGAAGACTTTCCTCCTCCCATAATAATTACTTTAGCATTCGGAGAAGTAACCAATTCTTTCATTACCTTAATCTGCTCGTATTGCAACTGTTTATCGCCAAGACCAGTACTGATAATTTTTTGGTAATCTGCTATACCTTGTGCTTCCACTCTTTTACGTTCAGCTTCTTGTTTTTCTTTCTGCAAAACAAACTCCATTTTCTGCGCATCCTGTTCTGCTTTTATCTTCTCTTCAATAGAAGCTTTTACAGTGGCAGGTAAGGTAATATTACGAATCATTAATTGCTCCAGAAACAATCCTCTTTTCTTAAAATCGTCTTCTATACTCTTAAATATTCTTGCCTGAAACTCATCTCTTTTCTTAGAATACAATTCATTTGCGGTGTAGTAAACTGCATTGTCTCTAATTTTTGTACGGGTAATAGGACGCACCACTTTATCTTTAAAATCCATACCAGTCTCTTTTGTCAAACGTGGTAAATCTGCCGGTACAACTCTGTATAAAACAGTCAGATCAATTATCACTTCCAATCCATCAGCTGTTAAAACTCTTATCGCATCATCTCCAGCTTTATCGCCTTCATCCTTCACACCACTCATGGTATAATTCTGTGTCTTTGTATCTACCGAAGTTACCGTTACCAATGGACTAACCAAATTCAATCCACTAGGTAGAATAGCATCTTCTACTTTACCAAATAATTGTTGAACCCCCACCTGTCCAGCATCTATCTGTTTGATACAGGAAGTTAGAAATCCAATTAAAATAACTAACAACCCTAGCAATCTAATTACATTAGAAAAAGGGGAAAACTGATTATTCATTTTCTTAACTGAAAATGATATAATAAAGACAATAATGCCTAATAAAATAAGAAACATAAAAAATAATTTCGGCTAAGTTAAAGGTTATTAAAATAATAGCCTTTTTAATAATTATACAATTGATAAATGGATGTATAAAATTACAGACGATACTATCGGTGCTGCTTTAATAATGTAGCAGAACTTTCCAGCCCTTCATAAAACTCCTCCCCATATTTTCTAATTAAAGCATCTTTCAGAAACACATAGGCTGGCATTTTAAGCTTATCACCCAATTTACAACCACCACTACAAAGCACTTCACGAGGTTCATAATTAAGGTATTCTATATCAGGATCTATCTTGCTCTTCGATATTTTAATAGGATATAAATGACAGCTAATTGGTTTCTTCCATTTTGTCAATCCATTATTATACGCCTGTTCAAAACTACACATAATTACTCCCTTCTTATCCTTGTAGCCGTATGCACAAAGACCATCATTTATACTTGGAGTAACCCATCCAAAGTCCTTATCATATACATACTTGCCTACCTTTTCTACTACTGCTATTCCAGCAGGAGTCATGTAAGGTTTAGCAGCATCATAGGATTCCAGTACATCGTCCAACTCTTCATCTGTCAGCGGAGCACCTGCATCACCATCTTCACAACATCCTCCTTTGCACTTCGATAAATCACACACAAAATGTTCTAAAACCACTTCATCACTAATCAACTTATTATCAATTGCCAACATATCTATAGCTATTTTTTAAAATGTATTCAACCCACTGTATTCTCCTGACTCCTGTATTCCTCTTGCCTCCTTGCCTATTGTCTCTTTGCCTTGTATTCTACTGACTCCTACCTCCTGTCTCCTATCTCCCAGTATTCTATAGTATCTCCCTCAAAGCCTGCTCAGTAGCTAAAATCGTCTTATCAAGATCCTCATAAGTTAATGCATTATTCAGGAACCAGCTCTCAAATGCAGACGGTGGTAAGTAAATACCCCTGTTCAGCATAGCATGGAAATATTTCTTAAACAATTCATTATTTGCCGATGCTGCCGATTCAAAATCATTCACCGGATGATCGCTGAAATGAACACTAATCATCGATCCAAACTGATTAATTACAAATGGAATATTAGCGGCTGTTAGAACCCTGTTCAATCCTTCCTTTAAGTAAGTAGTTTTATCTGACAACTCTTTATAAATACCAGGATTATTCTTCAGAATACTTAGTGTAGTATAACCAGCAATCATAGCCAGCGGATTACCACTTAAAGTACCCGCCTGATATACATTACCCAATGGAGCAACTGATTCCATAATATATCTTTTACCACCAAAAGCACCTACCGGCATACCACCACCAATCACCTTACCATAAGTAACCAGGTCAGCATCCACTTTCAAGGTTTCCTGCGCACCACCTGCCGATAAACGGAAGCCCGTCATCACCTCATCAAATATGAAAACGATCTCTTGTTCATCACATATTTTTCTAATGCCTTCCAAAAATCCTTGTTGAGGTATTATGCAACCCATATTGCCCACTACAGGCTCTATAATAATAGCAGCAATCTCGCCTTTATATAAATGCACCAACTGAGTAAGCGCATCCAGATCGTTGTAGGCACAGGTAAGGGTATCGTTCGCCACACCACCCGTTACACCCGGTACAGTTTGAATGTTCAAGGTAGCCATTCCACTACCCGCCTTTACCAGAAAGCTATCAGCATGACCATGATAACATCCTTCAAATTTTACTATTTTATTTTTGCCAGTATAGCCCCTAGCCACACGTATTGCACTCATACAAGCTTCGGTACCACTACTCACCATCCTTATTAAATCTACATTCGGCACCATACTTTTAATCAGCTCAGCCATCTTTATTTCCAGCTCTGTTGGTGCCCCATAGGAGGTTGAAAACACTGCCTGTTCCTGAATAGCTTCTATCACTTCATCATACGCATGTCCTAGAATCATAGGGCCCCAGGAAGCAATAAAGTCTATATATTTATTGCCATCTACATCATATAAATAAGCCCCCTTAGCTTTACTAATAAAGATAGGTGTTCCCCCTACGCTTTTAAATGCTCTTACAGGCGAATTTACACCACCCGGTATAGAATGTTGAGCCCTTTCAAACAGTCTTTTACTTTCTTCTATGATCATATACTATTATTAAACGATAATGATTAAACCAACTTTTAAAATTGAGTTTTTGTATTTTCTGCTGCAAATTAACAGATAAAGAAGCATTGAGCGTAAAATTCATTAAAGACAAATAAGCAAGAAAAGCTCCTAATGAATTATATAAATCTGCGTTCGTAGTTTTAGTCGTTAGTTTTTAACTTTTGTATCCTTTTTACTTTTTCTGATGGGGTTGAATAAGGATATTCTCTGATCAAATAACTTTCTCAAGAATTGAAAAAAGAAATATGGAATGCATTCTATAATATCGGTACTGTAATATCAAGTACTCAGGTAGATAACAATAGTTCATGCACTTAATTCATATGTATTTGCAAATTTTATTTTATTCCTAGCAATAAGTTCCTGAAATGTGGTTGATGAAAATTTGTTGTTTTTATTATTTAAATAATACTTCCAAAAGAATATCAATTGACAAAAACTTAATTCATATTATAATTGGTTCAAATTAAGTATGTAACATCTATCAAATATTTATTTATAGCCGTTGCTGTTGTCCTTCACCTCCAATCTAGTTTTTAAACACACATTACTTGTTTTCAATACAAAGCTTTATCTCATGTTGGAGCGACTTTATCTGAACTGCCAATAGCTTTTGAGATGCAAGATTATTGTCGTTAATTATTTTATTAGCTAATTTCTCTTTCGCAGAAAGCCATAGTTTATCTTCCTTACTATCTTTTGTATTTGGCAGATCCACTTTAGTTTTACTTACAGCCTGTTGCAATCTTATACCCTGACTATAATTATTTTTCATGGTTGTAAGTTTTTTTTCGAGCAGCATCATTTTTTTAGTACATAATTCTACATGCTTTGCAAGATTGATATTATTTTCTTGTTTGATATTTTCTTTGGGGATAAGGGAGGCTTGTTCAAAAAAAGCAAGTTTTACCAATGCTGCGGTAGGCAACTCTCTTAATCCAGACTCTACCATAGAAATCTGACTCTTAGATATGCCTAAATAAGTAGCTAAGTCTTGTTGCGACAAGCCCAATTGTTCTCTGAAGTTTTTTATAATATTCATGGTATGCTGGTTTGGATGCGGTAAATATAAAAGTTTCCTTCGTTCGTGCCAAATTTTTCGTGCCTTGAAATAAAGGCACTATTATATGGGCACAGATGGCAATAAAGCACAAACTATTTAAAATGGACTACTGAAGATCCTTTACAAGTCAATTAAAGTTATAATCCCCTATACAATTTAGCTTATAAACAGTGGCTCAATTTTATTAAATCATGTATAATTCTACTGTAGAAAACGTTTACATGACCCACATTTGAACCTGAATTTCAATTAACTGATGAATATCATTTATTTATTTATTTGTATTTCATTACCTTGCCGCCCATTATAAAATATTAAACGATATGTTTGTTAAAGAAGAACTATTACAAGATGTAGTAATAAAATTTGCAGGTGATAGCGGAGACGGTATGCAATTGACTGGACAACAGTTCACTAACAACACTGCACTTTTGGGTATTGACTTAGCTACTTTTCCAGACTTTCCAGCAGAAATTCGTGCCCCTTTAGGTACGGTAGCTGGTGTAAGTGGATTTCAGGTTCACTTTTCATCCAATAAAGTTTTTACTCCTGGTGATCATTGTGATGTTTTAGTTGCAATGAATGCGGCTGCACTAAAGGTGAACTTAAAGACTTTGAAAAAAGATGGTAAAATCATTGTAAACTTAGAAGGTTTTGATGCTAAAAACTTACGTCTTGCTGGTTATCCAGATGGTGTGAACCCATTAGAAAATGGCAGTATCGATTCTTTTGAAGTAATTAAGATTGATGTAACAAAATTAACCAGAGAAGCATTAAAAGACTTCCCAGAATTAGGAGTTAAAGAAAGAGATAGAGCAAAGAACATGTTTGTTCTTGGTTTTATTTATTGGATGTATAACCGTGATCTGGATAATACAATTAGTTTCCTTACCGATAAATTCTCTAAGAAACCAGTGATATTACAGAGTAATATAAAAGTACTGCAAGCTGGTTATAATTATGGGGAAACTACCGAAACATTCAGTGCCAGATATACCGTTGAAAAAGCTAAGCTTCCTGCCGGTGTATACAGAAGTATAATGGGTAATCAGTCTCTTGCTTATGGTTTAATAGCAGCAAGCGTAAAAAGTAATCTTCCATTATTTTTAGGTTCCTATCCTATTACTCCTGCTACCGATATTCTGCATGAATTAAGTAAATACAAAACTTTTGGAGTAAAAACATTCCAAGCCGAAGATGAGATAGCAGCAATTACTTCCGCTATTGGTGCAAGTTATGGTGGCTCATTAGGAGTAACCACTACTTCGGGTCCTGGTATGGCGCTTAAAGCCGAAGCTATGGGATTGGCGGTAATGCTCGAGATTCCTTTGGTAATTGTAAACATCCAACGTGGTGGTCCTTCAACTGGCTTACCTACTAAAACAGAACAAAGCGATTTAATGCAGGCTTATTATGGTAGAAATGGAGAATGTCCTATGCCTGTTATAGCTTCTTCTACTCCAAGCGATTGTTTTGATGTTGCTTTTGAAGCTGCCAGAATTGCAGTACAACATATGACACCCGTAATTTTGCTAAGTGATGGTTATATAGCTAATGGTGCCGAACCATGGCTATTTCCTCAAGAAGCAGACTTACCTTCGATTGAGGTTAAATTCAAAACAGAATTAGCAGAAGACGAACCAAAGTACCAACCATATAAAAGAGATGCAAACCTAGTTCGTCCTTGGGCAATTCCTGGCACAAAAGGATTGGAACATAGAATAGGTGGATTGGAAAAACAAGATTTAACAGGTGCAATCAGTTATGATCCTGATAACCACCAACATATGACCAATATTCGTCAGGCTAAAGTGGATTTAATTGCTAATAATATTCCTTTACAAACTATTGATAGTGGTGCAGAAAAAGGTAAAGTATTGGTTCTTGGTTGGGGCTCTACCTATGGTTCTATCAAAGGAACTGTTCTTCAATTACAAAAAGAAGGTCATTCAGTAAGTCACGCGCACTTACGTTATATTCGACCTTTCCCTAGAAACTTAGGCGAAATTCTGAAGAACTTTGAAAAAGTATTAATCCCAGAAATCAATAACGGTCAATTAATAAAAATCATTCGTGACCAATATCTTGTTGATGCTAAAGGATTTAATAAAGTAGCAGGATTACCTATTACAAAAGATGAGTTGTACAATGCTATAATGGAAATGTTGTAAAAGCCAGTATTCATTACAAAATAAAAAGAACGGTCGACTTAATAAGTTGACCGTTCTTTTTTATAACCAAGTTATTCATTATTCCTATATGATCATAATGTAGATCTCGTCCATATTGAAAGAAAAGTGTTTTCCTGTATCCTATTTACAAACTCCTACTACCCTCTTTCACTAGCAACTTACAAAATTCGCGATTCATGTTTCTCTATCCATTCCCATCATTATGTTTCTTATTCGATATGATGTTTTCCAGCGTCCATTCTATTTTATGTTCAAATGGATATTTACGGAATGTACAATCCTTATTAAAACAGACTTTACAGCTAAATGGTTGGCAACCATCCGTATGTACAAATAACTCCAGCGATTCGCCAAAGGTTTCCAGGAATATTTCTTTAAGTGCATCTACCTGATCGTGAGCCTCGTGAACATTAAGGTACCAGGCTACCGTAAGGTGACAATCAATATGCAACTGACTTCCATACTTAATAATTCTGAAATTATGTAAATCAATCCAGTTTTCTGTTCTTTCGTTATTTAAAATGGTTACAAACCTATTGAGCAGTTCTGTATCTGCTTCATCCATAATTCCAGCAAGAGACCCCCTGATAATATTGTACCCGTTGTAGAAAATAAATAAGCTCATACCAAAAGCAATGGCTTTATCTATCCAGAAAATGTTTGTATAAACCATCAACATAAGTCCTGCGATGATGGTGATTGTAGAATAAGTATCTATCAGCAAATGCTTTCCACTGGCTTTCAATGCAGGTGAATTATTCTTTTTACCAAATTTAATACAAATACCCCCAGCAATAGCATTTATAATACCAGTAGCGCCTACCAGCCATAAACCTTTATCAAGGCTATGCAAAACCTCGTGATGTAATATATTGGAAACCGTTTCGAATACAACAAATATCCCGGCAGCAAATATCAAAGCACCTTCAGCAGCAGCGGAAATGAACTCTGCTTTACCATGACCATATGGATGTTCTGCATCTCTTGGCTTAGAAGCAATATATAATGAATATAAACCTATAAAGCCTGCTATTACATTTACCACTCCTTCTAAGGCATCACTTAAAATAGCCAATGAATGAGTAGCGTAATAAGCAAGTATTTTAATAAGAAAGAGTACTACGCTAAGTAAGGAAATGAAAAACTGAATACGCAGATTCTGTTTTGACTTTTGCAAGCAATTGATTTTTAGCAAATATATTATATAAAAAAAAAGCCGTTTCAATTTAAATTGAAACGGCTTGCAAATCAACAAAATAATTTATCGATTACGCTTTTATTTATCCTTATCTTTTTTGTTTTCTTGTTGGGAATCCGTTACCAGATTTAATCTTCATAGAAGTTCCTTCAGAAGCTCCAAAGTGGGTCATTGCGCAACGGAAACCAATGGTGCTGCTGCTTTGATCTTCTTCTAAGAATCTTCTTGTACCAGGACTTAACCAGTACGATCTGTCGTTCCAGCTACCACCTTTTACCACTCTTGATTTATCAGAGATTAAAGTAGTTAAACCGTAACCATAACTAGCAGTACTTAAGCTATCACCATCCATATAGTTTAATGCATACGCATGTTGGTAATTTCTACGTTTTTTAAGAGCAGAATCAGATTCTAATACCATTCTTAATCTACCAAGGCTATCTCTAAGATTTCCTTGTCCTTTGCTCTTATCAACTACCTGAAATTTATTACCTCTGTATGGGTTAAAGTCATCAGTTTCTAAGTTAGATAATGGTCTGTAAACATCACCAACCCACTCACTTACGTTACCAGCCATATTGTAAAGACCATAACCATTTGGAGCATACATAGTAATTTCAGCAGGAATAGCAGCATTATCATTCAAACCACCTGCAACTCCCATATTATCACCATTACCTCTTTTAAAGTTTGCTAAGAAAGCACCTTGATAAGAAGCATGTGTTGTAGCACGTAAATTATCATATCCTTCATTCTTCCAAGGGAACATTTGTTTATCAGCCAACAATTCTTCACCACGTTTAGAACTTTTACCTTTAGGTTGAGGATTTTGTGCAATAGTACCATATGCAGCATATTCCCACTCAGCTTCTGTAGGAAGACGATAATCTCCAAAAAGGATACCATCATCAAATCTTACATTTCTTCTTGGTCTACCTTGAGCATCTTTAAGTGGATTGCTTTTTGAAGTAGCTACTTTACCTGGTTGAGGACTATACTCACCATATAAATAACTCTTGGTATTGAAGTTTTCTGCTCCACCTCCGTTAAACTCTGTTTTTACGTTGTTCTTGTTGATGTAACCTTTGTTAATCAACTCCATTTCGTTCACTCTATCTGTTCTCCAAACGCAGAAATCATGTGCTTGTCTCCAAGTAACACCAACTACTGGATAATAGTTATAGGATGGGTGACGGAAATAATATTCTACATAAGGCTCGTTGTAAGCTAGTTCGCTTCTCCAAACCAAAGTATCAGGTTTAGCACCTTCTACTACTTTTTCGTATTGTTGAGGATCGTTAAATACATTCTCTACCCAGTTAAGGTATTCACGATAATGTACGTTAGCAACTTCTGTTCTATCAATAAAGAAAGAGTTTACAGTTACTCTCTTAGGGATGTTATTCCAGTCGGACATGATATCCTCTTGTGTTTGACCCATCGTAAAAGTACCACCTTGTACAAAAACCAATCCTGGTGCAGTCTTGATATCTTGTGGTTTTACAACATTAAAACCACCTTGGGTTTTATCGTTGTATTTCCATCCTGTAACAGAAGACTTTTGGTTGGTAGATGAACCACCACCACAAGAAGCAATTAAACCAGCTGCTGTTATGAAGCAAAGGGCATTTGTAAAACCTTTTAGAAATTGCATATCAATTTTCTTTATACATTAAATAATGAAAGATAAAAGCGATGTTGCTTTTAACTGTTATATTCGGTTACGAAATTAGGTTTATTAATTGTTATCAAAAACCTAATTTGAATATAAGAACCGAATTCATCTTAAATCTAATCCTGATTAAGCATTTTTTCGGCATTTTCCGCCATCTGTAATGCCTCTATAAATTCTTCAATTTCGCCATTAATTACCGCATCAAGATTGTAGGAAGTAAGGCCAATTCTATGATCCGTTACTCGTCCTTGAGGCCAGTTGTAGGTGCGTATCTTTGCGCTTCTATCTCCCGTACTTACTAGTGTTTTACGGGTTCTGGCTATTTCTTCCTCTTGCTTTCTCACTTGTTCCTCATAGAGTTTAGTACGCAACATGGTCATTGCTTTTTCCCTGTTCCCAAGTTGACTTCTTTCGGTCTGACACATCACTACGACCCCTGTTGGAACGTGTGTTAAAAAGACTTTTGTTTCTACTTTGTTAACATTTTGTCCGCCGGCTCCTCCACTCCTTGCCGTTTCCATTTTTACATCACTTTCCTTCAATTCAAAATCCACCTCCTCTGCTTCCGGAATTACCGCTACAGTAGCCGCAGATGTATGCACTCTTCCCTGTGTTTCGGTATTAGGAACTCTTTGTACACGGTGTACGCCGCTTTCAAACTTCATAGTACCATATACATCTTCCCCTATTACCTCCAGTATTACTTCTTTATAGCCCCCTACAGTTCCTTCGCTTTCGCTTACCACAGCTACTTTCCAGCCTTTTTTGTTGCAATATCTAAGGTACATTCCCAATAAATCGCCCGCAAACAGACTGGCTTCATCACCACCGGTTCCTGCTCTTATTTCCAGAATGGCATTCTTATCATCCTGAGGATCTTTAGGGATTAATAGTTTTGTTAATAGCTTTTCCAGCTCATCTTTCTTTGCTTCAAGGGCTGGCAATTCCATTTTAGCCAGCTCTTTCATATCCTCATCACTGCCATTAAAGCTATCTCTTAGAAAATCGTAATCTTCCAACACCTTCTTAAGCTCATGAAATGGCTGTACTACCTTCTCCAAAGAGCGGTACTCCTTACTTAATCTACCAAACTCTTTTTGATTATTAATTATTTCCGGATTGGTTAATGATACCCCAATCTGTTGAAATCTCGCCTCTATAGCTTCTAACTTATCTGTCATCCTGCAATTTTATAGGCGGCAAAAGTAATGGAATGAACACTGATAATGTATAGCATTTGGAAAATACGACGTTAAGATGTAGTTTATGGGTAATTTAACCTTTGTTTTAAAATGTAATAATGATCTTAAATGTATCTTTTTTATCGATCATGGCAGGCTAAAAACCCAGCTAAGAGTAAATAATGCTATCCTACATGTAACCTACCGGAGAAAACCCCCTTTCCTTCGCTATCTATACATAAACTTGGTCTAACTACTGTTTTTCCTGCCCAAACTACCCCTTTTTCTTCATTATCTACCACTAACCAGCAATTATCTATATCTGATTAGCGGTTTTCTCTTACTAAACTATGTCCGCTATTGGTAGACAGCCATAATTTACCCCTAAACTGCCGAAGTTTAATAGTAGAAAAGCATTGAAAAGGGTTAGCTGTGCTTTCCGAACTATTAGGGTTAGGTATTATTAGGTAAATAAATGTTTGGATAATATAAAGTACGTTCCGGCTAATAGGAGTATAGTAAAAATTACTACTAAATACTGACGGTATACAGCAATAAAAACCTTGGAAATAGGTAGTATGCTATTTACGCATAATTGCAACTCCTAATTCTAAGCTAAATAAATCCGGGTCACGCTATTATTTTAAAACCGCACTCCCATTCAGATAGTCATTCAGTAGCTTAGGAAAGGCTAAATTCTTTGCAGCTGCTTTTGTTATCCAGTTATAAGTACTTAAAGTTGTAGGTATTTTATCAAGTGTTATCAATATAAATTTACTGGTAATCTTCTGATGCGTTAATTGCTGAGATAGTTCTGATGATATATTTTCTACAACAAAACCTTCTTTTACCGACAACTGTTGCTCCAGCCATTCTGCAATATTTGCTTTATTCCAATGAATAGTCTTTGGCGATTCCATCAAGTAAAATTCATGCAGGTTCTGCCAGATGTCTTTTGTAGTCCGCTGATTAATCAGGAACTGATTCTTATGCTGAAACACAAAATAATAAAAGATTCTATGCTTCTTCTTTAGCTGCTTTTCTTTTATAGGCAATAGATTCACCGTGCCATGTTTATAGGCTTTACAGATAGTATTTAGTGTACAAACATTACAGTTTGGTAATGCAGGCTTACAGACCGTAGCACCAAAATCCATGATAGCCTGATTATACTTTCCAGGTAGTTCTTTATCAATTAATTTCTGAGCAAGTGTAGCAAATAGTTCTTTTCCTTCCTTGCTATCGGTAGCTGTATCAAGATCAAATATTCTGGACAATACTCGGTATACATTTCCATCTACTACAGCATAAGGTAGATTATATGCAAAAGAAGCAATAGCAGCAGCGGTATAGGTTCCTACCCCTTTTAGATTTAATAAAGAAGTATACGCTGTTGGAAAAATGCCGTCCATTTCATTAGCGACCATTCTGGCTGTAGCCAGCAAGTTGCGGCATCGGCTATAATATCCCAAGCCTTCCCATAACTTAAAAACGGTCTCATCTTTTGCTTTGGCAAGTGCCGTTACGGTTGGATATTGCTGAATTATTTTGTTGTAATAAGGCAAACCCTGCTCTACCCTTGTCTGTTGCAGTATTACTTCGCTTAGCCATATTTTATAGGGATTTTTCTCGTTCTTCCAGGGCATTTCCCGACTATTGAATTCATCATTCCACTGCAGCAGCAACCTTGTAAATTGAAGCGCTTGATTTGACGATGAACTGGAATGCATAGGTAAATTTTAAGCTTTGTATTTATCTAGAAAACAATTTAATTAGTATTCTTGTTTATTGTATTCCTCACGACTAAGGCGACTCACGACTCAAAATTAATTTAGTATTCCCGATAAAAGGTATTAAACGATTTAAACCTTAAACGTCCCCTCTTATACTCCAAACTGTTCCAGATGATGATTAAGATGCTTGCACATTAGAGCATCCCATTCGTCCAGTGTAAGTGTACCAAAGAATGGATGTGGACAAGCCTTTACTGCTGTTGGCCCTTTTTGGTTCAAGTCGGCTATAGCGGCAATCAACTTTGCTTTTTCTTCTTCAAAGTTTTTGCCTCCAGGTATTATAAACTCTTTGGCAGTAGGAGAATTTCTTCTAAATGGTTTATCGCTAACAATTATTTTTTTAGCCAGCTTACCAAATAGCAATCCTATCAATCCCCTTTTCATTTGCATTTTACCAGTAATCATATAAAAGGAAACAGCACAATGTCCCATTAACTGGGTCGAGTTCATCTTCCCCCACAATGGCTGAGTAGAAGCAGTAATGGCATTAATTCTATTAATATATAATTGACAATCTTCACTATTGAAAATGCTAGGCATATATTGTTAGTTTATTGTTCAAGATGGTTTTCAAAGTAGAAAGTAAAAAACAAAAAGTAAAAACTAAGATAATGTATTCCGTATTAAGCATTATGCGTTTAGCATTTAGCGTTCAGCGTTCTACCCTGTATTCTTTTTACTTTTCCCTTTTTACTTTTTACTTTGTTTAAGTGGCTGCCGTAAACTGCTGCAGGAATCGTAAATCGTTCTGAGAATATAAACGTAAATCATTCACTCTATACTTCAGCTGACAAATTCTTTCTATACCCATACCAAAGGCAAAGCCTGTGTATTTATTAGGATCTATACCAAAGTTTTCCAGCACCTTGGGATGCACCATTCCACTTCCCAGTATTTCTACCCAACCAGTGTGTTTACATACATTACAACCATCGCCACCACAGATAAGACAACTGATATCCATTTCGGCACTTGGCTCGGTAAAGGGGAAGTAAGAAGGGCGGAAACGAATTTTTACATCATTACCAAACATCTCTTTCACAAAGTGATACAGCGTTTGTTTTAGATCGGCAAAACTTACGTTTTCATCTATATAAAGTCCTTCTACCTGATGGAAGAAGCAATGCGCACGGGCACTGATCGTTTCATTACGGTATACTCTACCCGGACAAATAACCCTGATAGGAGGTTTCTGTGTTTCCATCACCCTTGCCTGCACACTACTGGTATGAGTACGCAACAACCAGGAAGGATTTTGAGAAATATAAAAGGTATCCTGCATATCGCGTGCCGGATGATTTTCGGGAAGATTCATAGCACCAAAGTTGTGCCAGTCGTCTTCCATCTCCGGACCTTCTGCCAACGAGAAACCTAATGATTTAAAGATATCTACCACCCTGTTTCGTACAATACTCAACGGATGTCGGGTACCAATATTTACCGGGGATCCTGGCAGGGTAAGATCTATAGCGTCGTCTATACTATCACCAGCAGCATTATCTACTGCTTCTTTCAAGCTATTCCATTTGTCTTCGGCAAAGAGCTTAAACTCATTTAGTATAAGACCGAATTGTTTTTTTTGATCGTTGGGTACGTTCTTCATCTCCCCCATCACATCTTTCACCAGCCCCTTAGTGCCAAGATATTTAATACGGAAAACTTCTACTTCGGCAGCAGTATAACTACTAATATCCTGTTTGTACAATTCTATTTGTTGCAATAATTGTTCCATGCCGCCAAAGATAATAGTTTGAGTAATTCAATCGTGAGTACGTAGCCGTTTAAGGTTTAAATCGTTTAATACGTTTAAGGGAAATACAACCAGATACGTGAATCGTCAGAGGACATCGTTAGTCGTGAGAAATACAGAACATTGAACCACGGAGACACAGCGGCACGGAGTTGCACATCGTATTTTTAATACAAAAAACTGAGTGCAGAAAGCAATTTTAAAGCTGTTTAATACATTTACCGTAAAGTATTGAAACCAATTAATAGTTAGCATTAATGAGCAATGTATTGATTCTTAATTATCAATTATCCTATTATCAATTAAATAGGCTGTTATTTAAGAATGATACACCCTCGAAGCTACAATCTTTTGATGAGCTATTTCCAGCACCTCGCCTACTTGCATATCCGGCTCATTAGGTGTCTGACGAATGTATTCCATAAATACACGATCATTGTCAGCAATAATATTTAATACTTTGTAATGCAATTGTGGTAGGCGTTCAAATGCATCTTTCCACCAGGCTCTCAAAGCATTTTTGCCTTTTATTAAGCCATTGGTTTCAGGTTTGTGTATTTTAAGTTTCGGACTATAATGTGCTGCATCTTCATCATAAAGCGATAATAAATTATCTAACTGATGCTCATTAAAAGCCTGAAACCATTGAAGTGCAATAAGTTGGTTTGGATGCATATTTTTATCGTTTAAGATTTAATACTTTTAAAGTACAATAATCATTAGTAATGAGTCTCTAAATTACAGCGATGTATTTATTCTTAATTCGGTTATTCCTCACTATTATCTGTTTTCTTCAATCGTTCTAAAAGTTAAGTTCACCCTTGGAGTATGCACCGTTTTAGTTGGCGGCAACCTATGTAGCCAGTTAGTTTGCGTTTTATCTTTCATTACCAGCATACTTCCATGTTCCAGAATTATGGAAACAGTCTCTTTGGTATTTTTATGTTTAAAGGAAAACTTGCGTTCGGCTCCAAAGCTTATAGAAGCTATTGCCCCATCTTTTTTTAAGTCTTTTTCTCCATCACTATGCCAGGCCATTCCTTCTGATCCTGTGTGGTATAAGTTTAGCAAACAGGAATTATATGTTTCCCCTGTCTTTTCTTCTGCAATTGCTTTTATCCTCAGCAATGCCGGTGTCCATGGCAATGCTGTTTTTACGATGTTGGAATAAGTATATTCAAAAGCTTTATCAGCATACCAGGCTACCTTTCTTTTAGTAACAATAAGGTTTCCAAATATTACGGCCTGATCGTTTTTCCATTCAATAGTTGACAGTAACTCTTTCAATAAACTATTTGCTTCATTCGCTCCTAATATTCTACCGTAATAATATACCGAACCATCCTTTGGTAGAAGATTTACAGATAAGCCAGTTGTGCTAAATAAATCCATAGTAAGTGGAAAGTAGTAAGGTTCAAATTTAATAACCCATTCTGAGAAAATACAACAATAAGGCCACTTAGTCCCTCTACCCCTTCTTGTATTAATTCTTAATTGAATTTGTATTCATTAGCACATCAGCAAATTTATATTTGTACTCCTATTGCCTCCTTGCCTATTACCTCGTTTTAACCAAACAAATCTAGCTGCTGTATCACCATCGGCGCTTTCTTCTTTTTAGCCTTGCCTTCTTTAGTTTGAATGGCCGGGATTTCGCTGTTAAAATATTCGTTCACCCCCAGTATATTGTACTCGGTTATCACTTCTATACCCTGACTATTAATCTTACGCTTCATTTCCAGCTGACACTTAATAGACGTACCGTTCTTAAACTCTATCACCCCTGTTTGTACCAGGTTCTTAAACTCGTTCGATTTCATGCTGAAGATAATGGCCTTATCCTCGTATAATCCTCTCCATCGGTAATTGCCTGTCTTTAGTACTGGCGATATTATTTCTATCAATGCATCGTCTACTTCCAGTGGTTCCAGTATATCAGTCTTCAGAATATACTTGCTAAAGTGGCTTCTTTCAATGCTATAATCCTGCGATTGATTTACTTTTTTATCGTTCTGAATAATAAAAGAAACTTTTTCCAGCTTAGGATAACGCCATAGTTGCTGATAAAAGTTCGATCTGCGTTTCATCACTACCGTATGCTTATCCAGCTCCTTTTCTTTAAGGGTAATGTTCAATTGTTCGTAGTCTATATCAGCATCCGACTGCTTACCCTCGGCAGGAGTATTTCCCCCAACTACAATTGATGCAATATCCAAAGGAGCAGCCATTAGTGCCGTAACCACCGCAGTTACTACATCGGGAGTAGCCAGCTTTCTGCGGGCATACCTTTTATTAACAATATTAAACCATCTTTTTATGCCCCCCTCTCCTATAGGCTCGGTTTCTATAGTTATAGAAGCCCCCAGTTCGGTAGCAATTGTTTTTATCACACTCAACAATTCGGCCTCACACTTATTCTGTACCACAGCATCCATTTTGTGCGATGCATCGGAAAACCAGTAATGCAGTTCCACAGAAGATCCATTAACATCCGGCAAAAGTTCTAACATGTACTATAATATTTTTTAATTTATATATAGATATACCGCTCCTCTTAACATACAACAGTATATCCAAGATATATAAACGAGGATTTTTTAAATCTATTTCGCTGCAATAATATAGATTATTAAAAAAATGGTGGAATGATGAATACGGGGAGATAGAATGTAGGAGTTAGGAGGACATCGTGAGTCGTGAGGTAGGTACTTAGTTATTTAAATATGGTATTCTATTTCTGTTAGTAACCATATTTTGTTGCTTTCCTTTCTGTTATTGTTGTAACGGGAGTATTCTTCCTTTGCTTGTTCCATATTTTGATACTTTCCTTCCATTTATTATTTTGCCTGGATAACTTCTTCTTGTAGAGCTTCTTTTTTTGATGTACAGGGATTGCTTTCTTTATCTTTCCTATCACTTACTCCATCTTTTGTGGCGCTTTGTATTGTGGTAGGACGATTTAGTCTTGTAGATAATGAAAATTCCTCTCTGTTTTGGATTTTAGTCTGTCTTGCGTGCTTCTTTGTTTGTCTTTTGTGTTGCTTAGTCTCTCTGACGATGATTTAGTTTGTCTTGTGTAGCGTTTAGTGTATCTGAGAGCCTAATTGGGGACTTTTAGTCTGCTTGTGTTGTGTGCGAGATTGTTCTTTATACTTTTAGTATGTTTTATGTATTAACTATAAGGCCATCCCTACGGGATTTAGGGGGTTTCTATTAAATTTGTGTCTTACTACCATAGGTTCATCCCTACGGGATTTTGAGGTTTGGTTGATGTTTTTCTACCAAATGGTCATCTCTACGGGATTGTATGGAATTACTATTTTTTATAATTAGATATAAATCCGTGTTTTTGTATTTAGTTCCAGCGGAACGGACATATGGTAGTAAAAATGTTGAATTGGGTTAAGTGTATTAAGTTCCGTAGGAACGACCTTATCAGATACACTAAACAGATGCTATTAGAAATTTTTATAAATCGAAGTTTGTTGAATGAAGTGCTAAATTTTCATATCTCATAATGCTAATTTTAATTACAGTATATCTAATCAAATAAATTATTTTCTTGTTTTACAATGAATATTTTTGCTTCATCTATAAAATACATCGTTTTACAGTTTGGGCACAGTAGATAATATTCATAATAATAAGCCTGATTGGGTTTTATAACTTTCTTTATAGGTTGTTTTTTTATTACTTTTCCACTACATTTTCTACATAAATCACCTTCATTTTTTATTATGACTTTTTTTGAATTATCATGTCGATTTGTTATCTCTTGAGATTTAGTCAATTCATCTTTTGGTTCATAACCTAAATCTTCAATTGAGTTTTCTCCATTTATTGCTAAATTAGCAAGTTCATCGCACCTTTCGTTTTCATTATGCCCTGCATGTCCTTTTACCCAATTAAATTTCACTTCTTGTTGTTCTGAAATGAGCTTTAAGAGTATATCCCATAAGTCATAATTTATTGCTTTACTATTTTGTTTTCTAAACCAATTTTTAGATTTCCATTTTTCTGCCCAACCTTTGGTAATACTATCTACGACATAACGTGAATCAGTATACACTTTAACAACTGATTTTTTCTTTAAACTTTTAAGTCCATAAATCACTCCCATTAACTCCATACGATTATTAGTTGTTAATAGATATCCTTGACTTAACTCTTTTTTTCTTCCTTTGTATGAAAGTATAACGCCAAAACCACCTTTGCCTGGGTTTGGTTCAGCACCACCATCTGAAAATATATCAACTTCTGGTATTTCTTCACAATTCATATATTATGTCATATTTATTGTTATATAAAAACTAGTATTTGCTAGGAAGGAATATTATTATTACTTCTGCCAACGAACGTTTAAAATCAAATATTTTTAATGTACTACTATCAACTATAGAATATAATAACTAACAGAATTTTTGGGTTCACTCATTGTTTTATCGTTCATTAATATCCATTATTTTTTCACCACAATAAGGGCATATTACCCAAAGTTTTTCAAGTTGACTAAAACACTTTTTACAAATATTTACTTTTTCAACAACTGATTTTAAAGGAATGCTTGTTCTTACAGTAAAAATATCAGGAATTTCTTTTAAGAAACTTGATTCATTTCCTTTTTCTGTTATTAAAAAAAGTTTGTCTTTAGCCCTAGTTATGGCAACATAAAAAAGTCTTCTTTCTTCTTCCATTAGCAAATCATGATTTGCTTTTTTTACAACTTGAAATATTCTGTCTTCTAACCAAATATCCGGAAAGCCCCCATTACCCTCAGTTAAACCAAGAATAAAAACAACTTTAGCTTCAAGGCCTTTTGCCGCATGAATAGTTTTTCCTTGAACTTTTACTCCTTCATTTTTAAAACGAAAATAATAAGGGCTAAACATTTTACTTCTTCTGTAAAGAAATAATATATCATCATTTGTCAATCCATCATCAATTAACTCTTGTACTTTATCAAAACAAAACTGAATATTTTCATTCTCGTTATTCCCTGAATAAACAACAATTTTATGCTATGAATTTTTAGAGGAATGAATTTCCTTTTCTACTTTAAACTTGTTATGTTTTATTACTTCATTACTTGCTCCAACAATATTTTGTGAACTACGATAATTCAAGTTAAGCTTAACAACTTTTGCACTTGGGAAATGATTTTCAAAGTCAACTATATAACTAACATTTGAACCTCTGAAACCATATATACTTTGCCAATCATCTCCTACACAGAATAGTTGTGTTTGATCTGTAAGCAAAAGTTTTATTAACTCAACCTGCAAATTATTTACATCTTGAAACTCGTCTACTAAAATGTATTGGTATTTACTTTTGAATTTATTGGCTATGTCATCATAATTATGAAATAATGAAGTACTTCGAGAAATAAGATCATTAAAGTCAAGATATGATTTATCTGTACAATAGTGAATATAATTCTCAACTATAGGAATTGCTAATTCATAAAAATTCCTGACTCTTTCATGTTGGTCTTGTCTTGCATCGTTTAATACTTTTTTCAAATCAGTATTTTCGACTTTAATCATGTCGGTAATACGCATGATTTGAGTAACAAAATCTTTTACATTTTCATGATACCCATTAAACTCTTCTTTATATGATAGTGATACTATTTTATGATAGTCTGTTGGTAACCGATTTTTTACAATACTATCTAAAGTATTGTTGAAGAGGGCAGAGTCTGTTGTCATGCTTTCAAAAGTTTTTATTAAAAGCAAGTTTCCTTTATGAAATTGTTCTTCTTTGCCTTTTAATGAATAGCTTTTATCACTAACATGTTCAATGTAAAGGTTTGCTTCTGGAATATAAAAGTCTGGATGAAAAGCAAAATCTTTTACATTAAGCAAAGGTTCGTATTCATACTTAATACTATGGCGATAAAACCAATCAGCTATAAATTGTTCTGATTTGGAACGAACTTTTGTTCCATCAAGAGTTGTGAAATATTTGCCGTCTTTGGGTAAATGATTTCCATCTATTTTCTTAAAATGAATTTTATCAATGAAATAATCTAGTATATAACGTTTTAGTTGAAGTAAAAACTCAGTATCATCACATTGCTTTATTAAAAGTTTATGTACTACTTCAAAAACTGTTTCTGGAGCCACATTTTTAGAGAGTTCATCTTCTTCATCTCTTTTTTCATCACCGATAATCCGAAATTTATTGTCAAATTCATTTACTCCGAAATTGCGTAAAATGCTGTAACAAAAACTGTGAAATGTTCTAACAGTTAAACCGTCAATCCATTTATATTTTTTTTGTTGATTGTGTCTTTCATTGTCTTTTTCTAACTTACTTAGATGCTTATCTGACAATAATAGTTCATATTGACCAGTTGTATCTGCAGAAATAATTAATCTGTCAATCATTTCATTTGTTGCATTCTTCGTAAAAGTAATTGCAAGAATATTAGAGGGACTAACACCTTTTTCTTCAATTAAGTAAATGATTTTTTGTAATAGAGTTTTAGTTTTGCCAGAACCAGCTCCTGCCAAAACCAATAGACGTTTGTCTTCACTTACTACAGCTTCACTTTGCTTGTCATTAAGTGAACTTAAATTAGTCTTGGTATTTTCCAATTGTGCTAAATTTTATAAGTGCAAGGTAAATAATATAGTGAATATATTTTAACAAACAAACAATTATTCATAAAAATCAAAGACATAATTATCTTCAAAATCAATTTCAAATTTATTGAGCATTCCGAGATATTCTTCTTTGAATGTTTGTTTTTTATGATGTTCTTCTTGGTGAGTAATATATTGAATTACATCGTGACGCTGTGAGTGGGAATATGAAAAGGCAGCATAGCCTTCTTGCCAACTGAATTTTCCTTTTACAAACTTCTGATCATTTATCCATTTTGAGGAGGTTGCTTTCAACATACGCATCTGACTGGCAATACTTGAAGTTAAGGGTAATTCGTAAAATACATGTACATGATCTGACCAACCACCTACTGATAGCGGATAACAGCCGTCGTTTTTTAAAATGCCAGACATATATCTATGAAGTTCATTGCGGAAGTTTTTGGTTATAATATTTTCTCTACCTTTTACGGAAAATACACTATGGATGTTTATTTGAGAATATGTGTTGGCCATTATGTTGGGATTATCTATCAAATGTACATGTATCTACCATAAGGTCATCCCTACGGGCAATGTCATTAAGTTAAGGGGGTATTACGGCCTTTCAGGCCTATTTTATGTCTTGTAACTTTATACAATGGGCGTCACCCATTGCTAATATATTACGCCATTTCATGGCTTTTTCAGGTACAGTTACCTTAACTTAATGACATTGCCCTACGGGATTTTTAGAGACGGGATGGCTTGTGATTTTTCTACCAAATGGCCATCCCTACGGGATTTGGATTGTTGATGATTTATAGTGTACAACCATAGGTTCATCCATATGGGATTTTTAGAGATAGGATGGCTTGTAATTTTCTACCATATAGCCATCTATACGGGATTTATTGGAGAGGTGATTTTATATTTTCCATTAGTTATTTAAATGTAAGTAGGCTCGTAAAATTAAACGGATAAAAATACGTTTATTAATATGTGGGTAGAAAATCAACATTTATAGAGCTAAGCAATGATGAAAAATCATTGTTAGAATTATCGCATAAGAAAGGCGAAAAGCATACATTCAGACAACGCTGTAAAATTATTTTATTGCGAAATGAGGGTTATACAGTAGCTGTCATTTCTAAGATTATGGATACAACAATGTCCAGTGTAAATAATTGGTTAAGTCGTTATACCAGAGAAGGCATTGATGGGCTGCATACCAAAGAAGGGCAAGGTAGAAAACCTATTTTGGAAGAGGAACATTATAATATTGTAAGAGCAGCAGTAGAACAAGAAAGGCAAAGATTGGAACAAGCTAAAAAGATAGTAGAAGACAATATTGGTAAGAAAATGAGCG
>Ga0208259_1000075_pt1 | contig 37571 bp, 29 predicted proteins | sample CryBogCBH22May08_FD_184618 | JGI IMG/M metagenome (GOLD analysis project Ga0208259, IMG submission 184618) | Freshwater microbial communities from Crystal Bog, Wisconsin, USA - CBH22May08 (SPAdes) | ecosystem: Environmental > Aquatic > Freshwater > Lake | place: Crystal Bog, Wisconsin, USA... | reverse complement strand
CTATTATAATATGAGCATCGTTAGTAAAGAGAAAGTTTATTTACAACCATTGCAACACCCTTCTTTTATTTTATCTAAATTGGAAGTATCAATAGTTAGGCTCGATTTAATTCATCCTACTATCAGTGGCAATAAATGGTTTAAATTATCAGGGTACATGGACGATGCTACTAAAAAGGGGTGTCATTCTTTTGCAACTTTTGGTGGCGCTTATTCTAACCACATCCTGGCAACAGCTGCTCATTGCAATCAAAATGGATATAAGTGTATTGGATTTATCAGCGGTGAAAAACCTACTATTTTATCGCATACTCTAAAAGAAGCACAAGACCTAGGGATGCAACTTAAATTCCTTACCAGAAGTGATTACAACAATAGGGATATAGCCGAATTTAAATCTAAATATGCAGACTACTATTTTATTAATGAAGGTGGCTATGGTGCTTTAGGAATTACTGGTATAAAAGAAATTTTTGATTGGATACCTTCAAATACTGACTATATAGTAGCATCATGTGGTACAGGAACCACTCTGGCTGGATTCATTAATGCAGCACTACCCCATCAGCATATTATCGGAATAAATGTTTTAAAAGGCTATGAGGCTATTGATAAAGATATTATTCAATTGTTGCCGGAAGGTATCACATCAAATAATTGGGCCATATTCAACAACTATCATTTTGGGGGATATGCCAAGAAGAACGATCTGCTTATTGCATTTATGAATGAACTATGGCAGAAGAACTCTTTACCTACAGATTTTGTATATGAATCAAAAATGATGTATGGCCTTATTCACCTTGCAGAACAACGTTATTTTCCTAAAAACAGTAAAATTGTAGCTATACATGGGGGAGGACTACAAGGAAATTTATCCTTACCCAAAGGAACACTCAATTTCTAACCCATTATATTCGATTTATTAAACTATTTATTGTTTCTCTGCCCAAGCATCCATCTTTTTTTCAATAGTTTCCAATGGCAGACATCCATCTTTTAGAAGTTCATCATGAAAGTTGCTTAAAGAAAATTTATTACCTAGTTTGGCATGATACTTTTCTCTTAATTCTCTCAGTTTTAAAGCACCAATTTTATAGCTTAATGCTTGTGCTGGAATAGCCATGTATCGCTCTATTGCTGCAGTAGCTTCTTCGATAGTTGTAGCCTGATTGTCCATCATATAAGCAATTGCCTGTTCACGTGTCATCGCACCTGTATGCAAAGACACATCTACCACCAACCTAACGGCTCTTAGCATTTCATCGCCCAATGCACCCATATACTGATAAGGGTTAGTATATAATCCAAGTTCTTTTCCCAAACTTTCGCAATACAATGCCCACCCTTCGCCATATGCTCCATACCAGCAAAATCGGCGGAACTTAGGTAGCTTATCATTCTCCTGTTGTAAAGAAACCTGATAATGATGGCCCGGAATAGCCTCGTGCAGAAATAAACTTTCCATACCGCTAGTTATATTAAATTTAGTAGCATCGATAATTGGGATGTAGAATATACCGGGTCTGCTACCATCGGCACTACCCTGATTGTATTCTGCACTACCACTAGCTGCACGAAAAGCTTCAGTTTGTCTAATCTCGAACTTTGTTTTAGGTGTTACTCCAAACATCTTCTTTAAGTTTGGATCAATGGTTTTCTGGATATTTCTAAATGCATTTAGTATCTCTTCGGGCGTTTTATATGGCATAAGTTCTTTGTCTGTTTTCACAAACTCAAAAAATTCTTTTAAAGTACCCTTAAACCCTACAGCATGCTTGGTCTTTTCCATTTCTGAACGGATACGTTTTACTTCACTTAATCCGGTTTGATATATTTCTTCTGTCGTTTTATTGGTAGTGGTCCAATATTTTACCATATAATCATAGTATTCCTTTCCATTTGGTAAATCATTGATGCCTGAAGTTGGTCTTGCTTTTGGTAAATATTCATTGTAAAGAAAGTTGTACAATTTCTTATAAGCAGGTATAATGTAATTTTTAATGGACTCCTTGTAAGCCGCTGTAAGTCTTTTCTTATCCGTTTCATTAATGCTGGTAGGAAGTTTAGTAATGGGCGTATAAAACAAATGTTTTTCCACTGTATCATTCGCCATATCCTTCATTTGTGGTATCATTTTAACCACCAGCGATTTAGGCAGAACATACTTTGTATCTATTCCTTTTTTAAAATAGACTATTGCACTATCTGCCCAAACAGAAAAACCTTTCATACGCTGAATCCAGTTTTCGTAATCTTTCAGAGTTTTAAAAGGTTGTATACCGTCTCCACTAGCCATTTGACCAATAAATAAAGGGAGGCCTTCGAATTGATCGAAAACAAGATAGTTCTGATGAAATTTCAGTCCTTCTAAATTAATTTCCATTTCGCGTTTAAATACATCGAAACTTATTTTATCATTTTCATTCAGCTGTTCTCTATCATAATGATTAATGTATGCTAGATAGTTAGTATAGAATTCCTTTAGCTGAGCACGATATTGATCCGTAAAATCAGCATACAATTTATCATTAAATCTATTATCACCATTCTGTGTTGCTTCCAGAGGAAAAAGCTTCATTCTATCCTCATAATAATTATCAAAAAGAACAGCTAGTTCTTTGTTAGCAGCATTATGCTGATTTGTATTGTTTAAAATGCAGGAAGAAGTCATAATAGATGATAGTATTAATAGTATGAATACAGCTTTTTTCATGTTCTAATTATAAAAGTATTCGCAAATGTAAAAAAATATAGACCATTATATACTTGTTTTTTAGTAAGTATAAAAATGATTGTTTAAGATAAATACTAAACAAAATTGACTTTAATAACTAAAATATTTAAATTTTGTATTTGATATATTAAATCTTACTAGATTTGGGGTTAAGATATCAACTATACTAACTAGGGTAAGAAAGTAAAAGATCTATACATCCAAAGTAAACTACTGCAAAATGACTCAAAATATTTTACTACAGAAGCAATTAAAAAAGCTGAGTAAAATATTAGTGTACTTTGTACTTACTATTTCATTCATTATCTTTTTGGGACACTTATTTTCTCCCCAGATATTAAAAATAATCTGTTTTGGAAGTATCTCTATGGTTCCCCTTGCTTCGGTAGCATATATATTTACCTGTTTTGCTTATCTTATAGCTATTTCAGAAAAAAAAGGATTATTAAAATCTGTCATTCATCGCATACTTTGTATTGCCCTTATTATATTCGGTGCAATTGTAGTTTTCTCAATTCTATTCGGCTTATCCATACCATTTCTATCACAAGTGGTGAATAGAAACAGTTTTTTAATTCAGAAGCTCAAAATCCCCCCCGTTGCAACTTGTTTTTCTTTTTATGGCATTGCCATTTTATTATTAAATTATGAAACTAAAGGCAAAAATAATTTAGCCCAATACTTCGTTATTCCGCCCTTATTTCTTGGATTCTATCTTTTTCTTTCCTATTTATACAGCTCCAGCGCATTGGTGAGGGGAACTATTAGCTTACCTATCTCTATTTATTCTTCATTTTTCAATATTATTATTCCATTTGCAATATTCTTTACTTATCCTGACAAAGGATTTGCAGGAGAAATTACCAGGACAAAAACCGGTGGGAAAACTTTTTTCAATCTTTTACCAGGTATTGTTTTATTGCCAATAATTATCGGATTAATACATATAAATTATTTCCCAACACCGCTTGGTTTAGGCTTAATTATTTTAATATTCATTGCATTCGGCTTTCTGGTTATTTATTATAACTTAAGTATATTAAATAATGATTTACAGGAAAGATTGCGAGTACAGAGTGATTTAAAAAACAGCTTAACAGATGTTTCTCATTTAACCGAGTTAATTGAAAGATCAACCGATGCAATTATTATAATTGACGAAAATTATATCATTAACAGATGGAATAAGGGTGCCGAGAAAATATATGGATATAGTGCCGCTGAAGTTTTAGGTAAAAATAAATATGAATTATTGGACTCGCCCTACATGAATTGGGAACAATTTCTACAAGGCGTTTCTATGTTATATAAATTGGGAGGAGAAAGAACCAGTACAAGATATCAACAAACTAAAAGTGGTAAAAGAATAACTATCCTGCAGTCCTCGGTATTATTAAAGGACGAAGAAGGAAATATAAAGGGCTATATTGGGGTAGGAAAAGACATTACCGAACTGGAAGAGAAAGAAGAAAAACTTGCTATTTTAAATGCAGAACTAAATACCTTAATCAATGCAAAAACAGCTGAATTAAATAGTGTATACGAGCGAATTTCCGATGCGGTAATTGTATTAGATACCAATTGGTGCTATACATACTACAATAAGATGGCATTTAAAATTACCCAACAAACTGCACAAATTCAAAACAACCTGATAGGAATGAATATTTGGACAACATTCCCTTTTATTGTAGGAACTGCTTTATATGATGCCTATCATGAATCGATGAAAGAACAAGTTTCGAAACGTATTGAATATTACTACACAGAATTTGATATGTGGACCGAACAAACCATTTATCCTACCCTAGATGGAATTTCTGTTTTCTTAAGAGATATTACAGAAAAGAAACTAGCAGAAATAAAACAAAAAGATGCAGAAGAGAAATATAAAACAATTGTAGAAACATCGCAGGAAGGGATATTAATAAGGGATACAAACGGTATAATTACCTATGTAAACGACTATTTAGTAAGAATGCTAAAAGAGAGCCGAGAATATTTAATTGGATTGCCTTTGCTTAATCTTTTTTCGGATGAGAACTTAAGAATCATGCAAACAAATATGGAAAGAAGAAATCGAGGTTTTTCCGACACCTACGATTTATCTTTACCACTAAGAGATGGGAGTTTTATCACCGTTTACATAAAAAGTACGCCCTATTTAGAAAAAGGCGTTTTTGCTGGTAGTTTAAGTACTATCACCGACATTACCGACATTAAGAAAAAAGAACTTGAACTAAAACAATTATCCGAAGACCTTAGATCATTATCTTTTTACTTACAAAATATAAGAGAAGAAGAAAGAAAGAAAATAGCGCAGGAAATACATGATGAACTAGGACAGAACCTAGCTATTCTTAAGATGGATGTATCCTGGATAGGTAAACATATTGATGTAAATAACAAAGAGTTATCTGAGCGACTAGAACAGTTTAAAAAAATCACCGACGACACAGTACAAACCAGCAGAAGATTATACAATTATTTATACCCTCAAATGCTGGACGATATTGGACTTGTAAGAACTATTCAATGGCATGCAAATAGCTACATAATACCAGGTAATATTCATTTTGTTTTCAATACAGCTTTGTCCGATGAAGTATTACCACAGTATCATACAATTTGTTTAGTATTATACAGAATTTACCAGGAATGTACGACCAATATTATCCGATACGCAAAGGCTACAACTATCACTATTGACCTTTATTATGCTGATGATAGATTAATTATGTCTGTTCAAGATGATGGTGTTGGATTTGAAATAGATAAGGTAGATACAAAACTTCATCATGGACTTTTGGGGATGAGAGAAAGAGTTTATTCTCTAAATGGTTCTATTATTATTGATACAGGAATTAATAAAGGCACAAAAGTTACCGTCTCTATCCCTGTTCCTGTTATTGTAGAGCAGGAGTTTACCAGTTTAAAGTAATACATTAAGCAGTCAATATCTTGTTCAGTTTATATAACAGATTGAGGGAAAAGAAGACTGTTCTCCAATTTTCAGGTTTTAAAAATATCAATATTTTAAAATCTTTATTGTGTAGTTATTAACCCAAATTACGCAATAGAATTCTATTACCGTTTTCAAATACTTCAATCACAAGCGTTTGCTTGATTTTTTGTTATTACTATCGTTCACTATGATTGCAAACAAAAAATCTGCACAAACACCCGTCTTTATTGTATTGGTAACCTTCATAACGAACTATATTGCGTAATCTGGGATTAATAAAATCAAGTAACAAAGTGTACTTTAAATGATTATTTATTATATGTTTATTACATCCATTTTAATCACCATACGAGAAGCATTATTAATGATTCAACATAGAATAATTGACTAATTTTAGGTTAACTATCTATGTATTCCATATAATAAGAAGATGCTGTCTCAAAAGTAAATTAAGCCTTTGAGAATAGCTTAAACGACAATCATTCTCCATCAGAGATACGAATAAGAAGAGGCTGCCTCATACTTTTGAGACAGCCTCTTCTTATTGTTAATAAACTCAAAGAAATATTATCTTAAGAAAAGCATTTCTCTGTACTTAGGTAAAGTCCATAAATCATCGTCTACTAGATTTTCTAATTTATCTACATTATATCTGATAATATCGAAGAAATTATCCTTAATAGCATTGTAAGAAATAGCTTTATCTCTGGAATGTTCAATAGCATTTGCTACTTTTCTAGCTTCAACCAACTCATCTACTTTCTTACAGATAACTTGAATATGTTCGCTAATTTGAGTAACAATAGTTAATTGACTATCGTAAGATGAAGCAGGTAATTCTGCAGCCTTTAAACCTGCAATATTGGTTAATAAATCGTTTTGATATTTAACCGCAGCAGGAATGATATGATTCAATGCTAAATCGCCAATAATTCTTGCTTCAATCTGTACTTTCTTGATATACTTTTCCAGTTCAATTTCATGTCTAGCTTCAAGCTCTGGTTGAGTATAAACATTGTTGCTTGTAAATAAAGCCTTCGCCTTATCTGTCACCATTGCATCGAGCGCTAAAGGAGTAGTAGGAATATTTTGTAATCCTCTTTTAGCAGCTTCTTGATGCCATGCATCGCTATAACCATCCCCTTCGAATAATACACTTTTGCTTTCTACAATATAGCGTTGTATAACCTGCATGATAGCGATATCTTTCTTCTCACCACCTTTAATCAGCTCTTCAACATCTACTTTAAATTTCTTTAACGTTTCTGCCATTATCACATTCAGCACAGTCATTGGGCTAGCACAGTTAGCAGCAGAACCTACCGCTCTGAACTCGAATTTATTACCAGTGAATGCAAATGGAGAAGTTCTGTTTCTATCGGTATTATCCAATAGTAATTCAGGAATAGAACGGTGAATATCTAGTTTAAGAATTGCTTCATCTTGTTCATCGAATTTAGCCCCTACTCTACTTTCAATATCTTCTAATACTTTAGTAAGATATTTACCGATGAATACAGAGATAATTGCAGGTGGAGCTTCGTTTGCACCAAGACGGTGATCGTTGCCCGCACTCGCTATAGAAGATCTTAAAACATCAGCATAATCATGTACCGCTTTGATAGTATTAACGAAGAACGTTAAGAACATCAGATTGGTTTTAGGCGTTTTTCCTGGCGATAATAAGTTTACACCAGTATCGGTAGCCATACTCCAGTTGTTGTGCTTACCATTACCGTTGATACCAGCAAATGGTTTTTCGTGCATCAACACTTTCAATCCATGACGACGGGAAACTCTTTCCATAATGTCCATCATCAAACTGTTGTGATCTACTGCAACACCCACTTCTTCGAAGATAGGGGCCACCTCGAACTGAGAAGGAGCTACCTCGTTATGACGGGTTTTTAATGGAATACCTAGTTTGTAACACTCTGTTTCAAAGTCGCGCATAAAAGCGTACACTCTCTCTGGAATTGAACCAAAGTAATGATCTTCCAGTTGTTGACCTTTAGCTGGAGAAGCACCAAATACTGTTCTACCGCATTGTACTAAATCCGGACGAGCATTAGCAAGACCTTCATCCACTAAGAAATATTCTTGTTCCCATCCTAAAGTAGGGGTAACACGGGTAATATTTCTGTCGAAATAATATGCAACATCAACTGCAGCGTTATTTAAAGCTTCTAAAGCCTTTAATAAAGGAGCTTTATAATCTAAAGATTCACCAGTATAAGAAATAAATATAGTAGGAATACAAAGTGTTTTACCTTGTCCGATTTCCATAATAAATGGTGGAGAAGATGGATCCCATGCGGTGTATCCTCTAGCTTCGAAAGTTGCCCTTAAGCCTCCACTAGGGAAAGAAGATGCATCGGGTTCTTGTTGTATCAACGCAGCACCATCAAATTCTTCCAATGCTGTACCATCACTTTTTAAAGTAAAAAAGCTATCATGTTTTTCTGCAGTAGTTCCTGTTAATGGTTGAAACCAGTGTGTATAGTGAGTAACCCCTTTTTCTTCAGCCCATGCTTTTATACCATTTGCAACCTGACCGGCAACAGCTCTGTCAATTTTCTTAGCTCCTTTAATGCTGGATACAAGGCTTTTGTAAGAATCGTCGGTGAGAAATTGTCTTGCTGTTTTTAAGGTAAATACGTTCTCCCCAAAAATTGCGGTAACTTTAGTAGCACCAACTTGTTTTAACTCAACGGCTTCCGCTGTTAAGTCGGTAATTGCTTTAAAACGTAATGACATAATATAATATTTTGTGCGAATATAATATTCGATATTCATAAACAAAAACATTTTCGCAAAATATTTTGTTTTTGTATGCGTTAACTAACAGATGTTATTATATTTAATATTTAATAATATGTTGCGTGTAAAACTTGTAAAATGAATCAAATGAAAAAATTGAAGTACTCAAAAGACCATCCACGTTATGAAAATTTTTAATTAACTAATCCATTCAATTATGCTTCAATAATCTTTCCCCATAAAGTGAAAAATTATTTTACCCCAACAATTGTGAAGGATTACTTTTGTGCCAAATTAATTTAACCATGCAAAAGGACACCGCAATATTCTCACTTATCAATCAGGAACTGGAAAGACAAAGAAGAGGATTGGAATTGATCGCTTCTGAAAACTTCACTTCTCTGCAAGTAATGCAGGCGATGGGTAGTGTGCTGACCAACAAGTACGCTGAAGGGTATCCTGGAAGAAGATATTATGGTGGTTGCGAAATAGTAGATCAGACTGAACAACTGGCTATAGACAGATTAAAAGAGATTTTTAATATTGAATATGCTAATGTACAGCCCCATAGTGGTGCTCAGGCAAATGCTGCGGTAATGCTGGCAATATTACAACCAGGCGATGCTATTCTTGGATTAGATTTAAGCATGGGCGGTCACCTTACCCACGGTTCTGCTGTAAACTTCAGTGGTAAAATATATAAACCTCATTTCTATGGTGTAACCAAAGAGGAAGGTTTGATAGATTACGAAATGCTGGAAGCAAAGGCGAGAGAAATAAAACCTAAACTAATTATTTGCGGTGCCAGTGCTTACAGTAGAGATATAGATTATGCCCGCATCAGAAAAGTAGCAGATGAAGTAGGTGCTTTTGTGTTGGCTGATATTGCTCACCCTGCTGGTTTAATTGCTAAAGGCTTATTGAGTTATCCTTTTGATCATTGCCATATAGTTACCTCTACTACACACAAAACTTTGCGTGGACCTCGTGGTGGTGTAATTATGATGAAGAAAGATGTAGAAAATCCATTTGGTTTGAAAGATATTAAAGGTAACCTAAGAATGATGAGCAATCTGATGGATATGGCAGTATTCCCTGGTACTCAAGGTGGACCGCTGGAACACGTAATTGCCGCTAAAGCAATTGCCTTTGGTGAAATTCTTACAGATGAGTTTACTGCTTATGCTCATCAGGTAAAAAGCAATGCTCAGACAATGGCTGCAGCATTTACCAACAGAGGATACAATATTATTAGTGGCGGTACCGACAACCACCTGATGTTGATAGATCTTAGAAATAAAAATATCTCTGGTAAAAAAGCAGAGCAGGTATTGCAACTGGCTGATATTACTGCCAACAAGAATATGGTTCCTTATGACGACAAGAGCGCATTTGTTACTTCGGGTATTCGCTTTGGAGTGGCTGCTATTACTACCCGTGGTTTGAAAGAAGAGCATATGGAAAATGTAGTAGACCTGATAGATCGTTCCTTGATGAATGCTGACAATGAAACTGAATTAGCAGCTATCAGAAAGAAAGTGAATGAATTGATGAGTGCATTTAATCTTTATCCAGAGTTAGGATAGATTAATTAAGAATTAATAATTAAAAATTAAGAATAAATACAGTTGGTGTGATATTTTATTACCTCCAATTTAATACTTAAAACATATTATGATACAAAGGATTCAGACTATCTGGTTATTATTAGCAACTGCGATAGGTATTACTTCTTTAAAATTGCCTACTTATAGTGGACATAGAATAAACGATGTCGTACCTCCTATTGTGGTTTCAAACATTACCGGATCATACAACATCATGCTGATGGTGGCTACCATCGCCACTGCTACCCTGGCATTTCTGGCTATCTTTTTATTTAAAAACAGAAAACTTCAGATCAAAGTAGTTTCAACAGCATTGGTATTATCCCTTATCACTTTATTTTTATATTACTGGCAATCAAAAGCATTTGTTGTAGCTGAAAGTAATTATACTTTAACAGCAATTCTGCCTATTTCAATCCCTATATGGCTTATTCTGGCTATCAGAGGGATTACAAAAGATGAAAAGTTAATCAAGAGTTTAGATAGACTGCGATAGGGTTTTAGGGCATTTTACCAATACAATTTCTTTTATTTTAAAAATGTATTTTGTAAAGTAAACTATTCTCTTATTTTTGCAGCCCGAATGGAGGTTGTAGCTCAGTTGGTTAGAGCGCTAGTTTGTGGCACTAGAGGTCGGGGGTTCGAGACCCCTCATCCTCCCCCATCAAAAATAAAAGTCTTGTAAATCAATATTTACAAGACTTTTTTATTACAACTATGTGTCATACAAACTACTGGATAATATTTCTGTTGCCGTCGATTATTTTATTATTAATTGGCATAATATTACTAATTGCAATCAATGCTACCATGCTACCCTATTCCTGGATGGGCACTATCCAAAAAGGCTGGATAACTGGTATTGCCGAAAAGATTAGCTACAGTCTGCAAATCCAATTGAAAGAAAATGGTCCTAAGTTAGTCGCCAGCATCACCAATCAAAACACGGTAGAAAAGATCAGACCAATGATGGAAGAAGAGGTAGAGAAGTTCCTTCGTGAAAAACTACCGGCACAGATGCCTATGATATCCATGTTTATTGGAGACCGCACCATCAATCAATTAAAAGAAATATTTGTAAGCGAAGTAGAAGTAATCTTCCCGATGTTAATGGAGAAATATTTATCCGAAAATATCCTGAACAACAGTAAACTAAACGATCAAATAAAAGAAACCATAGAAAAGACCTTAGTGACCCGTATCCCCCAAATAGTAAAACAACAATCCTTCCGTTTTTTGTTAATACTATTATTAGCCGGAGGAGTGATAGGATTGGCACAGGTTGGCATGAGTCATCTTCTTTTGAATTAGCACATTGGCGGATTAACGAATTAGCGGATTTAATACAAATACATTCGCCGCAGAGAAGAGAGGAAAGGAGTAATAGGAAGGTTGCAAGTTACCAGTTACTAGTTGCTAGTTACCAGTTACCGGTAACCAGTAACTAGTAACTGTATTTGTATTCCCTCTTGCCTCCTTGCTTTGCCCTACACCCAATGTCATTAAGTTAAGGTTATTAAGGCCTTTCAGGCCTTTTGAATCTTGTAATCACCTATTCAATGGGCTTCTCCCATTGCTAATATCTTACGCCATTTCATGGCTTTTTTTAAGTACAGTTGCCTTAACTTAATGATATTGGCCCTACACCATCACATGCGTTTCCTTTACCACCCCCATTACAAACACACTCTGTACATGTCCTAAATTTTCGGCTTGACTGAGTTTGTTTACATGAAAGTTGTAATAATTATCCATATTTTCGGTAAGTACTTTCAGCATAAAATCAAACTCTCCGCTAATACTATAGCACTCCAGTACTTCGGGCATATCCATTATATTCTTGATAAACTTCCCTCCTGCTATCTTGCTATGTTCTTTTAAGGAAACATAACAGATCACCATTAGCCCTTTATTAATTTTACTCTTATCTACCAAGGCTACATATTCTTTTATAACCCCATTCTGTTCCATCCTTTTTATACGATCATGAACTGGAGTAGTACTTAAATGAACCTGAGCAGCTATTTCCTGCACAGTTGCTTTGGCATTTTTTTGTAACATGCGAAGAATTGCTATATCCTTTTCATCTACCGAAAAGGTGGTAGTTGTTTGTTCTGTTTTGGTTGCTTTACCCATCGTAAATTAATTAATTATTCTTCAATACCACAAAATAAAGGGAATTTATTCTGTATTTTAAATATGTTACAGAAATTTATCCTACCAATGTATGTTTGCATTCTAAAATAAATAATAACATGAGTACAATTGCTAATTCAATTGATTTTTCTCTTGCTTACAAAGTAGCTGATATCAGCTTAGCAGAGTGGGGACGTAAAGAAATTCGTCTTGCTGAGGCAGAAATGCCAGGTCTTATGGCTTTAAGAGCTGAATACGGGCCTTCTCAACCTTTGAAAGGTGCTAGAATTGCAGGTTGTCTGCATATGACCATTCAGACTGCTGTGTTAATCGAAACATTAACCGCTTTAGGAGCTGAAGTTAAATGGAGCTCTTGTAATATCTTCTCTACACAAGATCATGCTGCTGCTGCAATTGCTGCTACTGGCGTTCCTGTATTTGCTTGGAAAGGCGAAACTTTGGAAGAAGCTGACTGGTGCATTGAACAAACTTTATTCTTTGGTAGCGAAAATCGTCCTTTGAATATGATTCTGGATGATGGTGGTGATTTAACCAACATCGTTTTTGATAAATATCCTGAATTAATCAAGCACATAAAGGGATTGAGTGAAGAAACTACTACTGGTGTTCACCGTTTATACGAAAGAATGGCAAATGGCACTTTACACATTCCTGCTATCAATGTAAACGATTCTGTTACCAAATCTAAGTTTGATAACAAATACGGTTGTAAAGAAAGTTTAGTAGATGCTATCCGTCGTGCTACCGATGTAATGATGGCTGGTAAAGTAGCTGTTGTTGCTGGTTATGGTGATGTAGGTAAAGGTTCTGCTGCGTCTTTATTAGGTGCAGGTTGCAGAGTTATTGTTACCGAAATCGATCCTATCTGTGCTTTACAAGCTGCTATGGATGGATTTGCAGTTAAGAAAATGGAGAACGCTATTCCTGAAGCTGATATCGTAGTTACTACTACAGGTTGTAGAGATATCATCAGAGGCGAACACTTCAAAGCTATGAAGGATAAGACCATCGTTTGTAACATTGGTCACTTCGATATCGAAATCGATATGGCTTGGTTAAATGAGAATTATGGTCATACTAAAGATACCGTAAAACCACAGGTAGATATCTACAATGTAGATGGTCATGATGTGATTGTACTTGCAGAAGGTCGTTTAGTAAACCTTGGTTGTGCTACTGGTCACCCATCGTTTGTGATGAGTAACTCTTTCACTAACCAGACTTTGGCTCAATTAGAACTTTGGACTAATGCAGATAAATACGAGAACAAAGTATATGTATTACCTAAGATTTTGGATGAGAAAGTAGCAAGATTACATTTAAGCAAAATCAGTGTTGAATTAGATGTTTTAACACCTGATCAATCAGCTTACTTAGGCATTCCTGCAGAAGGACCATTTAAGCCTGAGCTTTACAGATATTAATTTTTTGTTTTGTTAATAGGGTGAGTAAGTAGGAAGGGTAATCAGCAATGATTACCCTTTTCTTTTGCTGATCATTAGCCATAATTACACTAGTTAAATGGTAATAACATTTACATTTGCTCTGTAACTATGTATAAGAAATTCATTAAAACCAGCTTTATATTGTTGTCTACTTTATTTTTAAGTAGCCCAATAATATCTCAGACATCTTTTTCAGATACTATCTCAATTCTCACTTACAATGTAAATGATTATGGAACTGCATCTTCAGGCAGTTGTCCTACTTTAGGATCTCCAATGAGACACAACTATTTAAGAACCATTATACAATACTTAAATGCACCTGACATTATAGCTTTTGAAAAAATTTACGGCACACCTAAAACATTTAGTACAGATAGTATCAGGCAAAAAGTTTTAGACAGTATTTGTATGGGATGCTATGCTGCTGCACCTTACACTAATGTATCGGGTTATAAAAAGGTAAATTCTTTATTTTATAAAACATCAAAATTTGGTTTATCAAGTACTACCGGTATCTATACCGCAGATAATAACATTAGCGATATTAATCTTCACAAGTTGTACTATAAAAGTTTATCATTAGCTACAACACACGACACTATTTTCATTAACGTTATTGTAGTTCACGACGCATCGGGCAGTTCTAGTCAATCTATCAGAGGTACAGAGATTGGTGGTGCAATGAACTGGTTGAATACTACTGTTAAAACAAATGGGAACTATCTGTTTATGGGAGATTTCAACACAACTTCATCTAATGAGGCATGTGTTCAAAGCATGCTGAACAGTACTGATACTTTCGTAAGATTTTATGACCCGATAAACCAATTGGGAGATTGGTCAGCTAATCCTACAACTTTTGCTAAATATCTTACGCAAAGTACCAGAACATCCGACCCAGGTGATTGCGCAGCTACAGGAGGTATTAACGATAGGTTTGATATTATTTTTATCAATAATGCAATATTGAAAGGTAACAAAAACATTCAATATGTCCCTAATTCGTATACAATAATTGGTCAGGATGGTTTACATAATGGGCTAGCTATTAATGCATCTCCTTTAAATACGTCCGTTCCTTCAAATGTACTCAATGCATTATATCTTATGAGCGAGCATTTACCAGTTTGTATGAAAATGATTGTAAGTAAAAACTATCAACCCGTCCCACTAAATTTTGAATATTTTAAGTACAATAACTCTTCTACCCAAGTTAACCTTTTTTGGAAAGTAGTAAATGAAGATAAATTGAAAGATTATTTGGTAGAAGTAAGTGATGATAATTTTCATTTCTATTCAATTTCAACTATCCAAATAAATAATAGTAATAATGGAATATATCAATATACTGATAATAATGTGTATAGTTCCCTTAATCGGTATTATAGAATAAGACAACAATTTAATGATGGCAACTCGATTTATAGCGACATTATTGAATTAAACAATAAATTATCAACGAGGGAAGCCTCGATCGCGCCAAACCCTGTTAAAGGATTACTGAATTTGAAGTTGATAAATAACAATTCAGAGAAAGCCAAAATAAGCGTAATGAATACTTTCGGCCAGATACTACTTCAATACAATACACTTTTACAAAAGGGGGAAAACAACATTTCAATAAGCATACCCGAAAATATAGAGCCAGGATTATATATTGCAAACGTTATAACGGAGAACAATAACTACAGTTCTAAATTTATTAAAGAATAGGTAGCTATCCATTCATTTGTAACAATTATAGAAAGTGGTTTTAAAAAGTTAGAGGCTAACTCATTGTAACTAAATCTCTAACAGTCCGATGTTCTAAAACACTAAGGGAAGCATCTCTAACTTCGCACATTACTACATTTAAACCACATAGTTTTTCTTCACAATTTTTACATTTCTCATAAAAATGAAGACTGGCACAAGGTAGCAAAGCTATAGGTCCTTCTACTACTCTTAAAATCATAGCAATGGTAATTTCTTCGGGTTTCATATTGAATGTATACCCCCCCCCTTTACCTTTTTTGCTGTTTAAAAACCCTGCTTTTCTAAGTGTGAGCAATATATTTTCCAAAAATTTTAAAGAAATTTTCTTCTTCTTAGATATTTCTGAAATTAAGATAGGATCTGAAGTATTTTTCTCTGCCATGTACATCAAGGCTTTAATAGCATACTGCGTTTTTTTAGATAACATATACTTTATTTATAATCCTTTAAACAAATAAAAGCCTTGTTATTAGCAATTTTAATGTTTCTTTGGTGTTCAAAAATAATGGGAAATGGTTAAAAAAATCGCTTTTTTATTTTGTGCTGTTTATTTTTCTACACTTAGTTTAATGGCACAGTTTAAACTTCCAAAAACATTTGTAGCTTTCCATGGTCTTTATGCAACCCCTCAAGATGACAAATTAAGTGGTCATTTTCATTATGGATTAGGCCTTGATGCAGAGGGTGGATTAGGATTTGGTAAAAACATGATTACTGGATCAATTGGCTATATTAATTTTACTGCAAAAGACAATCAAACAGGTGCCCTTTCATACATTCCTGTAGAGTTAGGTTATAGAAGATATTTCTTTCTAGGGTTATTTGCTGATGCTAAACTTGGTGTTGCAATGCAAAGTATTCCTGACAAAAACACCAGTATTCCTTTAGACAATTCAACCAATTTTATATATGAATTTGGTGGAGGTTTCAAACTGATGGGTATTGAAGCAACTGTCAACTTTGCATCCAGCAAAAACAGTAATGGCAACGCGGCTACCTGGAGTAATAACTTTATTTATAGAATTGGATATTGTCTTAAATTATAAATGTGTCCAATATCATTTATTTATTCAACATTTATATTCATCTTTGTTCCCAACATTTCATTAATTCGCAATAAAAGAGTTCATTATGTCTTCTATTTCTAAATCAGTATTAGCTGTAATATTAGGTGGTGGAGCTGGTTCCAGACTATACCCTTTAACTGCCAGTAGAAGTAAACCGGCTGTACCTATAGCAGGAAAATACAGATTGGTAGATATTCCAATTAGTAATTGCATTAACAACAATGTAAACAGAATGTTTGTGTTGACTCAATTCAACTCCGCTTCTCTTAATAAACATATCAAAAACACTTACCACTTCAGTGCTTTTAGTTCTGGTTTTGTAGATATTCTTGCAGCTGAACAAACACCAGATAATCCTGGATGGTTTCAAGGAACTGCAGATGCTGTAAGACAATCATTACGACATATTTCCAATCTAGAATTTGACTATATTCTTATTCTAAGCGGCGATCAATTATATCAAATGGACTTCACTGCAATGATTGAAGAACATAAGAATAAAAAAGCGGACATATCTATTGCTACTATCCCAGTTACTGCAAGTGAAGCAACGGAGTTTGGAATCATGAAAACCAATACTGAGGGCATTATCACTTCCTTTATAGAAAAGCCAGGCTACGAATTATTACCGGAATGGTTAAGTGAAACAGGAGAATATATGCAATCGTCTGGTCGCAATTACTTAGCATCTATGGGTATCTATATCTTTAATAGAAGTATACTGAATAAACTATTAAAAGACCTTCATCCTCATGCTACAGACTTCGGAAAAGAAATTATTCCAAATTCTATTAATTCTTTTACTGTAAGCAGCTATCAATATAATGGATACTGGACAGACATAGGAAACATTCAGTCATTCTTTGAAGCTAATCTTGCTTTAACAGCAGAGATCCCTGCATTTAATCTATTTGACCATCACAATATTATATATACGCGTGCAAGAATGTTACCTCCTGCTAAAATAAGTGGTACTACATTGGAGAGCACCTTAATTGCTGAAGGATCTATTATAAATGCAAGCCGTATTTCCAAATGTATTGTTGGTATTCGTTCCCGTATAGGTCATGGCACTACTTTGAATGATTGTTACATAATGGGTAACGACTACTACGAAACACTTTCCGACATGGATGAAAATGCGATGAATGGAGTACCTAAATTAGGAATAGGCGAAAGATGTCATATTAAAAATGCTATCATTGATAAAAATTGCAGAATAGGAAATGATGTAAGAATTAATGTTGGTGCAGGAGAATTAAATGATACTGACCATCAACTTTATGTAATTAAAAATGGAATAGTAGTAATAAAAAAAGGGGCTATACTACCAGATGGTTTTACCCTATAATTTTCAATTGATAATTGATCTTAATTTTTTGGATCAATTAATCTTGTGATGTTTAAATATTACTAATGGATATATCTATCAATACACCAGCACTGTTATTCCCTGCTATCAGTCTTGTAATGTTAGCTTATACCAATCGTTTTCTTGCATTGGCAAACAGAGTGCGTAATCTTAGAGATGAGTTTAAAAAAGGAGAACGAAAAGATATTATACATGGACAGATCCGGAATATCCGATATAGACTTAAATTAATAAAATACATGCAAGGATTTGGAGGATTAACATTTCTTGGTTGCCTCGCCTGTATGTACTTTATTTATATTGATCAAATGAGAATAGCCCATGCTGTATTTGCCATTTCTATTATTTCGTTAGCTTGTTCTCTTGCACTTTCTTTATTACAAATAAAACATAGCACAAGTGCAATTGAATTAGAACTAAGTGATATAGAAGGATTGGAGGACCCAACAGTTGTGGATTACATTAAAAAGAAGTTTGATAAAGACTAAGTTTTCAATATAAAACTGAATGAATTATTACCTTCGCATGAAATTTTAGTAAAATGCAAGAAAGCATACTTAGTAAAATAGATAAAGAACGTCTACCAAAACACATTGCAATTATCATGGATGGTAATGGTAGATGGGCAGAGGAACAAGGACAAGATAGACTTTTTGGTCACTACAATGGCGTAAAAAGTGTACGCGATATTGTGGAAGGTTGTGCTGAGTTAGGCATTGAATATTTGACCCTTTATGCTTTTAGCAAAGAAAATTGGGACAGACCCGAAGATGAAGTAAATGGTTTAATGTCATTATTGGTAGAAACCATTAGAAAAGAAGTTCCTACTCTAAACAAAAACAATATCAAATTAAATGTTATTGGCGAAATAAATATGTTGCCTCAGTTTGCTAAAGACGAACTGGATGAAGCAATCAAGCTAACAGAAACCAATACAGGTTTAACATTAATAATGGCACTTAGCTATAGTAGCAGGGTAGAAATTGCCAGTGCTGCAAAGAAGATGGCAGAAGAAGTATTGGCGGGTAAATTGAAACCTGAATCAATTAATCATGATAGTTTCTCCAACTATTTATTTACCTGTAAATATCCTGATCCTGAACTAATGATTAGAACTAGTGGGGAATACAGAATAAGTAACTTTTTATTATTTCAGATTGCTTATACTGAACTTTATTTCACTAATACAAGATGGCCAGAGTTTAGAAAAGAACATCTTTATAATGCAATAGTTGATTTCCAGCAAAGAGAAAGGAGATTTGGGAAAACAGGCAATCAGTTAAAAATCAGTGTGTAATATATTTTGAGACAGGAGATAGTATACAGCAGTCAGAAGAATAAAAATTCAATTTTAATATATACTTAAAGAGGGTTTTACAACTAAAATTGTAAAACCCTCTTTTATGTATAAACGTATTATACCAATTTACTTAATAATAAGCCGATTAAAATAACCTAAAAACTTTATTCGAAAGGTCACTTCATTTAAGATTTTGTCTCATAGCCGACAGGCTCTGTTCATGCACCACCACTGCACCCACTCCTTGTCTCTCCCACTAAAGTGGGCTTAACATTTTGGCATACGCCAAAAACGGACCGGCTGATGTGGCTTGTGTATGAACGGGTGAATAAGCGGATATTAGCTGATTGCTTTGTTACCCTAAAATCATCATAAAAATAATAAGCATAAAGTGCTAAAAAATTGGAAAGTTTGTAATGAAATTTATCGGCACTTTATTAGGATAAATGGTATTAAACGTTTTTCAAATCAAGCTTAATCTGTAATTCATCAAATTGTTTCGCATCAATAGAAGACGGAGCATCTAGCATTACATCTCTTCCAGAGTTGTTTTTAGGGAAGGCTATAAAGTCTCTAATACTTTCGCTACCACCCAATATAGAACATAATCTATCGAAGCCAAATGCAAGACCACCATGAGGCGGTGCTCCATATTCGAATGCACCCAATAAGAACCCAAACTTATGATTTTGTTCTTCTTTATCCATACCCAATGCTTCGAACATTCTTTCCTGTAATTGTCTTTGGAAAATACGGATAGAGCCCCCTCCTATTTCATTTCCATTCAATACCATATCGTAGGCATTTGCTTTAATGTTAGCATATGGGTGTTCCAGATATTTTGCAGCATCTGTAATAACTGGAGAAGTATTAATCATTAAATCTATATCACTTGGCTTTGGTGAAGTAAAAGGATGGTGACGAGCAACCCAACGATTATCGTCTTCAGCATATTCAAATAATGGAAAATCCAAAACCCAAAGCAATCTGAACTCATCATCTTTTCTGAAACCTAAACGTTTACCCATTTCCAAGCGAAGTTCACTGGTTGCTTTACGAGTTCTCTCTTCTGCACCTGCAAGAATCAATACCAGGTCGCCAGGTTTAGCTCCGGCAGCATCTGCTATTGCTTTTAATTTCTCTTCAGAATAGAATTTATCTACACTACTCTTATAAGTTCCGTCGGTATTCACTTTAATAAAGACTAACCCCTTCATTCCAATCTGAGGACGCTTAACCCACTCTGTAATTTCATCTGTTTGCTTCCGGGTATATTCGCTACATCCTGGTACAGAAATTGCAATTACCGTTTCGGCTTCATCAAATACTTTAAAGTCAGCACCAGTTACCAATTCAGCTCTATCCGTTTTATTAACGTATACAGAAGAAGGTTTCTTGATATTCAGCAGCTCCATGCCAAAACGGATGTCTGGTTTATCATTACCATAATTCCACATGGCATCTTCCCAAGTCATTCTAGCAACTGTATCTGTGTAGTCAATATTCTTTACATCTTTAAAGATTCTTTTTACTAGACCTTCAAACATATTCAGAATATCTTCTTGTTCTACAAAGCTCATCTCACAGTCTATCTGTGTAAACTCTGGTTGTCTGTCGGCACGTAAATCTTCATCTCTAAAACATTTTACTATCTGGTAATAACGGTCGTAACCACTCACCATCAATAGCTGTTTAAAGGTTTGTGGACTTTGCGGTAGCGCATAAAACTGTCCTGGGTTCATTCTACTAGGTACTACAAAATCTCTTGCGCCTTCTGGTGTAGATTTAATTAAGAAAGGAGTTTCTATATCCATGAAACTATTTTCATGTAAATAGTTTCGGGTACTTCTTCCGACTGCATATCTTAATTCTAAATTCTTCTTTACCGCATTTCTTCTTAAATCTAAATAACGATACTTCATTCTGATATCATCACCACCGTCTGTTTCGTCGGTAATAGTAAAAGGAGGAACCTCTGATTTATTCAACACCTTAAATGAGGTAACATTTATTTCAACTTCCCCGGTTGGTATATTCAGATTTTTATTACTTCTTTCCTTTACTATACCTGTTGCCTGAATAACAAATTCACGTCCTAGAGGGGATTCATCCAGCAGTTTGGTAAGTTCTTCGCCAAACAACAATTGAGTAATACCATAACGGTCTCTAAGATCAACAAAAGTAATACTACCAAATTTACGGATAGTTTGAACCCATCCGGCAAGTATTGTTTCTGATTCTATATGTGCTAATCTTAATTCTCCGCAAGTGTGTGTACGATACATGGTTATTTATTTGTAGTTGCTATGATTAAAATGGGTGGCAAATATAAGGCTAACAAGATAAGCGTACTACACAAAACTTATTCAAAATAAATAATGGCTGTACAAGAAACTTACCTAGTATATATAAAAGAAGAGGGCTGAATAAATCCAGCCCTCTTGCTTAAGGTTATAATGAAATAAATCTTATTGAACAGAAATTGTTTTTACAACTCTGTTTGCACCATTAGTCAATACTAGTTGGTATACACCAGCTTTTGTAGAATTTGGTAATGAGATTGTTTGTGCTAATGAACTATTTTCCATGTTAATAGAGGTATTCATCACATTTTGACCATTAATGTTATAGACATTCAAAGTGTATTTACCAGCTTCAAAACCATCCAATTGAATATTCATTTTCTTATCTACTACAGGATTAGGGAAGATAGATATGCCAGTTTTATTTTGACGTAAAACCTTTACAACAGAACTGTAATTAACGGCTCCATTATTATCTAATGATTGAATTCTGTAATAGTTAACACCATTTGAAGGTGTAGGATCTATCCAAGAATAGTTTCTGTTATTTGAAGCGAATATCTTACCTATTTCTTTAAAATCTGTACCATTGGTAGATTTCTCAATTGAATAAGTAAAAGTATTAACTTCAACATCAGAAGTCCAGTTTACTTTAACTAAGTTGCTAACCAGGTTTGCATTTACATTAGCAAAACGAACTGGTAAAGCGTAAAAGCTTTTGAAATAAACACTATCAAATTCTAATTGATACCCTGCAGCAGCATAAATATCTTGGAATTTAATTCTTTTTGCATTAGGCAAATTAACAACCAAAACAGTATCAACACAAGAGGTTTTTATAGAGATACTATCTATAACATAAGTCCAGTTAGTGGTAGTTGCAGAGGTATCGGCTGTCCATAATACAGAATATCTTTTTCCACCTGTTCCAGTCCCTACCGGTGAAAAGTGAATTTCAGAAATACCCTTGTTAACTATTGGAGAAACTGCAAATGGAATTGTACCATCAGTATACTTTAAAAACCTAAGATGTCCAGTACCATATACTGTAGGGGTTGTACAAGCACCACCTGTGGTACGGTAAGCTCCGTACAAAGCCCAAGTACCACTATCTGCTTGCTGGTAAGTGACTGTAGCAGGAGAAGCCAACCCGGGGCCAGTAGAAGAAGAATTTAGTTTACCTGGATTGTTGTTGAATCCTTCGTGCCAATAAATTCCTTGCGCTTTAGTAGAAGATACCGAAAAGATTGAAAAGATGCAAGCTACCAGCGTTAGATACTTGCTAAAAGTAGAAAATGACTTCATAATGGCCTTTTTTATTTAAATAATAATTAATTTCAGAGCGCTAAGGTATCTTAATTAAGCAAATACGTTGCATTGTATCCGCCTTTTTTCTACGCAAACGTTATCATTTTCATAAGTATCTTAAGGAAATTTATAATGTAGTTAAATAGAAAGATTTTGTCTATAATTGCAGCTTTACAAAAGATAAATTTAATTTGTAGCATGAAATCGTTATTAACATCTTTGTTATTACTGTTTATTATATCTCATCAATCATATAGTCAGTGTAAAAGTTTTAGGGTAAATGACCATGGGGATACTTTAAATTGTATTGACAACAGTGATCAGAAACAAGGGAAATGGATTAATCATTACGATCAATTGAGGGGTGAACCCGGCTTTGAAGAAGAAGGGGAGTATAAAAACAATTTGAAAGAAGGTAAATGGAGAAAATATGATCTAAATGGTTTCCTGATAGCAATTGAAAACTATCGTTGGGGTAATAAAGACGGTAATCAACAATACTTTTCTCAAGGAGAAATAACCAGAGAAGAAAGCTGGAGAGCTATTGACCCAGAAAAAAAATATGATACAGTAGATGTACCAGATGTATATGACCACTATAAAGTAACCCGAAAGGTAGTGAAAGTAGAGTCTTATTCATTGAAGGAAGGTGTATGGAAATATTACCGACCAGGCTCTTTATCCATTATCAAAACAGAGACTTATGTTCTGGATAAACTACAAGTTCCTAAAAGTGAATTTGATTCCAGTTCAGATTCTACCAACAAAGCCCCTGTAAAAAAAGTAATTCCAGCGCAGGTAAAAGAGTTTGAAAAGAAGAACTCGGGCAAGAAATCCGTTAAGTATAAAGATGGCTCTGTAGGGTTTTAGGATACACTCAAAAGCCTTGTTTCTATCATGGCACAACTGTTGTTATCCTAGTTACTTTAACCAGCATACTATATATGTATATGAGACTGATTTGTATTTTAAGCCTCTTCCTATTTACCATGACTTTACCAATACATGGTCAACGTAAAAAGACTTTATTCCTCGATAAAATTGATACTATCTGTACCAATACCAAGGTTGACTTTAATGTTCGGGCAAAAAACTTTACCAATATAGGTTCTTTTCAAGGTTCTATCGGATGGGATTCTTCTATATTAGCTTTTGATTCATTAATGTATGGTTACAATACAGGCAGTTTAAATTTGAACGATTCTAATACTTCTATTCAGTCAACCAATAGTAGCGTTAGTTTCATTTGGTCTGATTCATTTGCCAGGACTATTCCCGATAGCACTATTTTGTTTACCATACATTTTAGTATTATCAATCCTAAAGGAAATAGAACCTCTGTATATTTCAACAGACAACCTGCTAATAATAATTATACTGTTCTGGAAATTGATACCCTACATGTGATTAATCCGAAACCTATCCCCACTTATGATACTTCGTTTGTAGACGGTTATATAAGTTTTGTAGATTCTCCTAAGATATTCCAGAATGGAAATATACTTACCTGTATTGCCAGCTGTAATCCCAGTAGTTTTCAGTGGTATTTTAATGGAGAGCAAATGGTAAACGATACTAGCAATTCTATCTTGATTAAAGGAACAGGTTCATATACTGTATTGGTAAGTTACAGCAATGGAATCAAATTATATTCCTCAGTATCTAATATTACATTACCAATAGAGATACAGTCGTTTGATGCATCTTTCGATAACAATGTTACGACTATCAAGTGGCGGACAATTGAGGAACTTGGTGCTTCCTATTATAACTTAGGCCGAAAATTAAATGAAGGAAACTATCAAACAATTACAACCATTAATGCTAAAGGGACTGTAGCCGCATCGGAATATGAGTTTTTAGATAAAGATAAAAACCGTGGGGTAATAAGCTATCAGTTAGAAGTAGTAGACAAGGATGGCAGTAAACACTATAGCAGAATTGTTTCGGTGAACCCAAAATCAGAGTTGAATTATACTATATTCCCGAACCTCAGTAACAATCAAGTGAAGATTGAAGGTGAAAATATTAGTCAGATAGATGTTTTAGACAATACGGGAAGATTGTATAGCAGAAGGCGTTATGCAGTATTAAGCAAACAAAGTTTTTCCGCTAAAATCATTACTACAAAAGAATTATTACCAGGGCTTTACTTTATAAAAATTTATAACCTTGACAAGTCTTCCAAGATAGAAAAACTGGTTGTTAACTAGGTATTTAAGGTAAAGTCTGAACCTAATAGCAGTTAATTCAATGCAGAATGCCTTAACAGACTTTGTATGTTTTAACCCAGAATAAGCAATAGCATTCTATTCCCGTTTTCAAATACTTCAAACAGAAGCGTTCGCTTGATTTTTTGATATTACCCTAGTTCACTATGATTGCTAACAAAAATCTGCACAAACACTCGTCTTTATTGTATTGGTAACCTTCATAAGGAACTCTAATGCGTAATCTGGCTTAAAAACCACTTATAATCATTCCGTTATTTAAGTATATTCAATAATAACATAGCGTATAAGCAGCTAAATAGCCTTAAATATCATACAATAACATTGCTTTAATAAAATAAATCAGTTCCTCGTTTATCTTTGAACCGTAATTAATTTTAGAATAATTAGTATTTACAATTATGAAAAGAATAATAGTAGCTTGTCTTGCAATCGTATTGATCTCTACCATACTGGAATCTTGTGCATCTTCGAGCAGAAGTGGTTGCCCTACTACCAATCCAAATTACTTCAGAGGAAGAAGATAACATGAACTGGATTGATTTAACAGCAGAAAAAGATTTAGATACCATTATTGAGGCTTCTTACAATAAGCCTCAATTGATATTTAAGCATAGTACAAGGTGCAGTATTAGTTCTATTGCTAAAAGCAGAATGGACAAAAGCAATGTAGACAATACCTGCGATTGTTACTACCTCGATTTAATAGCCCATAGAAACATTTCCAGCTTAATAGCTGAAAAGTTTCATGTACATCATGAATCTCCCCAGGTTTTATTGATTCAAAAAGGTGAATGTACATACGATGAAAGTCATAATTCGATTAGACCCGATGACATTCTGGAAAACGTTAGTATTTAAAAGCTAGCGATAACCCTATCTTCACAGCATGAAAAAGATTGCAGTAATAGTTGCTGGCGGGACTGGCACCAGAATGGGAGCAGATATACCTAAACAGTTTCTTTTACTCCATGAGCAACCTATATTACATTATGCCATTTCGGCTTTTACCAATGCTTTTACGGATATAGCAATAGTGGTGGTTTTGCCAGCACCCTATTTATCAGAAGGAAAGAAGATTGCCGAACAATTCAACACTCATACCGTTACCTGCATTGAAGGTGGTTCCACCCGATTTTATTCTGTAAAGAATGGATTAACCCTCGTACCACCTCATAGTATAGTATTTGTACACGATGCGGTACGATGTTTACTTACTAAAGAACTTATATATGCTTGCTATAATCAGGCATTGGTAAAAGGAAGTGCTATTCCTGCTGTTGTTGCTACCGATAGTATTAGAGTTATTAATGGCAATTCCTCGAGAACGGCAGATAGAAACAACATTCGACTGATTCAAACCCCTCAGACTTTTAGAAGTGAATTATTACTAGAAGCATTTAGTCAGGTTTATCAGGATATTTTCACCGACGAAGCTACTGTGGTAGAAGCCTTAGGAAAAGAAGTTTTTCTGATAGAGGGCGATTATAACAACATCAAAATTACCCGCCCGTTAGATTTGGTATTAGCAGAGAAGATATTGGAAAGTAAAAAGTAAAAAGAATACATAATACAGGGAAAGGAGACGATAGGATATATAGATAAACTAAATACTAAAAACTAAAGTCTAAATACTAAACTGGATGAATTCTTTTTTACTTTGATGTATGATATTTAATCAACCCTTTGATAGGTGAGGCCGAAACTGTACCGAACTCCAGCTCAAAGCTGCCACACATTTCTTTTAGTATATCGCTGAATACATTGGCAACACCTCCCACAAAATGAATTGGGTTTGTCCAGCTTTCTCGATATTTATAAATGTGGTGATAGAAGAATTCGCTAAATCCATCCTCCAGTATATTCTCTACCATATAATGCCCCCTATTTTCTGCCAGAAAAGCTGTAAAGCTTGCCAGATAACGATTGGCCATTGGTTCGGTATAGACTTTCTCTATAATTTCGTGGGGAGTAGTTACAAACTTAGCATCAAAACGGGCGCGAAGATCTTCATCAAAAGTGTTGTATAAGTAGTATCTAACCACCGCCTTTCCTAAGTAAGCACCACTACCTTCATCGCCAAGTATATAACCGAGACTAGCATGATTTTTTGCAATTGTCTTTCCATTGTAAAAGCAAGAATTGGAACCCGTACCCAGAATACATACTACTCCTTTTTCATTATTACATGCCGCCCTTGCCGCAGCAAGGAGATCGGTATTTATCTGAATTTTTGCTTTCTTAAAAAAGTGTTTCAATGCCTTCTTTAGCTTAGCTATATTGTTCAGGTTGCTGAGCCCTGTACCATAAAAATGAACTGCTTCCATCTCTTTCTTTCCAAGGTAGGGAATGAGTTCGGTACTGAGAAGTTGTATTATTTCTTCTGTGGTGGTAAAGTAAGGACTAATGCCTTTAGTTATTATTATCTTCTTCTTTTTATCATCTATCAGACACCATTCACATTTAGTAGAACCACTATCAGCAATTAGTTGTATGGACATTGTGCAGTATTTTAAAACAAATCTAAAGTATTAAGTTCAGTTCTCAAAGATAAAAAGTTGTATTTGTATTTCACATTATCTATTATCATCACTCCTCCAATCCTTCTTCGCCAAAACTTATCAGCTCATTTAATTCTTTATCACTCAGCTCTCCTACCCACATTTCGCCATGCGCTACGGCTATATCTGATAGCTGTTTTTTGCTCTGCAGCATAAGGTCTATTTTTTCTTCTAAGGTGCCTTTGGTTATCATTCTATGAACCATTACGTTCTTGTCCTGCCCTATTCTAAAAGCACGGTCGGTGGCTTGTGCTTCTACTGCAGGGTTCCACCATAAATCGAAGTGAATAACATTTGCTGCAGCCGTTAGGTTTAGGCCAGTACCACCCGCTTTAATGCTTAATATAAAGGTATCTGTCTGCTGATCGTTCTGGAAAGTCTCTACCATTTCATCCCGGTCATTACGACTACTGCCACCATGCAACTGTAAAGCTGTTTTACCAAAATGTTTATAGATAATCTCTTTCAGTATAGTACCCATTTCCTGATACTGTGAAAAGATAATTACCTTCTCATTGTTTTCATATATAGTTTCTAGCAACTGCAGTAACAGCAAGGTTTTACCTGATAATCCAGGATGCTGATCGGCATTCTTTAAGTAGTTTGCCGGATGATTGCAGATTTGTTTCAGTACAGTAAGTAATTTAAGCACCATTCCCCTCCTACTCATCCCATTTGAAGCCTGTATCTGTTTCATTAAATCGTGGGTAAGGTTCTGATAGAGGGCTGCCTGTTCTTTGGTAAGGGTACAGAACTGATTGTTTTCTATCTTATCAGGAAGGTCGTCTATTATATGTTTATCCGTCTTCAGTCTTCTTAATACAAACGGTGCAGTAATGGCTTTAAATTTGGTTAGTTTAGTACTATCCTGATAGAGTTCTATTGGTTTAGCATAGTTTGTTCCGAACCAGTTATTACTACCCAGATAACTTGGATTGGCAAAGTCGAAGATGCTCCAGTATTCCGATAGTCTGTTCTCGACCGGGGTACCACTCATGGCTATTTTTATGGTTCCTTTTATTTTCTTTATACTCTTTGTTTGAGCTATATCTGGGTTCTTTATATTCTGTGCTTCATCTACCACCACGACATACCACTTCTGGTTGCAGAGCAGCTGATTCTCTGTTCTGGCTATTCCATAAGTAGTTACTACTACGTCTATATTTTCCAGGTTTAAAGCACGGCCATGACCATGAAATATCAGCACTCTTAAATCGGGTGCAAAGCGTTTCATTTCTATCTGCCAGTTGGTAAGTAAAGTGGTTGGAACAATCACCAGTGCCGGACTCTTCTTTAGTAGTCCTTCTTCTTTAAATTTCAGGATAGCGGTAATCACCTGTAGAGTTTTACCGAGTCCCATATCATCTGCGAGCAGGGAACCTATGCCTAGTTTTGAATTCTTGTATATCCAGTTGAACCCTCTTAGCTGATAAGGTCTAAGAGTTGCCAGCAAGTTGGTGGGTAAGGCTATCTCTTCGTCTTTCAGTAAGTCTACTATCTGTTGTTTGAGTGTTTCATCTATAAATACCCGTGCATGCTCGTAATCTCCACTCAGTGCTGCTTGCAGGAGATCGATACCAGTAAGTCTTGCAGGCTTGTTCAGGTGTTGAATAATCTTTTTGACCTGTAGTTCATCCATCAATATGTACTGATCCTTTATACGAACCAAGCCCATCGTAGTCTGGGATAGCATTTCAAATTCGGCCTGACTAATAAAGGTATCTCCCATAGCTACCTGCCAGTTATAATCCATCAATCCATCCAAAGAAAAATAAGTCTTCTTATTTTTTGCTGTAGTCAGGTTCAGCGACACCATTGGTTTCATGATGCTTTGCAGACTCTTTGGCAACAACACCTGTATGCCAAACAGCTTCAGTACTGGCAGTATCTTGAGTAGAATATTCGAGAAACTTTCTGCTGCATAGTGCAGTGTTTTCTTACCAATGGACTCCAGAATACCATGTAGATCGGGATAATATTCGGCCAGTAGGTTCAGCTCTTTCAGCATCAGCATTCTATGCTCTGTTTCGTTGGTATCCAGAAAGCTTTGCAGGGTTTCTTTTTCTTTCAGTTCTGTTTTATTGTGTTGCACCAGTATCTCCACTTCAAAACCATCTTTCTTAGCTCCTTCCGTTACCTGTATTATTGGGGTAAAATGCTGGTCGGCACTGTAGAATCTCTTCAGCCACAGTTGTATGGCATTGGGCACCTGCAGCTCGTGCAGATCATGAAAGGTTTTTGGGGTATTACCAAAGAATAAGTCCAGTATTTTACGGTCTTTTTCCTTCATGTTTTTAGCGAAATGATTATCGGTATAAACTCCAGCAATCTGATGGTTGATAAAGTTGGCACAGAGGAGTTGAAGTCCCTCGCTTTTCTCTGCAATCTTGGTACTGATATTACCCGTTCTGCCTATATTCCCCCTGTTTGATCTGCTAACTGATGAGGATGCGAGCATCAGCATTCTATACGGCAGAAACTCTACTAATTTATCATATATATTCTTTACGGATTCGTTTAGCAATGCCGGCACCCAGAGTATCTTAAAGTCATCGGCACCCCCATTGAATAAACGAGGTAAGATTGCGCCTTTTTCTACCAACACTTTGCAGTATCTATATATTTTGTACAAGGCAATGTAGGATACCGAATAATTGTCCAGATGCTTGGTTTCGGTGCGGGCGAATAAGGCCATCAATTGCTCTCTTGTCAGTATCACTTTCTCCCTCCTACTCTTAGCTTCTATCACCAGCTCATTGTCGTAAAAGAAGATGATGGTATAGTCATAAAAACAGAGATCATCTTTATGCACTACCCCCTCTTCTGTTGTTATTGGATTGTAGCGCATTGCCATCTTTGCTGCTTTACGATAGATGGTATGCAGGTATGTTTTAAAGTCTGCAGTAAAGAATATGGTTTTAGAAATAAACAGCTCTGGTATAGTGGGTAACAGGTTATTGATACCAGCATAGGGAGGTATTATGGGCAGCACCCTATTGTATGCCCAGTTGTGAGGGTTGTAGCTTGTTTCGAGACAATCGCGAAATGAATATATTTTCTCTCTTCCCTGATACCCAAATACTATTTTCTGTTGTCTTAATTCATTCACAATATCCATATGATGAATCTTAAAAATGAGATAAGGATCTTTATCTATTTCATTCGCCAGCATTATTAAGGTAGCCGATACATGTTTGCAGGGAATATTCCGTTCCTGGCAGTTACAAGTGGCTTTCATATCACTCATACTATCGGGCAAGAGCTTAAGGTTATTGGTAGTAGCAAGCGGGAGCAATTCCTGTGGCAATTCTTTGTCCAGCATACTTAATATCAACAGATTGTTTTCTTTTAGTTGCTGTATAAATGCTTCTTTATTTTCAGGAGCAAAGTTGTTCATTTCTATCGATACTGAATAAGGTCTTTTGCGGGTATCTCTTACATTGGCATGGATGGTATTGCCCCAGGTACTTAAACTAACAACAGCGCCTTTTGCGGCATAAGATTTAGCAGTTTGTAAACGGCTGTTATAATCCAGCTGTTTAAGGGAATTGAGCCATTGATCTCCCCACCAGGTATGTTTTATTTTAGTTGCCATTTTTGAAGATTAGCGAATTAGTGGATTAGCGAATTAGTGAATTAGCGAATTAGCGAATTAGTGAATTAACGGATTAGCGGATTAGCGAATTAGTGAATTAACGGATTAGCGAATTAGCGAATTAGTGAATTAGTGGATTAGCGATTTAACGGATTAGTGAATTAGTGAATTAACGGATTAGCGAATTAGTGAATTAGCTTATTAAGGGATTCGGGCTTAGTTAGTTTTTATTATTGATTATGGATTAAGACAGATTGTTTTATTGTGAACCTCTTGAGCGTTACTTAATATAGATTGATTAGATCCTTATTCTTTTATATAAAACCTGTAAGGATTTGAGGCCTTACAGGTTTACATTTATTAAGACATTACTACCTCCAAATCTGTATGTTGACCATTTTTAACCTGGAAAGGAACTTCTTTATCCAACAGTTTTTCTGCTTTGATCAGCAGGGTAAGCTTACCTCCTTTGAACTGAACAATTTCGCCCATCCCTAAATAATCTGTATGCTCTGTTCTATTGCGTTCTACAATAGTAACAGCTGCATCTTTTATGGGTATAAGTTTAGCAGCATCGGCAAATACATTAAACGATACGGTAGTATGCGTTTTTGTTGTATTGCCTATTTTTCTACTTGCTACATAAGTTAATACCATATCGTGATCTGTAATGTTGTATTCATTTACTACCAGATCGTGACAGATTTCTTCTAAATCGGTTAATTCCAGCATTTCTTCGTCTAAACTAACGGTAGCAGCTGTTGTATCCTTTTTAGCTTTCTGAGGAACGCCTAAAGTGCTTTTAAATATTATGCTTAATGCGGTAGCTTCATCGAGCTGAATTTTAGTGATTCTAACTTCGAGTAAATCCGTTATATTGGTGTTTAAACCTGCAATAAGATTACTTACGAGCGTATAATCGTCCTGACCAGGGGAAGACATGCTAAAATCGGTTACATGAATATTGAACAATGATTTGAGGGTTTCATTTTTATTGATCCTTGCCCATGCATAGGCCTTACGACAAAGCGGCAATAAAGCATTTACTACATCGGCTAATGCTTGTTCTTTGGTTTTAGTAAGTCCTGTTGTATTGGCTGCCTGCTGTTCTAAAATTGGTTCGAGACGGGAATAAGCATCTTGAAATTTATCGATTATACCTGCGAGAAAAGTAAAAGTATCTAATAGTGTTTTATTCTTTTTGAAGAATAATGTGATTCTGAGAAACATGGCGATTTTTAACGCTTGTTTGTATGTCATGATATTTGAATTAATAATTAATAAATAAAAATTTAAAGGACTACTATATTCATTATGTGGGTAAGAGGTTGTGCGGGGCATTTAGTAAATCGGAGGATTGGGCTATTGGAGGGAACAAGGAAAGCGTATTGATGGCTTTTATATTACCGACATGGCTAAAAACAGCGACAGAGAGCAAAGAACGACCGACAGACCACAAAAGTGTACAAGCGGACAGCAAAGAACGATTGACAGACAGCAAATGTGTAGAAGCAGATAGCAAATAATGACCGACGGACAACAAATGTGTACAGGCAGACGACCAATAACGACCGACAGACGGCAAAAGTGTAGAAGCAGACAGCAAAGAACGACCGACGGACAACAAATGTGTACAAGGAGATAACCAATAACGACCGACAGCTCGTTTTTGCTTAATACTTCTTAATATTAATACACTGCTATAAAAGGAATATGCATTTTTAAAAGTGAATAGTTTTCCTGTAAGGCTTTCGTATTGGGGAAGCGGTGAGAACTGAATTGGCATTTTGAAGGTTGCCTGTCTCATTTTATAAAACCAGAAGAAGAAAGAATAATCGAGTGATACACCGAAACTTGAAAGATGTCTTTTTTCTTCGAGTGCAAATGACGACTATATAATTGGTAGTAACTAATAATTATTTTAAATACGTAAAATAAATAGTTTTCAAAGTAAAAAGTAAAAAACAAAAAGTAAAAAGAATACATAATACAACGCACAAAAGAATGCAAAAATTTGAACAACTATGCAAAGTAAAAAGTAAAAAACAAAAAGTAAAAAAATACATAATACAAGGCACAAAAGAATACAAATATTTGAACAACTATGCTAAGTAAAAAGTAAAAAACAAAAAGTAAAAAGAATACTTATAAGGCACAAAAGAATACAAATATTTGAACAACTATGCTAAGTAAAAAGTAAAAAACAAAAAGTAAAAAAATACATAATACAAGGCACAAAAGAATACAAAAATTTGAACAACTATGCTAAGTAAAAAGTAAAAAACAAAAAGTAAAAAAATACATAATACAAGGCACAAAAGAATACATATATTTTAACATAGGAGCCACGTGGGCACTAAGGTACACAGCGCTTTTTTAATACTAATACCAATTTACTTAATAATAAGCCGATTAAAATAACCTAAAAACTTTATTCGAAAGGTCACTTCATTTAAGAATTTGCCTCCTAGCCGACAGGCGGCCTCACCCCCAACCCCTCTCCGAAAGAGCGGGGAGAAATACAAATACCTACGACTGCTGCCTCCTTATCTCCCCTACTAAAGTGGGCTCAAGATTTTGGCATATGCCAAAACCGGACCGGCTGATGTGGCTTATGTATGAACGGGTAGAAAGCGGATATTAGCTGATTGCTTTGTTACCCTAATATTATCATAGAAATAATAAGCATAAAGTGCTATAAAATTGGAGCGTTTGCAATGAATTTTGTCGGCACTTTATAAGGATAAATGGTATTAATATTCTATTTAAGTGCAAACTAATTTAATACTTAGTAGCAACTTATTAATCTTCTATGTTTATGAATTTTCTTTTTTGCAGTTCTGACTGGTTTTCGAGTGGTTCGGCAAATATATTTTCATAAATTTTCACGTCTAAAGGCAGGGATAAATCTTTTAATCTGGAAACGATTATTACTGGAATTCTATTGTTATAAATACCCTGTAGCTTAAACTTTTCTTCTAATAATTTCTTTACCTCTTCTGTTATTGGCATGAAGTTGAGATAATAATTTAGTAGTGCTCTCTTTGTGATTTCGCCTATATACATATGGTACTCCATATCTTCTATTGGATATTGCTGATAATATTTCAACACTTCTTCGTTGTTGAAAAATGACTCTACTGCGGGTAAGGAGGGTATGATATTGTCTTTAAAAAACTGAATGCTTTCTGTATTGCTGCTACTGCTATTGGAGATAAGAACCCATTGACTGAACTGTTCTTTAAATGCGGCCATTTTAGTTAGGTAGGCGTTTCTTACAATCTTTATTTCTGTGTGGGTAAGCTGGTTAAAACTGGGTATAGTAGCTGCATAGTGAAACCAGGAGTTGCTGGTATCTTTTGCGCTTGGATCTATAACTGATACAAATTTATCTTCGTTATCAAAATTATCAGAATTTAAGTGTAGATCATGAAATATCAATATATTATTATGTCCATCGGGGCCGTTTATACTGCTATTAAATATGGATTCGAGGGTGATTTGTTTACGATTATCGAACTGATAACCTTCTTCGGGCATTGCTTGTAATTCGATTGTTTTTTCTTCTGCGAAATTCTGTAAATAACCAAAGCCTTCTGCTTCCATTTCTTCTGCTTTTTGTACTACCCATAGTTTATAAATTTCTTGAAAGCCATGATCGATTTTGATGTTCCATTTTATCTGATCGGGGGTTTTATATTTAATTTTATCATAAACTGCTTTTTGTGTAAAGTAATCAGTAATATTCTGGATTGTATCTGGGTTAACTTCTTTATTCAAATCGGTACGCATCATTTTTAGTCTATATTCTAAAGGTCCTTCTTTTAAACCTTTTATCATATCGATAAAAAGATTGGCATAGCCGACACTTATAGTTTCATCGGCAATAACATACCCTACTTTTATGAGAAATGACATGAATTGTTTGGGATATTTTAGGGTATGTAAAACAGAGTGAGCTATTATACGCATAGGAAATGTATTGAGCATGTACGATTCGTGTAAATGTATGCTTTTGCAAGTGGAGCGGACTTTTAAGTATTGAATATTCAAGTGGAATACAAGGTCAATTATGAATTATGCATTAATAATTATGCATTAATATAGGAATGCCTGCCTTTTTTGTTAGTGCCGTAGGTACGGACTATTGGTAGTATGTTGTTTTTTGTTTGTATTTATTAATTCAGTGGATGAAGAATTGGAAATAAAATGGAGCATTTGGAACGAAGAATACTTTTAGTTGTTATTTTTACCAAAATGAAGTTATGGAAACAATTACTATTCAAAAAAAGAAATATGTTGTTGTTGAACAAAAACAATTCGAAGCGCTACAAAAAATAGCTGCTTCAAAGATTAGTCCTCAAAAAAAGATTACTCTTTCATAGGGTAAAGCTCATGCTTATAAACTAATAGCAGAATGGAATAATATAGTTTAAATGGTTCAAATAGTTTAATTTTATATAGTTAATACATTCAACTTACTGTTCATAACAAGTTGAATAAATTACAAAAATGAAAACAAAGGAAATTATTAAGTTGATAGAGGAAGATGGATGGTTTGTAGTAAGACAAAGTGGTAGCCATAGACAATATAAACACTCTTTTAAAAAAGGATTGGTTACTATACCAATTCATCGTTTATCGAATGATTTGCCACCTGGACTAGAAAAAAGTATATTAAGAAGCTGTTTGAGTTAATTATTTGATATTCCTTATGTTGCGCAATCTGGGCTGCAACTTCTTTAAATTTTTCGCTATAGTTTCCGACTATAGCTGCAAAATTTGCATCGTTTCGCTCCAGATAATCGCAATAATTAATTCTAAACAATTAACTCAAACAGCTTCTAAAACAAGCAGAGATAAATAAATAATTTTATTTTTATACCTAAATTGAAATGTATGATACGTTATGCAGTAATAATTGAAAAAGCACCCGACGGTGGTTATGGAGCTTATGTGCCTGATTTACCTGGTTGTGTAGGTATGGGGAATACAAAGGAAGATACAATGGAAAATATTATTGAAGCAATTCAGTTTCATCTTGAAGGAATGAAAATGGAAGGGATAGAAATTCCAAGACCAGTAAGTGAAGCTGAGAACCTCATTTTAGCTATTGCATAATTATTTATCAACTATACCTTATTCAAATCCTAGTATGGTAAGCAAGAATACCAATACTTAATTGAAAATGAATACTTTTCAAAGTAAAAAGTAAAAAACAAAAAGGGAAAAAATACAGGGGTTATTTTTTCTTGAACATATTCATTTCTGCTTCTAATATTTTGGTGGCATCGAAATAGACATCTTTTACTCCTTTATCGTTTTCATCGACATGCAAAACATCACAGTTGCCTACGAGACTCTGGCCGTTGGGTTTGAACCCTAATACATTTAATATATCGTACTCGTGGCTGATAACGGTGATGTGGTAACCTGATTTTTTTGACTTGCCGTCTCCGGTGGATAATATGGTTTTTATAATACTGTTTAGCTGAAAATCGATAAGACTGGCGGAGTCTTTATAGCCTTTTCTTAAGTACAGATTTTCTATGATGTTTAAGTCTCTCATACTGAACGGATCTCCGGCTACTATTTTTTCTCTACCTGAAGTAAGGTATCTAACTGCTTATCCTCTAACTGTTTCTGGGAGAGTAGTCTTTTACGTATGGCTTTTAAATCTGCACTGCCAAATACATTGTGGGAAGGATTGTAGAGGGCTCCATAATATACATACTGGAATTCGCTTTGGGTAAGTGTAGTATCGAAACTGTTGTACCGAGCTAAGAGTTTTGGATAATACAGGGGGGATGTTTCTGTGGTTGTTTCCTTTTCTATGTTTTTATAGTCTGGGATGTTGAAGGTTTCTGTTTGTGCTGAGGCGAAAAGACTGCCTGTAAGGAGTAAAAAGGCGATTAAGATTTTTTGCATGATAGTTTATTAAAATTGAAGTGGTTTGATGATACAAATATGCGATTTTAAATTTATATGAGGAATTGGTTATTTGGAATTGATTATTGGTAGTAGATGGGCAGAGTAGTGAGCAGGAAGTGTTGTGTATTAATTTGAGTTTGTTTTGGGTAGATGGAAAGTAATAAGGTAGGCATTGATGCTTACCTTTTTTTATGCCCGTAATTTATTAGACGTGAATATATTTTGGAATGTTACGAAAGTTATCCAACGTGACTTATAAGCCAATGTACTTTAAGTCACGTTGGGGATTTTTACGGCATGGAGATTCAAGAGAAAATAGGGCTTAGAATAAAGGCTTTACGGACAGAACGGAAACTTACCCAAGAAGCAGTTGCTTTCCTTGCAGAGGTTGACCGAACTTTTATGAACCATGTTGAGAATGGGAAAAGAAATATATCCATTGCAACCTTAGAGAAAATTACAAATGGATTAAAT
>Ga0208259_1000074_pt1 | contig 37924 bp, 34 predicted proteins | sample CryBogCBH22May08_FD_184618 | JGI IMG/M metagenome (GOLD analysis project Ga0208259, IMG submission 184618) | Freshwater microbial communities from Crystal Bog, Wisconsin, USA - CBH22May08 (SPAdes) | ecosystem: Environmental > Aquatic > Freshwater > Lake | place: Crystal Bog, Wisconsin, USA... | reverse complement strand
GACCACATTTTTACGGTACTCGACCACCTGCAAACGGCACAGGGGGAAATGGTGCAACCAATGCTTGACCAGCGAGCCGCCGCCCAAGCCCACCAGTAATATTTGCTCGGCCATTTCCGGCAGAAATAGCAAGCAACTGGTCATTGCCCTCGCGTAGGCCAGTTGCAAGCATTCGGGTTGCGCCAAGGACATGCTGCTTTGTATGGCGGTCGAACCAAAATGCAGCGAACGTATACCAAAATTGTCGACCACCTGCAAAACCCCGTCGTCATCGTGACTTTCGTGGACTAATAGGCCGTCGTACTTGTACATAGCAAAGCTGTTTTTAATATAAAACAGGGCATTGTACATTATTTTGTGTAATATGCCGTTTTTGATATCAAACCTTCTTTATTAATCGTGGATTCAACTCCGCAGTGCAATCGAAATTACTCGGACTGACGGGAGGCTAGCTGTTATAGTCCCCTCCACCCAAGTGCGGCGTATCTTTATTGTAGCTGCCGGTTGGCATGGCAAAATTTGCCAATCCTACAAATTTAAACGGGTACTGGCTATTTTTAAAACAAGCACTGAGCAGCACCCTGCCAAGCCCATCAAATCTTTTTGACAAACTCAGATTTCAGCTTCATTGCGCCAATGCCATCAATTTTGCAATCAATATCATGATCGCCATCCACTAGGCGGATATTTTTGACTTTGGTGCCGACCTTAACCACCAAGGAAGAACCTTTCACCTTAAGGTCTTTAATCACTGTTACGCTGTCGCCGTCTTGCAGCAGGTTGCCATTGGCATCTTTAATGACACGGTTATCGTCATTATCATCAGCAGCCCCCTCTTTAGGCCACTCATGGGCGCATTCTGGGCAAACAAACTGGCTGCCGTCATCGTAGGTGAATTCTGATTGGCAAGCCGGACAAGGGGGGAGCGTGGTCATGGGGTATACCTTAATAGTAATAGATTGCCACCCCGCCGATCACAGGAAGCGGCAGGGTGGCTGGAATGGATGTTTTGGTAAACAGGCATAATGCCAGATCAGAGGGTTTACTGTCTACCTACGCAACTGTTGAGCGAGCCAGCACAGGTGGATTAATTTTTACCTCAGCCAATATCAAAATGATGCTGGCGGCTTAAGCGGTTATAATGGCTCAACTAGGCCATTGCCCATTTCGAGGTTTTTTTGTCAGCTCAATCCCCAACCATCCTATTCAGCGCGGGCGAATCATCTGGTGACCAGCACGCTGCCAATTTGTTTTTGGAACTCAAAAAACACCAGCCTGGTATCAAAGGCATCGGCATGGGTAGCGTGCAAATGGCGGCGGCAGGCGTAAAGCTGGATTATGATTCGGCTAACATTGGTGTGATTGGCGTGGTGGAAGTGTTGCGCCATTACGGTGAAATCCGCCGCGCTTTAAAACTAATGCAGCAGGTCGTGGCAACCGAAAAGCCGGATTTGTTGGTCTGCGTGGATTATAAAGAATTTAACTTTAAACTGGCACGGTTTGCCAAGCAATGCGGTGTCAAGGTGCTGTTTTACGTCAGCCCGCAAGTTTGGGCGTGGCGGGCAGGGCGGGTCAAAAAATATGGCCAAGTGATCGACATGATGGCGGTCATTTTTCCTTTTGAAACTGCCTATTACGAGGCGGAAAACGTCCCGGTGCGTTATGTGGGGCATCCGTCGGTTGATAAAGTCCAGCCCCAGTTGACAACGGCTGAAGCTACGGCACAGTTTGGCCTTAGCGTTGACCGCCCCGTGGTGGGGCTATTGCCTGGCAGCCGTAGCAATGAAATCAGGCGCATGTTGCCGACTATGCTGGCGGCGGCAGGATTGTTGCATCAGCAAAACCCTGACATCCAGTTTATCTTGCCGCAAGCCCCTAGCATTCAAGATGCACTGCTGGACTCTTATCTGGACAACGCGCAGGTCAAAATCACGGTAATCAAAAATCAGGTTTATGATGCCATTGCTTGCTGTTCGGCAGTCATGACCACCTCTGGCACCGCCACCTTGGAAATTGCTTTGCTCACAGTGCCGATGGTGATTGCTTACAAGCTTTCCCCCATGACCTATTGGCTGGGCAAGCGTTTGGTCAAAATCCATTTTATAGGCTTGCCCAATATCATCTTGGGCAAGGCTATCATTAAGGAACTGATACAGCATGAAGCGACACCTTTCCATTTGGCGGAGGAAATCAACCGCATCCTGACCGATAGTGCTTATGCCACTAAAATGCGGGAAAACTTGCAACAGGTTAAGCTACAACTGGGCCCAGGAGGCGGCTCCAAGAATATGGCACAATTGGTTTTGCAGATGTTGAGTGGTGAGGCGTAACCGGCACCCCCACGCAGCCTGTCATGGGTTTCTGCACTACCCCAAGCCATGCCCATATGTAATAATAAAGCACTCAGGTTTTCGTGCTATTTTTGCTTGCCTAACGTAGCTTAGGCATCAGCACCTATCAGGTTAGTCAACTCAACAGCATAAAAGGCATTGATATGGATGAGAACAAAAAGAAGGCGTTAAGCGCCGCTCTGATGCAAATTGACAAGCAGTTTGGCAAAGGCTCGGTCATGCGCATGGGCGATGTGGCGGCTTTTCGGGATATTGACGTGGTGTCCACAGGGTCTTTAGGTTTGGACATTGCCCTAGGCTGCGGCGGTTTGCCACGCGGGCGGGTGGTGGAAATCTATGGCCCGGAATCATCAGGCAAAACAACGCTGACTTTGCAAGTAATTGCTGAAATGCAAAAATTGGGCGGCACTGCCGCTTTTGTTGATGCCGAACACGCGCTTGACCCAGTGTACGCGGAAAAAATCGGCGTCAATTTGGAAGATTTATTGGTCTCGCAACCCGACACTGGCGAACAAGCGCTGGAAATCACCGATATGCTGGTGCGTTCCGGCGCGGTGGATATTGTCGTGATCGATTCGGTGGCGGCCTTGACACCAAAGGCCGAAATTGAAGGTGATATGGGCGACTCGCACATGGGCCTGCAAGCGCGGCTGATGTCGCAAGCTTTGCGCAAATTGACCGGCAATATTAAACGCTCCAACACCTTGGTTATTTTTATCAACCAAATCCGTATGAAAATCGGCGTGATGTTTGGTAGCCCGGAAACCACCACCGGCGGTAATGCCCTTAAGTTTTATGCTTCGGTGCGTCTGGATATCCGCCGCATTGGTTCAGTCAAAAAAGGCGATGAAGTCATCGGCAATGAAACCCGGGTAAAAGTGGTCAAAAATAAAGTGTCACCACCCTTTAAAGAAGCTGAGTTTGAAATTTTATACGGCGAAGGCGTGTCGTTTATGGGCGAATTGGTTGATTTGGGTGTCAAATACGGATTTGTGCAAAAATCCGGCTCGTGGTATGCCTACGGCGATGAAAAAATTGGCCAAGGCAAAGACAACGCCAGACAATTTTTAAAAGAACACCCCGACAAAGCCAAAGACCTGGAAGCCAAAATCAGGGCGGAAGCGTTTGACAAGCTCAAACCCCCTGTATTGGCAGCAACCGCTGAAGAAATGTCCGAAGAACTATAGCGCGGCGGTTGTTTGTTGGTCGAAGCGATAGAGGACAGCACCGGGATAAAAGCCATTGCCTTGCGCTACTTGGCACTCAGGGAACACAGCCAGCAAGAATTATTGGCCAAAATCCAGGCAAAAGGCTTTACCCGACAAGCCATCGGGCCGGTGCTGGCTGAGCTTTGCCGACAAGGCTGGCAGAGTGATGCCCGCTATGCCGAAAGCTATGCCAGACACCGCATCCGTAAAGGCTTTGGGCCACAGGCCATCCGCTATGAGTTACGGCAAAACGGCGTGCTTGACGTTGATCTGGACAGTATTCTGGCGGATGTTGCCGATAGTTGGCTAGCACAAATGGCGCAAGTTTATGCCAAAAAATACCGGGCAGCACCGAACGGTGTCGCCGGGCCATTAAGCAAAACAGAATGGGCAAAGCGCAGCCGATTTTTATTGCAACGCGGCTTTCCCGCCGACCTGTTGCCCGCTTTGTTAAACCATTTAAACATTACCTTGACATCGATTTAGCCTTAAACATTATCATGAAGACAATGACCAGCGCCCAGCTACGTGCCGCCTTTCTCGAATTTTTCCGTCAACGGGGACATGCCATTGAACCCTCTAGCTCCTTGGTGCCCGGCAACGACCCCACGTTATTATTCACCAATGCTGGCATGGTGCAGTTTAAAGATGTGTTTTTAGGACGGGAGCATAAGCCATTCAGCACTGCCGCCACTAGCCAACGCTGTGTTAGGGCAGGGGGCAAACATAACGACTTGGAAAATGTCGGTTATACCGCCCGCCACCATACTTTTTTTGAAATGCTTGGCAATTTTAGTTTTGGCGATTATTTCAAAAAAGAAGCTATCCATTATGCGTGGGAATTTCTGACCCAAGAAATGCAAATACCCGCTGAAAAATTGTGGGTGACTGTCTACGCCGAAGACCACGAAGCGGAAGCCATCTGGCTGGATGATATCGGCGTTGATGCCACGCGTTTTTCACGTATCGCCACTAAAGACAATTTTTGGTCTATGGGTGATGTCGGCCCATGCGGGCCTTGCACCGAAATATTCTACGACCACGGCGAACACATCTTCGGTGGCCCGCCGGGTTCAGCCGATGAAGACGGCGACCGCTATATTGAAATCTGGAACTTGGTGTTCATGCAGTACGAACGCGCCGCTGACGGCACGATGACAGCACTGCCAAAGCCCTCGGTGGACACTGGCATGGGTTTGGAGCGTATCGCTGCAATTTTACAGGGCGTGCATAGCAATTATGAAATCGACCTGTTCCAAAGCCTGCTGACCGCCGCTGCGCAATTGGCGAAAACCGATGATTTGCATAACAGCTCGTTGCGCGTGATTGCCGACCATATCCGTTCTTGTGCGTTTTTGGTCACTGATGGCGTGATGCCTGCCAACGAAGGTCGTGGTTATGTGCTGCGCCGCATCATCCGCCGCGCTTTGCGCCACGGCCACCGTCTGGGCATTAACGAATTGTTTTTTTATAAACTGGTTGCGCCGCTGGTTGCCGTCATGGGCGAAGCCTATCCCGAATTGGCCGCTGCCCAAGCCCAAGTGGAACGGGTGTTGAAAAAAGAAGAAGAACGCTTTGCCGAAACCTTAGGCCAAGGCATGAAAATCTTGGAAGCGTGCGTTGCCAAACTGACCGACACCGTCATCCCTGGCGATATTGTGTTCCAGCTGTACGACACTTATGGCTTTCCGGTTGATTTGACCGCCGACTTTGCCCGCGAACATCAGCTATCAGTCGATTACCCGGGGTTTGAAACCTGCATGGCGGTGCAACGTGACCGTGCCCGCTCAGCCAGCAGCTTTGGTGCCGACTACGACCAAGACATCAAATTGGACAGTGCCACCGAATTTACCGGCTACCAACAACTGGATGATGAAGTGCGCGTCATTGCCTTGTACCAACAAGGCCAGCCAGTGGACAGCCTGTCCGAAGGAGCGGAGGGCGTAGTGGTGTTGGACAAAACCCCGTTTTATGCCGAATCTGGCGGGCAAGTCGGCGATTGCGGGCAACTAACCGCCAATGGCGCGGTTTTTGCCGTACACGACACGCAAAAACAGGGCGGCAGCTTATTCCTGCACAAAGGTAAAATACTTAGCGGTACATTAACAGTGGGTGCGGTTTGTGATGCCAAAGTCAGTGCCCAACAACGCTCTGCCACCGAACAGCACCATTCCGCCACCCACTTGCTGCACGCAGCCTTACGTCAAACCTTAGGCGACCACGTTGCACAAAAAGGGTCATTGGTGAATCCTGAACGCTTACGTTTTGACTTCTCGCATTTCCAACCGGTGACTCCTGAAGAGATTGCCACTTTAGAACTGTTGGTCAACGCGCAAATCCGCCTGAACCATCCGGTTGCCGCCAACATCATGGCTAAGGACGAGGCGGTCAAAGCCGGTGCTATGGCCTTGTTTGGCGAGAAATACGGTGATGAAGTGCGTGTCTTGACCATGGGTGGTTTTTCCACCGAACTGTGTGGCGGCACCCATGTTGAACGTACCGGCGACATTGGCTGCTTTAAAATTATCAGCGAAACTGGCGTGGCCTCTGGCGTGCGCCGCATCGAGGCAGTGGCGGGTGCAGCGGGCATGGATTGGATAGCCGCCCGCGACAAAGCCTTGGTGGACATTTCTGGCCTATTGAAAAGCTCGCCCGATAAAGCCGTGGAAAAGGTCGAACAATTGCTGGAAAAAAACCGTAGCCTAGAAAAACAACTGGAGCGCCTGAACGCCAAACTGGCCAGTTCGGCTGGTGATGAATTGGCGGCAAACGCTATTGAAGTGGCGGGCATTAAGCTATTGGTCGCCAAACTGGACGGTGTAGACCCCAAAACCTTACGCGATTTGGCGGAACAGCTAAAAAACAAACTGGGCAGCTGCGCCTTACTTTTGGCAGTGGTGGAAGGCGATAAAGTCAGCTTAGTGGCGGGCGTGTCCAAAGACAAACTGGGGCAGATTAAAGCCGGTGATCTGGTTAATTTTGTTGCCCAACAAGTCGGCGGCAAAGGCGGCGGCAAGCCCGATTTGGCACAAGCGGGCGGTAATGATCCGGCGGGCTTGGCGAATGCGCTGGCTGGGGTTGCTGATTGGGTTAGCGGGCGGTTGGTGGGGTGATTTTTTGCCCTTGCAAACGCTCATTGAAAATCTTGGAAGCGGAACGAAAATAGCAACCCCCAGCACCGAATGCAGCCTGATATGGGGGGTCACTTTTGCTTTATAGATCAGGCATTCCAGATAGCTGCGCTGATCTGATGCTGAGCAATTACATCAACGGCAGCAATTGCCCGAGGATTTTGCCGTTGGTTGCCAGTATCTGCTTAGGGAAAACGCCCGGATTACCTTGAAAATCCGTTACTGACCCGCCCGCTTCCATGGCAATTAACGCGCCTGCTGCCACATCGTACAAATTCAATTCCTGCTCCCAAAACGCATCCACTTGCCCGTCTGCGACCAAACACAAATCCAAAGCGGCTGAGCCAAAGCGGCGTTGACCGGTGGTTTGTTGGGCAATCCGGGCAAAACGCTCTAGGTTATTGTGTTCAAGATACGAGCGCAAGCAAGCAAAGCCGGTGGAGATCATGGCATTGCCAAGGTTTTCTTCAATGGATACGGCAATAGGGGCACTGTTCTTCCATGCCCCTTTGTTACGTTCGGCACTGTATAAATCATCCAATGCAGGGGCATAAACCACTCCTAAAATTAACGATTGGTCAATTTCCAAGGCGACACTGATTGACCAAAAATATTGGCCTTTAGAAAAAGAATGTGTGCCGTCAATCGGGTCTACAATCCAGCGGGCATTTTGGTTGTTGCTTTGCCCGCTTTCTTCGCCCCAAAAACCATATTCAGGATAGGCGCGGGTCAGTGTTTCTTGCAGGAAAGCTTCGACCGCCACATCGGCGGCAGTGACATAATCGCGCGGATTTTTTTGTGTCACTTGTAGGTTCTTTAAATCCTTAAAATAGTTGAGGGCGATGGCACCGGCACTGCGGACAATGGTTTCGAGATCGGTAAGGGAAACGGGCATAGATTTAGCCTTTGCAATTAAAGTGAAAAGTTCAACGCGGGGTTGATTGGGTTTTTAATTTTTTTTGCCCATGGCGGACAAAATACAAGTTACGGAAATAAATCAACAGCCCTGACGCTTGACCGATGATAAACACAGGGTCTTGTCGATAAATGGCATAAACCAGTAAGGTGATGCCGCCGGAAATGCTGAAATACCAGAATGCCAGTGGAATGACGCTTTTTTTTTCTTTCTCGCTTTGTAGCCATTGCACTACAAAACGGGCGGTGAATAACACTTGCCCTAACATGCCGACCGCTAACCATAATTGCTCATTGGTCACGGACAATTTCCTCGATTACCGCCACTTTGGCACGACGTTGTAGCCAAATCACACCTAATAGGTCAATGATGCCCGCCGCTAGCCTGTCTAAGGTACGGTAATTGGACTGGCCATTCAGTCGGGGTCGGTGGTTGACCGGTTCTGAAATCACCTCGCCGCCCGCCCGAATCATTAATGCCGGTAAAAACCGGTGCATATGGTCAAAATACGGCAATTGCAAAAACTTGTCCTTAAAAAAAACTTTGGTGCCGCAGCCGGTGTCGGGGGTATGGTCGTGCAACAGTTTGGCGCGAATAGTGTTGGCAAATTGCGATGAAAACAGCCGCCATTGCGAATCATGGCGGCATTTGCGCCATCCCGCGACCATCCAGAGCGCGGTGTTGGTTGAATGCTGCTGGATAAGTAGCTGGTATAACCGGGCAATGTCGGCAGGATCGTTTTGCCCATCGCCATCTAAGGTGGCAATTTGGTCGAAGCGGGCCATTTTGATGCCAGTATGTAGCGCGGTGCTTTGCCCATAGCGTTGCTGGTGGCGAATAACCCGTAAACCTTGGGCGTTGTTGTCCAGTAAGTTTTTTAATACGTTGGCGGTGCCGTCTTGGCTGCCGTCATCGACGACTATAATTTCGTAGGCTTCTGCATTGCATAATGACTGCCCGGTCTCTTCTATCAATGATGCTATATTACCCGCCTCATTATGCACCGGTATGACAATCGAGATTTTCACGTTCCCTCACTAAGGCTGATGTTAATTTATGCTGCACAACGCTGCGATTTTAGCATTCATACCTGCAAAAAATCATTTGCTGGTCATTATATCTTTCCTGACTCTTTGATGTTGCCGTGTGTTCCCACTGGAGCGAAGCCGAATTCTTTCGAGGAGGCGATAGCTGCCAACAAACCGGAGTTGTGCCAGTCACTCACCCATATCGAAACCGAAACCGATGCCGGGCATGGGCGCATTGGGGAATTCCATCAGGCAAACCCATGAAAACAGTCAATGTCAGCGGTTTAAAAAACAATCCGGGAGCTGCTTTGCAGATGGCGCATGGCGACATGGTGTTGGTGATGAATCAGAGCGTACCGGATGCGTTAATGATTGGCCTCAAATCGGCCAAAATAATCGGGATGCCCGGCGTGCACAAAGCATTGGCAACGGACTTGTTCAATGAAGGTAATCTGTCATTGGCCCGTTCTGCAAAACTCGCGGACATGCCGCAACCGATATCCCATCCGCGCTGTAGTATGCAATGCAACCCAATGACTCACCGGACATTCACAGCCTAATGGTTACAGGCAAATAATGTGTTCTTAGGGCATCGAAAGTGATGATTGCTTAAGCTGTATTAGTTCATACTTAACCTGACACAGCTCTTGAAAAAAGAGAGGGTTACTGGTTAGATAGAAGTGTCGAATTTTTATCAAACCGAAAGAGGCAACCCCCATGATTGAGAATAACGTAAGAATCATCAAACATAAAGTAGGTCTTTTAAATTTGGCTGAAGAACTGGGTAATGTATCCAGAGCCTGTAAGACCATGGGCCTGTCCCGAGACACGTTTTATCGCTATAAAACGGCTGTTGAACAAGGCGGTGTGGAGAATCTTTTCGATAAAAGCCGACGCCAACCTAATCTCAAAAACCGTGTTGACGAGCCGACAGAACAAGCGGTCATTAGTCATGCTATTGAGTTTCCTGCCCATGGCCAGTTAAGGGTTAGCAATGAATTACGCAAAGCCGGCGTATTCGTTTCACCCAGCGGGGTCCGTAGTATTTGGCTGCGTCATAACATTGCCAACTTTAAAGACCGCTTGAAGGCGCTGGAAGCCAAAGTGGCCGGACAGGGCTTGATTCTGACGGAAGCCCAGGTTGTCGCCCTCGAAAAGAAAAAACAGGATGATGAAGTGTGCGGCGAAATCGAGACGGCACATCCGGGATACCTGGGTTCTCAGGATACTTTCTATGTCGGCACTTTTAAAGGGGTTGGCAGGGTTTACCAGCAGACCTTTGTGGACACCTATTCCAAGGTGGCCTTTGCCAAGCTCCACACCACCAAGACACCGATTACCTCAGCTGATTTACTAAATGATAAAGTCTTGCCATTTTTCGCCGACGAGCAATTGCCCATGTTGCGGATTCTGACGGATCGCGGCACCGAATATTGTGGCCGTGCCGGAACGCATGATTATCAACTCTATCTGGCGATAAATGACATTGAACACAGCAAAACAAAAGTCAGATCGCCACAAACCAACGGTATCTGTGAGCGTTTTCATAAGACCATTTTGCAGGAGTTTTACCAGGTTGCTTTACGTAAAAACTTATATAACAATTTAGAGGGTCTGCAAAAAGATTTGGACGATTGGCTCGATGACTATAATAATCATCGCACCCATCAAGGAAAAATTTGCTGCGGGCGAACGCCCATGGCAACATTACGCGATGGCAAATCGGTCTGGAATGAAAAATTTCTAGGCTGAATTTTACCTGACAGACACTTCTAAAAAACAGTAACTGTCAGATTAGGTTTGAACTACTACATATAAGCACTCGTGATTGGGGCGAACAATACAATGACCATGTCGAGCAAAGCTTGGCGGCCTGCAAGCTTGAATTGAAGGCCTTGGTGGCAAATGCGGCGGCAGGGTAGGGCGTGTACGCCATAATAATTAGCGCGTGCAGATATCATCTTGGCTACTATTTGGTGCAAGCGAATGACAGTCTGTTAATATAAAGCTATTGTCCAATTACCCGCCAAAGCAAAGTATCATGCCAAAATCATTTGTCCTATCAATCTGTTTGTTCTTGGTCGCCTGTGCAGGGTCAGCGCCGCAACGTAACACTAAAACTGACGATGTCAGCTATTTTGCCGATGCTTCCCAATGCTTTGAATCAACCATGCATAAGCAGCAAATCCAGCTTAATATGGGCGGCAACAGTTACCCGTCCCCCAGTATTATTACGCCCATCACCATCGACTTGCCATTGGTCCCTGATGCCGACGCATATAGTTATTGCATGACTAATCTAGGCTATGTGCCGCCTAAAGCGGATGCCAAAGCCTATTTGCAACAATCACAAACCTGTCTTGACCAAGCCCGTGGTGCTGCAAACCACGACCAAGCTTACGCCGATTGTATCCGTAAAGGTGGCATAGCGGTGGACTTGGTTAAGGGCAAGCCCAGCCGATAATCTGGCACTGATTTAACCTGTAAAGCCATTTGGATAGACGGCCAATGTGTGAATTATTAGGCATGAGTGCGAATGTCCCCACCGACATTTGTTTCAGTTTTACCGGATTGATGCAGCGGGGCGGTAAAACCGGCCCGCATCGTGACGGTTGGGGTATCACTTTTTATGAAGACAAGGGCTACCGTACTTTTATAGACCCGCAGCCTTGTTATGGCTCGCCGATTGCCAAGCTGGTGCAGGAATACCCCATAAAAAGCTGTACGGTTATTGGCCATATCCGTCAAGCGAACCGTGGGCAGGTGGCCTTGCAAAACACCCATCCATTTACCCGCGAACACTGGGGCAGTTATTGGACATTCGCCCATAACGGCCAATTGGACAATTATCATGCGTTAGCCGTGCCAGGCAAACACCAGCCCGTTGGCGACACTGACAGTGAGCTGGCTTTTTGTTGGTTGCTCAACCAGTTGGACAAGCAATTCCCCTGCCGCCCTGATGATCCCTTGCTGTTGTTCGCTGCTATTGCCGAACTTTGCACCCAGATACGCGGACTGGGTATTGTCAATATCCTGCTTTCTGATGGCAATTACTTGTTCGCCTATTGCAGTACGACATTGCATTGGCTAACGCGCCGCGCGCCCTTTGGTGAGGCACGTTTGCTGGATGAAGACATTGCCATTGATTTCCATCACCAAACCAGCCCCCATGATGTTGTCACCGTGATTGCCACCTTGCCACTGACAAGTAACGAGCAATGGCATAAAATTGAACCAGGCCAGCATTTATTGTTTCATCAAGGCGTATGCCTGAATGCTTAGCAATTCAGCTTTGTGCGGTACAATCAGCCGTAGATACTTTTAGCCCATTAGGAGAAATGACTATGACCGCAAAAATTACCACAAAATTGTTGACGCTTACTGTTTACGCGCTATTGGCGGGTCAGGCATTTGATGTTTTGGCCCAAGATCAGCCCACCATGAAAAGGTCAGTGCTACTGGAAAATAAGGTTGATCTACCCACTTCGGAAATCACCGCCAAAGTGTTGCGGGTTGAATTTCCGCCAGCATTCAAAACCCCTTGGCACACCCACCAAGGCCCAGGCCCGCGTTATGTGGTTAAAGGCCAATTGGCTGTCACCGAAGGCGGCAAAACCCACACCTATTCCACCGGGGAAGTGTTTTGGGAAACAGGGCAATTAATGGCGGTGGAAAATGTCGGCAAAAGCCCCGCCGAACTGATTATTTTTGAAATGGCCCCTGCCCATTGATAACCTGACACCTTCATGCTATGAAAACAGACAGCACCACCATCAGAAAGCGTTATGACCGGCTAGCCCCCTATTTTGACGGCTTGGAAGCGGTGATGGAGGGGCTGTTGTTTAGGTCATGGCGCAAGCAATGTTGGGCCAAAGCACAAGGCGGGCATATTTTGGAAGTAGGGGTGGGAACGGGCAAGAATTTTCCCTACTATCCCGCCGATGCCTGCGTGACGGCTATCGACTTTAGCCCCGGGATGCTAAAACAGGCCGCACGCAACCAACAGCGGAAAAACATCAGCGTGTCATTGGAACAGATGGATGTGCAGGGCTTGTATTACGCTGACAATAGTTTCGATACGGTTATTGCAACATTTGTGTTTTGCTCTGTGCCACAACCCATGAAAGGCTTAAAAGAACTCTACCGCGTCTGCAAGCCCGGCGGGCAGGTGATTTTGCTGGAGCATGTGTTAAGCGCCAATCCGGCACTGGCTTGGCTAATGAACCGGCTAAACCCGCTGGTTGTTTGGCTGGTGGGCGCCAATATCAACCGCACCACGGTCAAGCATGTGCAGTCCTGCCCATTCCAATGGGTGCGGGTCGATCCGGTCAGCAACGATATTATCAAGTTGATTGTGGCAAAAAAATGATTGTTGTAGAAATGCCCCGAAATAGTCAGTAAAACACTGCCAGAAAATTGGCTGAACCAACTAGTTAGAATCTAGTTATAATTTTCTTTTGTTTTGGTTGCGTTTTGCATTGGAACTGTTCATGCCGCAAACAATCCCTAAAACATCATAGGTCAACCCTGATTTAAGGCTAAACAGGGTGAACAACAAAAGCTTTTCCTCATTTGCTATGCAATAGCCAAAATTAGCCTCAACTTTTCTTGTGGAAAGCCTTGCCTTATAACGGTCAACATAGGACTTTTCAAATAAGCCTGATAATATTTTTTAAATTGCTCTTGACCCATGCCAACTGCAGATCGCCATTGCCTGTCTTGTTTTAAGTCGGAAACTGTAAATTTCAATTTTTTATGCCATTTGGTTAAATAAGTTTTAGTTTATTGTTAACATTTTTTTCAGTTAAAACAAGTCTAATATTTTCGCAAAATGGGAAACCGAAAAATTGACCGTTCGGAGTATAATACTAATTTTCTGGTAAAATATACTCGAGACCATCTTGATTGGGTTGGTTTATTAATGGATAATCTGTCGTTTCATCTAAAATATACGGCAATACCCAAAGCTTTAATTTATTTTCCTCACCAATATCCACGAAATTAAATACCGGCAACGGCTGGTTAAAGTAATCTGTGCGTGGATAGATCAATATCAACACCCCCTTACCATTTAAATAATATTTACCATAAGCATAGAGCTGGTAAAAATCACTTTGACTAATGCCGTACTTATCTTTTGAATTGGCTTTACTTTGATCCAGCAGTTTCCATTTAGTATCCAGTACCATAACGTTGTGTCCCATTTTCTGCACCAGTAAATCCGGTTTTAGCTGCATCCAGCGTTGCTGCTTATGCTCAACTAGATACTCGGTTTTAACCTGGGTCTGCAAGCGGCACTCCCTTGCCAGTTGCACTGGCAGAGTTTTGGCGACGTAGGCTTCAAATAGTTTAGGCATGGGAAACATCAGCGATGGCGCATGTGTTTTACCAATACCGGTTAAAGGCGAATAACCTTTTAATATCAGTTCCGCCCAAGCTAGTGCCGACTGGTAATAATGCATACCTCTATCCAAATTTTTGCTTTGTAAATCTTTATCAATATTTTGGGATTGGGGCACCTCTGCAAATACAAAAGCCAATTCACGCGCAAGACGTTGATTGTCTATCCGTTGTGCCAAATGTTTCACTCGTGACAAGGCACTATGTATCAAGCGGTTTTCCGGTCTATCCGGCAGAAATTCGTCATGTTCAGTATAGAATCGTTCAGGGCGAAATAAGTTGGCGGCAATATGCGAGGAAACCATTAACTTGCCCCTCAAGGTCAGCAGATTATCTTGCTGACTGACATACTGGTTACGCACACCTCGCCTGACCACTTCCCGAGTTGCCAACAAAAATTTATGGATAAAAATCTCCAATAAAGGCATTTGCGTAACATTCAGACGAGCATCTTCGGATTCATACCAAGGGCAATCCAGCAAGGCTTTTACCATCCGCAGCAAGATGCTGCGCGATTGTTCATGTGTTTCCAGTCTACGTCCCAGTTTTGGTAAAACTTCAATCTGGGTGCCATCATTGGTACATAATACGCCGGCATAGCCGGTAATCTGCAAGACCGGTTTATGCTGAACTGAACGCAAGCGTAACCATTTACGCTCATGGGTGTTGTCTAATTCCAGTCTGGCTTGCAGTTCTGCAAATGCCTGGCTAGAAATAGTAATGCAGCCATCAACGTTATCATCGGCAATCAGCTTATCATACTCAAAAACCGTAACAGAGTTACTCATAGCTCCTTTTACGCGTCATAAATTTGCTGATAGGATTCAGTATTATCAAAATTGGCTTCTGCAATAGCATAGGTTGTTTTGATTTGCGCCTGAGCCTCGGGTGGTAACAAATTGGCATTAAAAGGCCGCTGGGTAACAAAAGCCCCTCCCAGCACCCAACTGATTTTTTCCCAATCATCAAAAAAATACTCTTGTAGCAGTGGCACAATTCTGTTTCTGAAAATATATTTCAGTTTATTAAACTGCTGATCTTCAGGCAAACCTTTGAGTTCGGTAAAATAGGCGTGACCTATGGTATGCTCACGATCGTACAGTGCCTCAATACGCTGGTTGATTTGGCTCAACATAGCAGCTATCTCAATTCCCTCAATATTCAGATCAGCCAATACCTGTGCATCAGGCATCATTTCCATAAAATCAAAACGGCGGCGCAAGGCGATGTCCAGTTGCGCCAGTGAACGATCTGCGGTATTCATAGTACCGAAAATATACAGGTTTTCGGCTACAGAAAATGGTTCTTGTGAATAAGGCAAAGTTACTGATAATGCATTAGTTTGACCTTTACGTTTATCCGGCTCTATCAGGGTAATTAGTTCACCAAAAATCTTGCTGATATTGCCGCGATTGATTTCGTCGATAATCAAAACATAGTTGTTATTTGGGTCTTCACATGCTCTATCACACATAGTGCGAAAAGGACCGGGTTTAACGTGATATTTAACCGCATTAAATTGCTTAGAGTGGTTTTCTGAACGCTCCTCGGAGTTATTATCAGCATAACTTTCCTTTTTTTCATCGGCTAAAACGGGTTTTAAGCCTTCAACGAATTCTTCGTAACCGTAGGACTGATGGAAAGTAATAAAGCAGATTTGTCCTGCATCTTTATATTGGTTAAACCGTTTTGTTAGTTTGAGTCGAATTTCTGCTTTTATTTTTTCTTCAGTTGTTATTTCAATATTTTTACGCTCTTGCATTTCTAATTCATGAATCGACGAATTTTCAATTGCTGATAAAGCGTAGTTAACAGTATTGAAGGTTTTTCCTGTACCGGGTGGGCCGTAAAGTATGATGTTTTTTTGCATAGCTTTATTCGGCAAAATATTTATCTTATACTCCTTAATCATCGTGCCATTTCCTTTGATAACTTGAAGTAATAAAAAAATGATATAATCAAATTGTTCATTTTTAAAGTTGCCAGTTTTTGACAAATCTATTCTCTTTCCAAAGCTTTTTTCTCTTCCGTTTTCAATAATTGCATTATTCGGGTCATTATAATTAAATTTTTTAACAATGCCATTACCCATAAGGGTTTTTGATACATTTTTATAATTAAGAGAAAAATATTTTTTCCCATTTATAGAATAATTCTGGGTTGTTACATTTTTATTGAGCTTATTGTCTTTAGGGGTTACAACAAAACCGCACTGTTTAAATCTTGTAATTATTTCTTTATCTATTTCATCGATTCGCATTTCTTGGATAACTTCTTTTTCCATAACATTGCAAAATATGGGTTAATTAGCAGAGAAAGCACACATAAGGGAAGCTCGAAAAACCGTCAAATTATGGGATTATAATCCCATGAGCCACCGTTTCCAACAGAAATGATGGTGAGTATCTTGTTGTTGCAGCAGCTCTATAACCTGAGCGACGGACAGTTGGAATTCCAATTGCTGGATCGCTTGAGCTTCCAACGGTTTGTTGGCCTTCGGCACAGCAGCCAAATACCTGACCGCACAACTTTCTGGACTTTCCGTGAACGCCTCATGGCGGCGGGTGCCAGCGGAACTTTTTTTGAAGCGGCTAATCGTGAATTGGACAAACACGGTTATCTTGCCCGAGGCGGACAAAGGGTGGATGCCAGCATCGTGCCGGCACCCAGGCAACATTTCGGTAAAGGCGGGAAAGCCTTGGTCAAAGAGGAAGCCCTGCCAATTGATTGGTCGCCGGTCAAGCGCCGACAACACGCGGCAATACTTGTATGCGGATAAAGGCTACGTGGACGGCGACCGTGAGAAAAGGTTTAAAGCCACCGCTCTACGGGTGCATATCCAACGCAAAGCTCCCAAAGGCAAACAGCTTTCGGACTGCCAGAAGCGTCGCAACACCCGAATTGCCAAGACACGCGTACGGATCGGGCATGTGTTTGCCAGCCTTGGGCAGATGGGCGGCAAAGGCTTACGTTGTATCGGGCTAGATCGGGCCACGCTGCAACTCAATTTCAAGGCGGCCATCTATAATTTGCGCCGTCCTTGCAGCCTGAAGACCGGCGGCATCAACCCTGCTTTTGCCTTTTGACAGGCAAAGTGTGCCTGAAATCGTCAAAAAAGAGGATTTCAGGTTAAAAACAACCCGAAAAAGGTAAAAATCTGGCGGCAGATTGGGTTTTGAGTGATCACTCAATTTGAACGCTAAGTTTTAGGTAATTTCGCCAGTATTTCGAGCTTCCCTGTTGCTTAAAGAAGCCATCGTCCCTTCCCCGTAGTTGTTCAGGATGCACGGCACTCTTCTTTTGCGTTGTTCCCGTAAACTCGCCCGTTTTTTCATAATTGTTAATGGGTTGTGACCATGAAATGCCAGTGCTGCGGCGCGGCGGAGTTGATATAAGACACCCGCGACATACCCTACGCCTACAAATGCGAACCTTCCATAATTTCTGCTGTGGCGAGTGGCTTTTGCCCTGCTTGCGGAGAAGTCCTGTTAAATCGTGATAACGGCGATCGCTATAGCGAATTGATTGTCCAATTTCAAAAGCAGCTGAACATGCTGAACTACTCAACGAAGTGAGAAGCATTTGACAGATAAGGCGGTTTTTTAATACCGTTACAAAGTGCCGCCATGAATTAAGAACAGCGTGCCGATGCTGGCGAAAAAGCCCAGCAAAACGGCGGGCATCCAGCGCATGTGCAGGGTGAAGGTATAGCCTTCGCCTTCTTTCATATTGCCTTTCATCAATCCTAGCAGCGATAAAGCGGGCGCTGAACCAATAGCCAGCAAGCTGCCACCGACCCCTAGCGTGAGCGTCAGCAACAGCCATTGCCCGTTGGGCAGATTAGGGTGCATATTGAGTACGGCAAACATTAAAGTGCCGTTGTCGATTGACGATGAGGACAGTCCAATCAATATGTTGGCTAAGGTGGGGCTTATTTCGGTGAACAAATAATGCGCCATCGCTTCCAAATAGCCCAAAAAGCTCAACGCCCCGACAATCATCATGGCACCGTAGAAAAACAACAAGGTGTCCCAATCCACACCGCCAATGCATTTGAACACGTCAAAGCCTTTTTGCGACTCTATATAACCCTGTATTTCATGGTCATCGGCATAATCATGATGGTCAAGATCGGTTATAAAGTGACCCACTTTTTCAGATTTTGTCAAATAATAGGCGAACGATTGCAGTATACCCAAACCCAGCATCATCCCTGCTATGGCGGGCATATCAAGGAACACGTTCGACAGGATAGTAATGCTGAAGGTGAGGATAAAAATCACCACCACGCGCTTGCTGCCACGCTTCAAAACGGGGGTGCCTTTAGAAAAGGCCGGTTTTTCTTTGTTGACCCAAAAGTGCATGATGGATGCGGGTACTATAAAGTTGACCAGACAGGGCAAGGCGAGGGTAAAAAATTCGGTGAACGGCAGCATGTTTTGTTGCCAGACAAAAAAGGTGGATATGCCGCCCAAGGGACTCATGGAGCCACCGGCATTGGCGGCAACCACCGCATTCAGGCCCGCCAAGCCGACAAATTTGGGCTGGCCTTTGCCGATTTCTAAAATGATATAGCCCATTAATAAGCCTACCGTTAAGCTGCTGATAACTGTTGACAGTAAAAAGGCTATAATGCCTGTTATCCAAAACAATTGCCGGTAGCTGTGTTGGCGGTTGGCCAATAGGATACGCATAGCATCAAAAATGCCCCGTTCGGTCATGGCATTCAAAAAGGTCATTGATACCGTGATAAACAGAAACAATTCCGCATAAGCCGTCAAGTTGCTCTGAAAAACTAAGGCGACGTTTTTTGCCGAGCCATAAACCACTGCATAATAGATAAAAATGGCGAACCAGATAATGGCGGAGCCCAAGACCATCGGCTTTGCCTTGCTCATTTGATGCAGGTCTTCGGTCATTGCAATGGCATAAGCAATGAAGGTGATGGCTAAGGCAAAATAACCAATGGAGTGATTTTTTAAGTCGGGTGCCAAGGCGGCCACTTCTGCTGCACAGCTTAATGAGGGGAACAAAAAGACTGAAAGGAGAGCTAATAAGTAGTAGGCAGTGCTAGTCGTGGAGAAACTTTTCATTGGGACTCGATTTAAATCTTTTAATGGGTTGTCAGGGTAATGCAAGACAGCAAGCTAACGGGGGGAACAAGGCAAGGAAGATAAGCTTGCCGTGTTGGCTCATTTGGCATATACGGCGATTGTACGGCAATAATTAAGCTTGCCAGGTAAAAATGCTGCACTAATGTCTTAAACAGCTGCTGGCTACAAATGTTTGCCCGCAACGCGGAAATTGACATATAAGTTTAATAGGTAATTCCATGTGCCGGTGACAAAAGCGATCAAAATGCGCGACACCACAAAATTCCACGCCAACACATTGACCAATAGATACATGCCGCCGGTGACAATGGCCAAGCCACATCCGGCTATCAGCAAAAATCCGCCGTAACCGGCGTGGACTGAGCGCAACGTGCCTTTAAAAACAAATTTGCGGCTAATCAGGTAGTTGATGGACACGGCAATCAGGAAGGCGATGCCCGCAGACCACACCGGGTCCCAGCCAAATGAACTGGTAAATAGCGTCAGCAACAGCAGGTCAAAGGCAAAGGTTGAGCCACCCACCAGTGCGTATTTAAAAAACCGCTGCACCGATTGCAAGTGCTCGGTAGGGATGATTGCATACAGCTTATCAAATACCAGTTTCATGTTCATTTTCCAATAAGAACTTATTAATTACTAGGTTTAGCCGTTATGCAAGGGAATCTAACAGCTTCGGCAAAAAATGCAATCTATAGTTTTCTACAAGCCGCTATTGCGCGTTTTCCAATAGCTCTTCAGCATCCAACCATGCCATTTCAGCTTGTTCCAAGTCTTTAGCCAGTTGTGCTTTAGATTCGATCAGTTGTTTTAAGCGGCTTTTTTCGTTGTCGGCGTAAAGTGCCGGATCAGCCAGTTGCGCTTCCAGTTGCTTTTGTTGCTCCAGTAATTTTTCCACCTGGCTTTCGGCCTTTTTAAGGGCATCAAACAAGGGCTTAAATTTTTGTCGGCGCTCGGCATCCAGCTTGCGTTGGTCTTTACGCGAAACGCTAAGGATGGTTTCAGGCTCTTGGCTTTTGTTGTCAATTTTTTTCTGTTCGGTCAGCCAATTACGGTAGTCGTCCAAATCGCCATCAAAGGGCTGCACCTTGCCTTCGGCAACCAGTAATAATTGGTCGGTCACTGAGCGCAACAAATGCCGGTCATGCGACACCACCACCATAGCGCCTTGGAAGTCTTGCAGGGCGACACTTAATGCGTGGCGCATTTCTAAGTCCAGATGGTTGGTTGGTTCGTCCAGCAGCAGCAGGTTGGGGTTTTGGTAAACCAGCAGGGCTAACACCAGCCGCGCTTTTTCGCCACCCGAAAAAGGCTTGACCGCTTCCAGCACTTTGTCGCCGCGAAAATCGAAACCGCCCAGAAAATTCCGTAAGTCCTTTTCGCTGGCCTGTTTGTCCAGTTGTTGCACATGCCATAACGGGCTTTCATCCAGATGCAGCTGTTCCAGCTGGTGTTGGGCAAAATAACCTATCCTTAAAGCTTCGGCGGCCTCACGTGTGCCAGCCAAGGGCTGCATTTCGCCAGCCAGCACCTTAATCAGGCTAGACTTGCCCGCACCGTTAGGCCCCAGCAGGCCAATACGGTCGCCCGGCGAGATGCTCAGGCCCGTTTGTCTGATGATGATTTTATCGCCATAGCCAATATCGGCTTTGCTAATGCTTAATAACGGGTTAGGAATACGGCCTGGGTCGGGGAAGCTAAAGTCAAACGGCGAATCAACATGCGCTTGGGCAATCAATTCCATGCGTTCAAGTGCCTTGATACGGCTTTGCGCTTGCCGGGCTTTGGTGGCTTGGGCTTTAAAGCGGTCGACAAAGCTTTGGATATGGGCTATTTCGCGTTGTTGTTTCTGAAAGGCCGATTGTTGTTGGGCCAGTTTTTCGGCGCGCATTTTTTCAAAGGCGCTGTAATTGCCGGTATAAATGTCGGCGCGTTGCTGCTCGATATGGACGATATGGTCGGTGATGGCATCAAGGAAGTCGCGGTCATGCGAGATAAGCAGCAAAGTGCCGGGGTATTTGCACAGCCAATCTTGCAGCCAAATTACGGCATCCAAATCCAAATGGTTGGTCGGTTCGTCCAGCAACAACACATCAGAACGGCACATCAGCGCTTGTGCCAAATTAAGGCGCATACGCCAGCCGCCAGAAAATGAGTTGACAGGGTTGGCTTCTTGGTCGGCCCTAAAGCCTAAGCCGTTCATCAGCCGCGAGGCGCGTGCCTCGGCGGTGTAGCCGCCGATGACCTCCAATGCGCCATGCAGTTCGGCTAGTTTTAAGCCATCCTGCGCTAGTTCGGCGGCATCCATTTGTTGTTGCAAGCGGCGCAATTCTTGGTCGCCATCAATCACATAATCAATCGCTGAACAGGCAACCGGCGGCGTTTCCTGGGCAACATGGGCAATTTCTAAATGGGGCGGTAGGGTAAAGTCGCCGCTGTCCAAGTGCAGTTCGCCACGGATGAGGGCAAAAAAGCTGGATTTGCCCGCGCCATTGGCCCCGGTGAAGCCCACTTTTTGGCCTTTGTGCAAGGTGAACGAGGATTGCTCGAACAACACCTTAACGCCCCGACGTAGGGCGATATTCTTAAAGTTTAACATTCAGCGATACGGATAGGGGGGGCTCGGCACTTAGGCGGCCCGTTGGATCATTTGGTCAACTTGTTCGGCGAAGCTTTCCAGATTGCCTTGGCTGACCGCATCGACAGGAATCACCAGTGCCGTGTCCAAGGTGATGAAGATATACACATAACGTTTGCCGTATTCCACCCGCACCAAATCCGCAAAGGCCATTTTGTTTTTGCCGCTGGGTGATTTTTCCAGTAAAAAATTTGGGTTGGCCGGGTCTATGGTTAAGGTGTAAGTGCCGAACATGGCTTTTTTTTCTTTGTCGGTATAGCTTTTCAAAATTTGCCGATGAAAATCCAAGCGTCTGATTCTTGGTGAAAAAATGCCCCATAACGCGGCAATAACAATGGTATAGGCGGAGGTGTTCAGGTCATGGTAATAAAAATAGTAAAACGCGCCAATCAAACCTATTAATCCCGGCACGATCCAGCGGTTTTTGGTGATGTCTTTTTGGACGTCTTCATTTTTCATGTACAGCATTTCGTTAAAATGAACCAGGTCATTTTCTTTGAATTCGTATTCTATTTCGAACATGGCGTCGTTAAGCTGAGGGTGGTAGGGGCTGCAAGCCAGTGACTGCGGTTAAGTTGTCCGGGCTTTCGCGCTGTGTGCCAATGGGCAATGGCGTAGCACGGTCAGTGCATTTTTATTTTAATGTAGACACTGCGTCTGAAGGCATTGGATAAGGTCAGCAGTGCCGTCCTAAAATAGCCGTGTATGGCCACTTGGTGCATTTTATAAAGCGACAGGTAAACCACTTTGGCAATAAAGCCGCCGATGCTGACCGTACCCATCAAATTGCCCATCAGGTTACCGACTGTGGTGTATTTGCCTAATGACACCAGCGAGCCGTAGTCGTAATAAACAAATTTGACCGGTGCTTGGTTTTTTAGGCGGTTAATTAAAGTCTTGCCGACAGTGGTGGCTTGCTGGTGGGCTGCTTGGGCCCGTGGTGGCACGTTGCCGGGGTGGTCGGGCCACTTGCAGGCGGCACAATCACCAATGGCGTAAATGTCGTCATCACTGGTTTTTAAGGTGTCGTCAACCAGCAATTGGTTGATGTGGTTGGTGGCCAGGCCGTCCAGTTCTTTTAGCCAATCGGGGGCTTTAATGCCCGCTGCCCAGACTTTAATGTCGGCTTCGATAAATTCTCCGTCGTGGGTGGCGATGCCTGCCGCGTTGATTTCGACGACGCGACGGCCCAATTTTAGGTTGACCCCAAGTTTGACCAGTTGTTGCTGGGTGGCAATGGCCAGCTTGCCCGGCAAGGCCGGCAGCAATTGGGTGGCGGCTTCAATAATGGTCAGTTTGACATCACTGGGTTCTTGCAGGCCATAAATGGCCAGCACATTGGTGACTTCATGCAGCTGTGCCGCCAGTTCCACGCCGGTGGCGCCGGCCCCGACAATGGCGATGGACAGTGGCTTGACCGTGGCTTTGTCTTTGCCGATATAGTTTTTAAGATACGATTCGAACAATTGTTTTTGGAACTTGAAAGCTTGGCGGGTGGTGTCCAAAAATAGGCAGTGCTTGTCCACGCCATTAATGTTGAAAGTATTGCTGACACTGCCGATAGCCATCACCAAGGTGTCGTAACGGAACGAGCGGCTAGGGATTAGCTCTTCGCCTTGGTCATTGAAGGTGGGGCTGACATACACAGTTTTTTGGCTGCGGTCGAGCGCTTCCATTTTGCCTAAACGGAATTGGAAATGGCTGCGGTGGGCTTGCGCCATGTATTCAACTTGTTCCGACTCGTCCAGCGTGCCTGCCGCCACTTCATGCAATAAAGGCTTCCAAATATGGGTGGTGGTGGCATCAATCAGGGTGATGTCCGCCAAGCCTTTTTTGCCCAGTTTGTGGCCTAAGGTGGTTGCCAGCTCCAGCCCGGCTGCACCGCCCCCGACAATGACGATTTTATGTTTTTCGTTAGTTTGCATAAATGATCCCCTCGAAATGTTTTTGCCTACTATAGCATTAAAATTGCCCACAATCTTGGCGGCGCTGTTTAGTGCGGGCTGCCAAGCTGATAAGGCTTGCTGGCCAACGCAGTGGGGCGGCCCAGTAAAATGTCCGCCAGCATTTGCGCCGATGCCGGTGCCATCACCAGGCCATTTCTAAAATGTCCCGCGTTAATACTTAGATTGCTGATGGCGGGATGCTTGCCAATATAGGGTATGCCTTGTGCCGTGCCGGGCCTTAAGCCGGCCCAGTGGGCGATGATCGGGTATTGGGCCAGTGTTGGCATCAGTTCTGTGGCAAAGCTGTGTAGCTGTTGTTTGGCAAGGGCGGTGGCGGTTTTGTCAAAGCCTGCTTGTTCAACCGTGCTGCCCGCCAGAATTTTGCCGTCGCGGCGCGGGATAAGGTAGCGGTCGCCATCAAGTACGATACTCGGCAACAGTCCAGGTTCGGCGGCAAACACCAGCATTTGCCCTTTAATCGGGCTGATCTGTGGCTTGTCCAAGATGTAGTCGGGTATTAGCTGCTCGAACAACGCGCTTGTCCAAGCCCCTGAGGCGATTACCAATTGCCCGGGGGAAAAATTACCTTGCGTGGTGTTGAGGGTGTTAATGTGGTCTTGTTGGCAAGTAAAGCCAGTGACTTGGCAATGCTCGATGAGCTGCACCCCTTTATTAAGCACATCTTGTTTAAGTGCTTGCAGCAAGCGCGGGTTTCTGGCTTGGGCAATATCCGGCAACCACAGCGGGTTAAGGCTTGCACTGTAAAAGGGGGCGAGTTGCACCGCTGTTGCGTTGGCATAGCGGATGTGGTTGAGTTGGCACCATGCCGTGGCGGCCCCGATATCGGGGTTTTGCGTCATCAGTAGGCCGCAGGGCGTCCATTCCGGGTCTATTCCGGTATCGGCCAATAAAGTGTCCATCAGTGCCGGGTACAGCGACAGGCTATGCACCACCAAACGGGTGATGGCCTCGGCTTGCCGCCACGGGTAGAGGGGCAGCAAAATGCCGCCGCCCGCCCAAGAGGATTCTTGCCCGGCGGCGTTTTGGTCAATAACGGTCACGGTAGCCCCTGATTGCCGGAGTGCCCGTGCGGTCATAAGACCAATAACGCCCGCACCGATAATGGTAAAGTCTGCAGCTGTATGCATGATACTCAGGATAATGGTTGGTAGGACAGGGCGCAATAAACCTAAGCGCCAACAGGTTTAAGCTTAAATATCAAGTTTGGCAAATTTATCGCCCGGGCTGATACGGCCAGTGCTTGATTGGATGCTGTGCGGGCAACAGATTGTTTGCTAATCAGGTGCTTTCGTTGTGTCAAATCAACAGGGGAGGGCAGGCCAATTGCCCTAGAATAAACATAAAATATCTCAATAACCAATAGAAAAAATCAAGAAATAATTTTTATATATTGATAAATAACATTTTTTTTGATTTTAAAAAAAATCATTAAAACTTGTGATGAATCGGATTTACTGCTAATATCGTACACCTGTATTACAGACTTTGTTGCAAAAAAACAAACGTAATTATAACAACCTCAAGAGGGGAACACGATGACATATAAAATGAAGGCATTAAGCATATTGACAGCATCAGTTGCTGTGGCTGGCGTTTTGGTTGCTCCAGCAGCGACTGCACACACAAAACATACCCACAAACATGCCCATCACCATGCTGCTGCGGGTTATATGCAAATGCCACAAGGCGGAATGGGTGACCATAAAATGCAAGCTTTGGAAGCCCAAGTGCAATCCATGCAATATGAATTGCAATCGTTGCGTGCGGAAGCAGCTAACCGTCCAGCCATGAACACGGGCGCACAAGCTGCCAAAGTGGAAGAGCTGGACCAATGGATGAACACTGTCAAAGCCAAACATGCCGAACATGCTGAGCATGGCCATAAAGGCAACAACATGGTGTTCTTCCGTGGTGGTTATTTGCATACAGACAATCTGAGAGGTGGCACGCTTGACCCAACTGCGTCAGGTGGAAACTCAGGTGGCGTTCTGAATGGCTCGATTGGTCAACAAGATGCCTGGTATTTCGGCGCCGGTTTTGACTGGAGCTTGAGTCCTGATCTGTTTGGTGCGATGCACGGTACAGAACTGTTTGCTGAACTGATGTTCGATTATAAAGAATTGGGCAGAAGCTATTCTAACGGCATTACGCCAGCAATAGGTCAACAGACTGGTCTTCCTGGTGTTAACATCCAGAAAGCCACCGTTAACCAATTGAGTTTGGCCGCCTCGCCAAAAATTAAGTTTATGAAAGGCAGTGCCTTCCGCCCTTGGTTAGTTCCTGTGGGCTTTGAATTAAATGTGGTCAGCCCTCCATCTGATGCCATCACTGTGTTGAATGCTGGCATGCAGTTTGGTTTTGGTGCGGATTACAACATCTGGAAAAACCTGTTTGTCGGTGCTGATGCCCGCTACCATTACGCGCCAGGTAATATTGATGGCGTCAACACCAACGGTGTGACTGCCGGTGGTTATGTTGGTATTGGTTTCTAAGCCCAACGCTTAAACAAACCACCGCTGATAAAAAAGGGGAGCTGATGCTCCCCTTTTTTTGTGCCGATGGTTTTATGGGCTGTTATACTGGGTGTCAGTTTAACTACCGCCAGAGAGGCATATTTGTGGCTACGGCAATTAAAACAGAAATACCTGACCAACTTTGGCGGCAAGCTCAAAGTATGGTTGAACAGGGCTGGGTTAATAATATCGATGACCTTATAACTGAATCTATCCGGCGCTATTTGGAATCCCATCAACAAACAATGAGCGAGTGCTTTATTCGGGAGGATGTTGAATGGGGATTGCATGGGCAGGATTAAGGGCATTGTTATTGCCGATGCCGGCCCGATTATCCACCTTGATGAATTGGAAAGCCTAGATATTCTAGTTGATTTTGGCAAGGTCATTGTGCCGGAAGCGGTCTGGCACGAAGTGCAGCGCCATCGCCAGCAAGTTTTTCAGCCATTCGGTAAGTTGTTTTGCAGGCAGTCTGTGTCAATTTTTTCGCCGTTGGTTTATGCTTTAGTGCCACTTTATACGTTACACGCTGGAGAGCAGGAAGCGTTGCATCTGTGCATGGAATTACCAAATAGCTTATTACTCACTGACGATACTGCTGCCCGACTTGCCGCAAAAAATATGGGCATATCGGCACATGGTACTCTGGGTTTGCTTATTCGGGCAATACGTCAACAATCACGATCAAAGAGCCAAGTCTTGACATTGTTGCAAGATATCCCCTTACGCACCAGCTTGCATGTCCGCCCTTCACTATTTAGCCGAGGTCATCAAAGAGGTGGAGCGATTTGCAAACTAATGAATCCTAAATTTGATGCGTATAATTTAACCCCTTCATATTCTTTAGCGGGGTTTCCGGATGTGGTAAAGAGGAATGGGGCGTCGTGGCACAGTTGTCCTGTATTACGCTACACTGCATACAGGCTACATTACCCAATTCTAGCCGACCACTGTTTTTTTCCCTTACAGCAACAATCGGCGTTTAACTAATCAGCAAAAACCTATACCATAGCAAGCCCGAAGCGTTGCTTCGGTTTCTTGGCTAGCATTATAAACACAGGTTTAAGCATGGCACTTTATGTCTATAAATTTGGCGGCACGTCGGTCGGTACGGTAGAGCGTATCAAAGCGGTCGCTGAAAAAGTAAAAACAGCCCAAGCGTTGGGCAATCAGATTGTGGTGGTGGTGTCAGCTATGAGCGGCGAAACCAACCGATTAATAGGTTTGGCAAAGGAAATGCAGGCACAACCTAGTGAGCGGGAGTTGGATGTACTGGTGTCCACCGGCGAACAAGTGACAATGGCGCTGCTGGCTATGGCCTTACAGGAATTGGGTTGCGCCGCTTGTTCCTATACCGGTGGGCAGGTGCGAATTTTGACTGACAGTAGCCACACCAAGGCGCGCATCCGTAATATTGACGATAGCCGCATTCATGCTGACCTTGACCAAGGCAAAGTGGTGGTGGTGGCGGGTTTTCAAGGTGTTGACGACAACGACAACATCACCACCTTGGGGCGTGGCGGTTCGGATACTACCGCAGTGGCCTTGGCAGCGGCTTTGAAGGCCGATGAGTGCCTGATTTTTACCGATGTCGATGGCGTTTATACCACCGACCCACGCGTGGAACCGAAAGCCCGCCGTCTTGACCGCATCACCTTTGAAGAGATGTTGGAAATGGCCAGTTTGGGTTCTAAGGTGTTACAAATCCGTTCGGTCGAATTTGCGGGCAAATATAATGTTGCCTTGCGCGTTTTATCATCATTTACTGAAGGTAATGGCACGCTCATTACTTACGAGGGATCCCCAATGGAAAGTGCTTTAATTTCCGGCATAGCTTTTAACCGTGACGAAGCAAAATTGACTATCACTGGCGTACCGGATTTACCGGGTGTAGCGTTTAAAATTTTAGGGCCGATTGCCGATGCCAATATTGAAGTGGATATGATTGTGCAGAATATTGCCGATGATGCGACCACCGATTTTACCTTTACCGTGCACCGTAATGACTACCAACGGGCCAAAGCCATTCTGGAGCAGACTTGCAGCGAGCTGGAAGCCAGAAAAGTCATCGGTGATGAGAGTATCGTCAAGGTGTCTATTGTTGGTGTGGGTATGCGTTCCCATGCCGGTATTGCCAGCACCATGTTCAAGACTTTGGCATCTGAAGGGATTAACATTCGCATGATCGCCACGTCGGAAATTAAAATATCCGTGGTGGTTGATGAAAAATATATGGAATTGGCGGTTAGGGCATTACATGCCGCTTTTAACTTAGACCAAATGACCGCCTAGGGCTTTATATTGCCGTTTTCAGTTTGGGTTGCCGGTCTGGCCGACAACCCAAGCTAGGCTTAACCCAAATCAGTACTGCGTTCGCCATTGCTTATGCGCGCACCTTCCAAGGCATCTAGGATAAACACCTTGCCATCACCATGTTGGCCGCTGCTGGCTTCGCGTATGATGGTGGAAAAAATAATTTCCACCAGATGTTCGGGGGCAAAAATTTCCAAGCGTATTTTGGGTAGGAAGGGACGGTAATCCTGGATGGGTTGGGTGTGTTGACGCCCAAAACCTTCACATTCCAACACAGTCATGCCGGGAAACTCTGGGATTTCCATTAATGCCAAGGTAACGGCGCTAATTTTGTTGGGTTGGATATAGGCTCGAATTTCTTTCATGATTTTCCTTTGGGGTTCTCATCGGGTTCGGCAAAATATCCGTATAGTGCGGGTAACAGGGTCAAGGTCAGGACACTGGCGGTCAACAAGCCGCCAATAATGACAATGGCAAAGGGCTTGGCGGTTTCTGAACCGACACCGGTCGATAAGGCGGCGGGCAGCAAACCGAGCATGGCCATTGATGCGGTCATGACCACCGGCCTGAGACGGCTGACCGAGCCGTTGATAATGGCCTGTTGCAACGGCAGTCCTTCTCTGCGCAGTTTGTTCAAATGCGAGATTAAAATCACGCCATTTTGCACTGCGACACCAAACAGTGCAATAAAGCCGACCGCAGCGGAGATGCTAAGGTTTATGCCGGTAGCTAAGAGTATTAAAATGCCGCCAATCATTGCAAAAGGCACATTCATGACAATCAGCAAGGCGTTTTTAATGGACATGAATGCCCAGAACAACAGTATGAAAATCAGCCCCAAGCTGATGGGTACAATGACTGATAAGCGTTTCATCGCCCGTTGCTGGTTTTCAAATTGTCCGCTCCAGACTACATGATAACCCGGGGGGAAATCAACTTGGGCAGCCACTTTTTGTTGGGCTTCGGTGACAAAGCTGCCTTGGTCACGTCCAATCAGGTTACATTTAATGGCGATACGGCGCATATTGTCTTCGCGGCTAATTCTTGATGCGCCTTGATTGACCTTGATGGTTGCCAATTCTGATAGCGGGATGCGCTGCCCGGTTGCTGTTTTAACGGTTAGGCTTTCCAGTCCTGCCACCGAGTTGCGGGCGTTTTCTTGATAACGTACGTTGATGTCAAAACGGCGTTCCCCTTCCAGAAATTGTGAGGCTGCTTTGCCGCCCATGCCAATTTCTATAATTTGCTCGACATCGGCTATATTAAGGCCATAACGTGAAATTTTGGCGCGGTCAATTTCAACGATAGCTTGGGCCAAGCCCGCTTGCTGTTCGGCGGCGACATCGGTGGCACCTTGGATGGAACTTAAGATATGATCGATTTGGTTAGCTTTGCTTTGCAGCTCTTTTAAGTCCGGGCCAAATATCTTGATGGCAATTTCACCTTGCACCCCCGAAATAGCTTCTTCAACGTTGTCTTGGATAACCTGGGAGAAATTGGTGAGGATGCCGGGAAAAATGGATAACTGCTCATCAATGGCCATCACTAACTGGTCTTTTTTCGCATATCGCCAAGTCTCTTTGGGTTGTAGGTCTATTAGTATCTCAAGATTGTTGAACCCTTTGGGGTCGGTGCCGTCTTCCGGCCGCCCCAGCTGGGTGACCACCATTTTCACTTCCTTGAAGGTTTGCAGTTTTGCACGGACATCCCGTTCAAAGCCTTTAGCGGTGGTCAGTGATACCGGCGTGGGCAAAGTGATTTTTAGCCAGATATTGCCTTCATCCAGTTTGGGCATAAATTCAGTGCCGATGATTTGCAACGACAGCAGACTTAAGATTAACACGCTGACGACACCGATAAAGACGGCACGGACGTGTTGCAGCACCCATTCCAACAATTTGCGGTAATACTTTTTCATGGCTTGCACCAGCCAGTTGGGGCGTTCCGCCAATTGTGGCCCCAACAAGAAGCTCAGCATGGCGGGCAGTATCGTCAAGCTATAGACCATGGAGGCCAAAAAGGCAAAGCTGAGGGTAAAGGCCATCGGCGAAAAGATTTTGGCTTCAACCCGCTGGAACGTGAAAATGGGCAAAAATGCCGTAATGATGATGGCTTGCGAAAATAATATGGGGCGGCCCATTTCACAGGCAGTGACCAGCAATGATTGGCGCATGTGCCTTTTATTGGCCTTGCGGGCAACATCCAAGGTTATTTGCACCATCACCGCCTCCACCATCACCACAGCGGCATCGACAATAATGCCAAAATCAATCGCACCTAACGAGATCAAGTTGGCGGATATGTTGTTCAGGTCGAGCAAAATAAAGGCAGTCAGCAGGGAAATGGGGATGCTTAAGGTGACCAGCACGGCGGGGAGAAAACGACGCAGGAACACCATGAGGATCACTAGCACCAATGTTGCGCCTTCGAGCATGTTATGTTCGACGGTATGCACGGTGTGGCGCACCAAGTCGGTACGGTCGTATATGGGGGTCACTTTGACACCGGCGGGCAAGCCAAACGCATTTATTTCGTCAATTTTATTTTTGACACCGTCCAACACTTTAACGGCATCCCAGCCTTTGACCATCAATACAATGCCTTCCACCACATCGTCACGCCCATTCATGGCTACGATACCTAAACGGGGTTGCGGGCCTACCTTGACATCGGCAACGTCTTTTATGCGTATGGGTACGCCGTCATTGCTGTCCACCACGATATCGCCAATTTCATCGGCGGTTTTAAGCAAGCCAATACCCCTGACCACTAACGCTTCGTCACCGTGCTCAATATAGCCGCCGCCGGTGTTGGCATTATTGTTGGCAATCGCGGCAAACACTTGGTTAAGGTCCAAGCGGTAGTTTTTTAGCTGATCAGGTTTGACGACAACCTTGTACTCCTTGATGCCGCCACCAAACCCCACCACATCGGCTACCCCTTGCACGGAGCGGATTTTGGGTTCTATCACCCAATCTTGCAGTGCCCTTTGTTCGGTCAGCGGCAAATGTTTGGCATCGACCACATAACGCAACACTTCGCCAATACCGGTGGATAACGGCCCAAGTTGCGGATCGGCATCCTTGGGGATATCGGCGCCGCGCAAACGTTCCAATGTTTGTTGGCGGGAAAAATAATCTTCCGCGTTATCGTCAAAGGTCAGGGTCACCACGGACAAGCCGAAGATCGAAACCGAGCGCATATTGATCATGTGCGGCAAGCCGTTCATGGCCTTTTCGATAGGCAGCGATAGCAGCTTTTCCACTTCTTCAGGGGCTTGCCCAGGGAATTCGGTGACCACTTGCACAAACACGTTTTGCACATCAGGGAAAGCCTGCACCGGGAGGTTTTCAAAAGCGACAATACCGGAAATGATAATCGCCACGGCTGTGCTAATGACCATCAGGCGCTGCTGTAAGCAAAACGCGATGATTTTTTCTATCATGTCAAGGCTTCCTTGTTGCGGTTAGGGTTTGCTGGCATCCGTTACCCGTTCTTCTTCAACCCGCAGCATCAGGGCGCCTTCGGTCACCAGCTGTTCACCGGCTTGCAGTCCCTGGAAAATGACGGCCCGGTCTTTCAGACGTAGGCCCAATTTGACTGGGCGTTGTTGGTAGTGGTTTTCATCTAGGGATACAAAAACATAATCGGTGTTGTCTTCGGTAAAAATAGCTGTCAAGGGGATGACGATGGCTTGTTCATCAGGGTCACTTTCTATGGTGATGGTGGCATACATGCCGGGCATCAGGCGGCTATCTGGGTTGGGCAGATCGCAACGGACTTGGATGGTGCGGGTGTTTTCGTCGATGATCTGGCTGATGTAGTGGACGGTGCCATGGAACACTTCGTTCGGGTAAGCGGGCACGGTGATGGACACTTTTTGTGCCAATTTGATTTTACTGACGTTGACTTCAAAGACTGCCATCAGTACGGTCAAATGTTTCAAGTCCGAAATTACGAACAACGGTGTATCTGAATCGGGGCGCACTTCGGAGCCGGGGGTTACGTTCCTTTCCACTACAATGCCGTGCATCGGGGAGCGCAAGGCAAAATGACCGTCACTTTGCCCGGCATTGATGTGTAAATTTTTTAGCCGATTTTGGGTGCGCTGCAATTCACTGCTGGAACGGCTTAAATCATCTTGGGACTGTTCCAGTTCCCGGCGCGACACGGCTTTGCCGACATACAACTCTTGTATGCGGTTAAAGGCTTTGCTGGCGAGCATCACATCGGCTTGGGCCTTGCTGAAGTCCGCTTCGGCATCGGCCACATCGGGGCTGTTCAGTTCCAGCAGCATGGTGCCGGTCTGTACGGGTGTGCCTAAGGCAACCGGTTTGTTGATGACCCGTCCGGCGACGGAAGAGCGGATTTGTGAGGTTAGGCTTTCGCTGTAACTTAGCTTGCCAGCCAAGGGTTCGAGCAAGGGATATTGTGACAGGCCTAACGTGGCGGTTTTGATATAGGCCTTTTTGGGCGAGTCCGCCGGCAAATAAACTTCATCAGCAGCCTTTGCTTGCGTGGCCTGCAATTTGTCCGTTTGCTGCACTTTGGTGTCTTCGGCGGTGGCATTACAGGCGGTTATTAATACGGCTACCAGCAACCCTGCCCACCCCTTTGCTATGCTATGAAAATATGTTTGGTTAATCATGTTGGGAAGCTGCACAAGTGGTTTAAGGGTAGTGCGATGCTACGTCAAACGACCCTAGGGTTTGGTATTATTTATTAAATTTAGGGGGGGTATGCCCAAGGTTGGGTTCAACACCGACCGATTTCGCCAGATCATAATAGGCATTGGTGCGGTCAATCAGTGCCAAATAATATTCATGCATGACATTTTTGTAGCTGCGTTGGGCATCGATAAAGTCGAGCACACTGGTGGCGCCCTTACTATAGGCCAGTTCGGCGCTGTCCCTGACATCCACCGCCGCTTTTAGCAAGCCATCTTCAAAACGGTGGACAATTTTGTCGGTGCTTTGCCAAGTAGCCAAGGCACTGACCACATCATTGCGGATGTTGAGTCCGGTTTGTTCTAAGGCCAGTTGGTTCTGGTTCACAGTGACGGCGGCTTTATTGGCTTCGCCTTGGTATTGGTAAAACACCGGCATTGGCACGTTAAAACCGACAAAGCCGGAATCGAGGACGTTGTTACTGGGGTCGCGGGCATAACCGGCGGTAATGGTAACGTCTGGGTATTTGAGGCGGTGCGCCAATACCAGTTCTTTTTTGGCCTGTTCGGCACGTAGCTTGTCGGCCTGCAAATCGGGCCGCAGTTCCAAGGCCTTGTCAATCAGCTGCTGCTGGCCTAGATGCTGGCCAATATCTTTTATTTCGGGCCATTGCTCTTTGGCCTCGTAGGCCATGCTTTGCTCGGGCCAACGTAAGATCATTGCCAAATTGGCTTTGGCCAGCTCCACTGCGGCCCTGGCCTTGTCCAAATCGGATTCGGCGCGTATGGCTTCTATGTTGACCCTAAGGAAATCCGATTCGGCTATATCGCCGCTTTTTAGGCGTAGCCGATTGGCTTTGGTGATGGTTTGGTAGTGGTTGACAATCTCTTGTGCCAGCCAGCGGTCTTTTTGGCTTTGCAGTAGATTGTAATAGGCATCCCTGACCATATTGGAAAATATCCGCAGGGCATCACGGAAATCCTGTTCCGCCGCTTGGGTGGCAAAGCCGCTGCTCTCGATACGCAAGCCGCGTTTGCCCGCCACTTCAATCAGTTGGCTGAAGGAATAATATTCCGCCGCGCCACAGGAAACACCCGGGCTATGGTTACAGCCTTGCGCCGTAGAGCCATTGTTCATGTTTTTGCTCAACTCCAATAGCTGCAAGCCGAACGTCGGGTTGGGGATGGCTGCAGCCATGATGGCTTCAGCTTGGTATTGGTCGATATTGTATTGCGCGGCGATCAGGTCGAGGTTGCGTTGAAAAAAAATAGCCAGCACTTCATCAATGGAAAGCGCCTTTGCCGTTGTATCTTTCGTTTGCCCGACCACTGTAAAAGCAAAGCATAACAACAGCAACGTTGTCATTGATTTTAAGTAAAGGGTTTTCATTGGTTTATTATGGTTACCCAAAATTCTCAATCGCGTTGGCTTAGGCGGCTCAACTTCCCATTATACACTATTATCGGATAAGCCCATTTAATCCCCGGCGTGCCAGTAATTCGATATTAACCTATTGATTAATAAGTGAGGTTACGTAGCCCGTTGGCTGAGCATAGCTTAAGCACAGGCTACAGCCCGATGGTTTGCCTGATCGTTGTGCTTGGTTGTAAGCCCCTTCGGCTACGCTCAGGGAACGGATGGTGTTATCTTGGCCACCCTGCTACAAACAGGTGGCCTTGCGTAACATCAGTCAATAATACGCCTCTTGGGTTGTTGGGGGCCCGTGACGCCTACAATGGCGGGCGTGCGTTTTTTGTCCATATCAATTTCATCGGCGAGGGCATCGGCGCTATAGAAAGGCAAAGGGGTTGATGAAATAACGATGAGAGCGGTATAACGCGCTATTTTAATGAGGTGTTTTTGCATATTGGCTTACCTTAAAAAGTGGGTTGATAGGCCAGCGGAGACTGGCAATAAAGCGTCCACCTAGCTACAAGCTTATTTCGTGCCAATCTGGGTTATTAAAAATAAATATCATAAAATCAATAAGGTGTTGTAATGATAGTTACTATGCATCAGCTTCGATGGGGAAGTTAAGGTGGAAATAAACCTAGGGCATTGGTTGTTTATTGGCGCGTGTTTAGCGGGACAGCACCAGTTTGCCGCTGACTTGTCCCGGGATGTCCGGTTCATGGCTGAGCTGGATTTGCTGCACCGAAAAACCATGTTGTTTTTGCAGTGCGGCAAGCCACACCACCAGTTTGTCAAAATTGCATTTTTCCAACCCGATATGGGGGTTGCTAGGGTCATCAGAGACCACTGATTTAATGCAGGGTTTAATGTCCAGTTGGCTGCTGCTGGCTTCGATGATGGTCAGCGGGGATTGCCCATTGTCGGCCGGTTGTTCGGCTTGGTTTTGCCTAAGCTGGGCGACTTCGGTGCTGAGCGCAGCTAAGAACATTTTGAGTTGCTGTTGGTTGGCCAAGGCAGCATCGAGTTTTTTCTGCCCGTCGATCAAGGGAGAATAGGCAAATGCGTAAAGTCCCAGGCACAGCAGCAGGCCGACACCGCCGAGCAGTAAACTGCGCTCACGTACGGATAATTTTTGTAGATAGTCGATCATGGTGGGGTGGTTTGGCTGATGTCGAAATGGGCGAGCAGGTAGTTATCGATGCTGTCGGTCGAGCGGATGTCGGCTTTAAGGGCGGCGTTTTGTTGCAATTTTTGTTTAAAGGCATCCAGTTGGGCGATGTCCTTGGCTTTAAGGCTGAGGCTGAGGATGTTGTTGGCAAAATCCATGCCTTGCAGTTCAGGGGCTTCGGCGGGTGGGAGGGCCGATAAGGTGGCGCCAGTTTGGTACAGCAAAAATAAAAAACCTTGGTCTTGGCGTTGCCCGGCATTTTTGCGTAAGGTGGCCAATTCTTGTTGGGCTTGGGCTTTTATGTTGACGATGCGTTTTAAGTCCGGAAAGGTTTGCCTGAACAGTTGTTGGTTGCTGTTGTCAAGCTTGCTGAGCAAGGTTTCGCTTTGCCAGTGCTGGAATAGGGCGTAACCCCATTGCAGGCCAGCGGCAAGCACCAGCATGGCTACGCTTGGTAACCAAGGCAACCAGTTTTGCCCGCCGCTCTGGCTGAGGGCGTAGTGTGCCGAAAGTAAGTTGAGTTCCAGTTTTTTGGGCATGTGTCCGGCGAACAGGGCCAATGCCGAGGCTAGCAGGCGGGATTCGATGGACAAGTTGTCAGGCCAGTTGATCGCCGGTTGTTGGGCATCGGCTTGCCAGACCGTTAAGCTTTGTGGCGGGAGTTGTCCGGTGATCAGCTTGTCCAGCACCAAGGGCAGCGCGGATACAGCGATAGTGCCCCCCTGGTAGGGTTTAAAGTGTAAGGTGGCCAAGTTTTGTTCAATCAGCACGCTGGCACTATCGGCAGAGCAGGGGATAAATAGCAGTTCCGAATAAATGCCGCCCAAGCGGATGCCCGCTGCTTGGCAGGCATCCTGATGGCGGTGTAAGCAGGCCAATTCAATGGCGGCAACGGCTATCTGGCCTTCCGTCAGTTTGCTCCAAGCCAAATGGTAGTTTTCCACATCTTCGGCGAGCAGGTCTTCAATGGCATAGGGCAGGGCCTTCTTTATTTGGCGGCTGGAGCTGAGCGGCAAGCTGATGGTCAGATGCAGCACTTCCGCCGTAGGGACCAGCAGTATGACCGGCTCATTAGCGGCGGCGACGGCCAACTGTGCCAGCTCACCTTGTTGGATATCCTGCGTTTCGGCATTCAAGTGTAGCCATTGATAAGTGCCGTTTTTTCCGGGGTGTTGACGTGCCAGTATGTTTTCAGCCATTGACAGGACTTCTCCGTTGCCGTTTAACCAAGGTTGTGTGTCCGTCTTGCAGACGATTGAGCTGTGAATCGAACAGCAATGATAGCTTGCCTAGCACTATGCTACCAGAGAGCAGAAAATTGTCGCTGCTGACAGCTAAGCCGTCTTCACTGACACCCAACTCTGCCAAGACCGGTTGTTTGACAAAATCATTTGTTTTTTCAAAAGGTTTGTCAGCAATCGCGTGGATGATGCTTTGCACATCATCATCACTCAGGTTATCTGCGAGGCTTCTTAAAATAAGCGGCGCGGCAGTGTTGACGTTGATTTTGGTCGCCTCATCGGTCACGTAGATGTAGGGCAGCAGTTTTTGGAAGAATTCTGGACTGATGCCCTTGACCAGCAACAATTCCGACACATCGGCAAACGGGGCATTGCCGCTCCGGTAAGGCGAGGCACTATTTTGGTAGGTCTCATCTTCAGCCCCGTTGGGGTAACGGATGTCACTGTCCTTGTCCAACCAGTCCAAAATGGCATCGACCACACCCGTGTCCAGCCCCAGTAAGTCCAGCAAACGGCTGAAGCGGCGTATGTCGCGTTCGTTGGGTTTGTTGTCCGTAATTAGGTTATTGAGGTTAAACCGCCCTTGCAGGTCGAGCAGGCGGGCATTGAGTTGCCCGCCCTGAGGCACGCTCAGGGTAAGCGGAGTGGCCCATAAGTCGGCAGGACTATCGGTGTTGTTAAGGGCTTTGTCTTTGACCAGCACAGTGTCGGCCCAGGTTTCCAAGCTATAGACATAGGCGAAGGCCTGGCTGGAGCGTAGCAGGTTTTGGGTGCGGCGGATGTCCAGTTGCCGACTAGTGGAAATGGACACTAGGGCCACGGTGGCAATTGACAGCACCAGCAGCACGGTTATAAGGGC
>Ga0208259_1000073_pt1 | contig 39094 bp, 29 predicted proteins | sample CryBogCBH22May08_FD_184618 | JGI IMG/M metagenome (GOLD analysis project Ga0208259, IMG submission 184618) | Freshwater microbial communities from Crystal Bog, Wisconsin, USA - CBH22May08 (SPAdes) | ecosystem: Environmental > Aquatic > Freshwater > Lake | place: Crystal Bog, Wisconsin, USA... | reverse complement strand
AGGAAATATTGACAACCTAAAATTAGGGAGCAGCATTATAGCTGCTCCACTAAACAGGCTCACTTATTGCGGCCTAAAGTGCAAAAATAACTAAAAATATTATTTGGCTATTAACACAGAATCTCTGTGGTTCAAATTTCCTGTATTTTTCACTATACAAGGTAAATGGTTTAAGCTATTTAACCAGTAATCGAAAAACCACGTTCGGTAACCCAGCAATATCGATATCTGATTCAAAATATTTAAAAAGTAACCCAACATTATTCATACTTGGTTTAATATAATTCAAAGATGTTTATACATATAGCACAGTTAAAACGCTTGTACCCGTTCGGTAATACAACATTATTCAATTACCATTCAAAATACACTCGTTCTCATTCAATATTCTCAAAAAGCAAACCAAAAAACTTCTTCGGTAAAAACAAATTACCCCCTCTCATTTGCAACTACTTATTAGTTAATCAACATTAAATACAAATGTTTTTCAAAAACACACTATAATTACACACTTCACAGTATTGCCGTTTACAATCTAAATAATATCTAACTAAAAAAGCCCTCAGCAAATCAACTTGCTGAGGGCTTTGTATTTGTATTCTCCTAACTCCTTCCTCCTATCTCCTCATTGTATTAAACCTTGAACCTATTAAACCTTGAACCTATTAAACCTTTTAAACCCCTTGAACAATGCCATACAACATTTAAATCGCTTGCGATTCTCTCTGTCCTCTGTATTTGTATTTTAAAATCCTCTGTGCAACTCAGTGTCGCCGTGCCTCTGTGGTTCAATTGTATTGCAAACTTACTTACGAATCTCAACACCAAGATCTTTTTCAAATCCTACTGTAAGCTTTTTCATCATAGTATCTATCTCCGCATCAGTCAATGTTTTCTCTTCATCCAGGAAAGTGAAATTAATAGCCAGCGATTGTTTATTTACCCCAAGCTTTTCATTTTCAAATACATCAAACAAACGATAAGATTGTAGCTTAGGAAGCTTTACTTTACCTATCGATTCTTCAATCTGTACATAAGTAACCTGCTTATCCAGCACCAACGCTATATCTCTTTGTACAGCAGGGAATTTAGATACCTCGCTATACACAATTTTGTTTTGAGAAGATAATTTCAATAGCTTTAAAAAGTCGATATCTATAAAGTAAACATCTTGTTTTACTTCCAGTTTTTTCAACTTAGCAGCAGCTACTTTTTGTACAATTCCTAACTGATTTTTATTGCTCCATATTTCTATAGTATTGCCAGCCGATTCACTTTTCTTCAGTTGAATATTACTAATACCGGTCAGTTGCAATAAAGATTGAACAATACCCTTTGCTTTATAAAAGTCCTGAGGCACCGACTTTTCGTTCCAGAAATCTTCGTGATTCTTTCCGGTGATGTATAAAGCAATATGTTCTTCTTCGTAATACTTTCCCACCTCCGTTTGATGGTAAGTTTTACCAAATTCAAAGAAAGAAAGATGATTATTTTTTCTATTAATATTATAAGCAACCGCTTCCAATCCAGTCTCTAAAACCGAAGGACGCATTAGATCCAGATCAGCACTCAGGTTGTTCAACAACTTAACCGCACCAGTCAGTTCAGCTTCGTTATAATACTTACTATTGGTAATAGAGTTCGTGAATATTTCGCTGAAGCCCCCTCCTATCAAAAACTGCGCAATCTTCTCTTTCAGCGACTCTTTATATTGCAGTTTCTCTACCGATGGAGTGATCGTAATTTGTTGCGGTATAGCAATATTATCCAGACCATCTATTCTTAATACCTCCTCCACTAAATCGGCAGGAATGCTAATATCCGGTTTGCTGTAAGGAACCGATAAAGTAACTGTATCAGCATCCTCACTTAGCACTTCGAAATTCAGTGCAGTCAATAGTCTTTTAACCGCTTCAGGAGAATAGTATTTACCACTCAACTTAGTAAGATAAGCATAGCTGAACACTACTGTTTGCTTAGGCTTTTTATCAGGATAAATATCGGTAACATTACCAGTAATCTTTCCTTCTCCTAATTCCGCAATCAGCTTTGCTGCACGCAACAATACATCTACTGTTTTATCAATGTCCACGCCCTTTTCGAAGCGGGTAGCAGCATCGGTTCTCAGACCATGCTTTAAAGAAGTAGAACGCACAAAAGAAGGATGAAACCAGGCACTCTCTAGGAATATATTCTTCGTATTGTCCGATACCCCACTATCCGTACCACCAAATACTCCGGCAATACACATAGGCTGAAGATTGCCATTGCAAATCATCAGATCAGAGGACAGCAATTTTCTTTCTTTACCATCCAGTGTAGTAAACAAAGTATTTTCTGGCAAGGTTGTTACAACCACTTTATTTCCAGCAATTTTAGCGGCATCAAAAGCATGTAAAGGCTGACCCGTTTCATGCAACATATAATTGGTAATGTCTACTATATTATTAATAGGTCGCAGTCCAATAGATTGTAATTTATCTTTCAACCATTTTGGCGATTCCTTTACGGTTACATTTTGAATACTAATGCCCGCATAACGCTGACAAGCATCTGCATTTTTAATCTCTATTGCAACAGGAGATACATTAGTCGTTTTTAATGCATCAATAGTATCTGAATCATTAAAAATATTTATAGGAGCAACAGCCACTTGTTGATGATGCGACAAATAAGCACATACATCTTTAGCCACACCATAATGGCTCATAGCATCCATACGGTTTGGCGTAAGACCAATCTCATAAATCCAGTCGCTGTAAGGTTTAAATAAATCAGCCACAGGAGTACCTACTGCAGTATTTTCTGGCAGGATTAAAATGCCTGCATGGTTATCGCTCAGACCAATTTCATCTTCAGCACAAATCATACCAAAACTTTCCACTCCACGGATCTTCGCCAGTTTCATAGTAATAGAATCTCCGGCAGCAGGATAAATAGTAGTACCAATAGTTGCCACAATTACTTTCTGTCCAGCAGCCACATTAGGAGCCCCACAAACTATTTGCAAAGGAGCTTCTCCCCCTGTATCTACTTTAGTAAGCTTTAGTTTATCCGCATTAGGATGTTGTTCGGTTTCCAGCACATGACCAACCACTAAGCCCTGCAAACCACCCCGAATACTTTCGTAACGTTCCAGGCTTTCCACTTCCAGTCCAATAGAAGTTAATATCTCCGATAATTTCTTTGGGTCAATCTGTTGAGGCAAATATTCACTAAGCCAGTTATAGCTGATTGTCATACTTTTTTATTTCTTGGGTGGCAAATATAAGGCAATGAGATAAAGGCATTACAGCTGAAGAAAGGTTATTGAAACAATACTGTATTAAACGGAAAATAGATTACACAATATTCTTTAATGTAATAATTGATTTGTATCGATGAACCAAGGTTTAATAGCCAACAATTTCGAATAAAAAAAAGGGTCCTTCCGTAGAAACGGAACGACCTCTAACGATTGCTTGCCATATGAAAAAAAGTTCAAAATCTCTTTAAAGAAAGTTATCAGGTTTTATTGGTTTATTTAATCAAGTATCTTTTCTTGTCTTAAGTATTCCTCCTTAACAACTTTGATAATGCAAATATAGACCGCCTTTTTAATGTGTAAAATCAACATTATACATTTTTCATGATGCCTAAGTACAATATTTTATTAGAAAACCAGCAATAACAAGCGTTACAGCGAAATAAACATATTATACCCAACTATGTTTATTACTCAATATTAAATTAATGTTACGTATTAATTATTTTGTAATATGTTTTAATAATAACGGCATAATAAAATAAACAATTGGATAAAGGGCTAACAAAAAAAAGGGTCCTTCCGTAGAAACGGAACGACCTCTAACGATTGCTTGCCATATGAAAAAAGTTCAAAATCTATTTAAAGAAAGTTATCAGGTTTTATTGGTTTACTTTATTAAGCATTTGTTTGCTGTTATTTGTATACCTCCTTAACAACTTTGATAATGCAAATATATAATTTAGAAATTATTTGTAAAACCAACATTTAAGCAATTTAATGACCGCTAAATGAATTTTATTATTTATAAATCAAATCAGTAAAGGGTTTCAAAGAATTATTATCATTATATCCAACATATTTTTGTTTAAAATAATTAATAAATAAAATACATATATAATTAATATTAATATATAAGGACTAATATTTAATTACAGTAAGTTATAGGCGATAAAGTACTAACAAAAAAAAGGGTCCTTCCGTAGAAACGGAACGACCTCTAACGATTGCTTGCCATATGAAAAAAAGTTCGAATAATAATCTTAGAAAAGCTACCTAGATTTTCAACACCTATTTAATTACATTCTGATGTTTATACCGTTTTTTGATAACTTTTATAATGCAAATATACTTTTAGACAAAACATGACGAAAATCATATTTTAAGCTATTTAATTACAGACAACATATAATGATTTTGTTAAAACCCTTTACTGTATTGCGTTTCACAATATTTGTTTCATGACATCCAACCTTAAAAAATAGCTTAAATAAGTATTTAGTGCTTATTTATTTGGTCTTACAGAAAATAAATATGAAGAAAATGTTAACTGTATTGTTATTGTCTATTATTTTGCGTCGTCATTTCACTAAACGAGTGGAAATGGAACGGCCTCTCTCGCTTGCTTGCACATCTGAAAAGTTCAGTTAAACGACTATAATTATTATTATATTTACTGAATAAAGGCCTCTTTTGATTACTTGCTTTATTTAACGATTGCCTGCTGTATGATTAGTAAACTTGAATACTAATAAAACTGTATCAAGGCTAAATGATGATTAATTCATCTTTTCTGATATAATCACTACCCAAACTATATTATCTTTGTTTCAATGCAGATATAGAACATCTGAGGTAATTAAATAAAAGTATGCCCAATAGGAACTCCGACATATTGTTTCAACTGATCAAATCCTTACAAAAGGCTGAGAAAAGGAATTTCAAACTATACATCAAACGCAGCTCTAATAATGAAGACCTTAAAGTAATCAAGCTGTTCGATGCAATAGATAAGTCATCCGAATATGACGAAAAGATTCTCTTCAAAAAGGTTCCAGAAATGGACAAATCAAGACTTTCCAATTTAAAAACACATCTATATAAAGAAGTACTGGCTAGCTTAAGGTTATTAAAAAGCAGTGATAGCATAGAACTGGAATTAAATGAGCAGTTGGACTATGCGAGAATTCTATACAATAAAGGATTATATCTTCAGAGCCTTAAAATTCTGGAGAAAGTTAAAGAATCAGCTTCATCTCACAGTCAGGATAGTTTTCTTTTACAAGCTATTTCACTTGAAAAGAAAATTGAAATACTTCATATAACCCGAAGTATGGGTGATAGAGCAGATAAGCTTGCCAATGAAGCTATCCATGTAAACGAACGCAGAACATCCATTACCCAGTTATCAAATCTTGCACTCCAATTATATAGCTGGTATGTAAAAGTGGGGCATGCTCGTAATGAAGAGGAAGAAAAGAGTGTGAAAGCGTTTTTTAAAAGCCATATGCCTGCAAACACGACTGGCTTTAACAGCTTCTACGAAAAACTTTATCTTTATCAAAGCTACTGTTGGCAGGCATTTATTTGTCAGGATTTTCTGATGTACTATCGTTATAGTCAGAAATGGATTAATTTATTTGAAACTAATCCTGCCATGATAGAAGTAGAAATCGGGCACTATGTAAAAGGTTTGCATAATTTACTGAATGCTCACTTCGATCTTAGAAACTTTAAACAGTTTGACACTACCTTGAACCAACTGGAGGACTTTGCCAATTCTCCTCTAGGTATACAACACGACAATTTTAAAATTAATTGTTTCATCTACATCAATGTGGCCAAACTAAATAATCACCTGATGACAGGTACATTTAGTGAAGGCCTTAAACTGGTTTCACATATCGAAGATCAGTTAAATGAATATGAACAGTTTATAGATGAACATAGAATACTGGTTTTCAATTATAAAATAGCAGTACTTCACTATGGTTGCGGCAATTTTGATACTGCTATAGATTATCTACATAAAATAATCAACGAAAATGTAGGCCTCAGAACCGATCTTCAATGTTATGCCCGACTAATGCACCTAATGGCACATTACGAGCTTGGTAACACTACTATTATTGAGTCTTTAATTAAATCGGTATTCCGCTATATGGCCAAGATGAAGAACTTTACCGTTGTAGAAGAAGAGATTTTCAAGTTCTTAAGAAAGTCATTCTTCGTATCTCCAAGAAAACTGAAACCAGAATTTGAATTATTGTTAAACAATATAAAGCACTTTGAAAAGAATCGTTTTGAAACAAGATCATTTGCATACCTCGACGTAATCTCGTGGCTGGAAGCTAAAGTGTATGGAAAAACGATGAGCGAAGTAGTTCATGATAAATATAAAAGCAGCAAACACAGTGTTGAAGTCGTGAGTCCTAAATCCTAAAACGTAAATCGTGAATCTTGAAGAAAGCGTTCAAATCGTTTAAAACGTTTAAGTCGTTTAACGTAATACATTTTAACAGCTAATTATTTTTTGTTTTCTTTCAATGCTTTTAGCATGGAATCAAATGCAATAATTTTAATTTCATTTGCGTTCTGATAATTTTCAGGATAAATTATTGGTAGATATTTTGCTGAACTTATCCCAGGATTTAGACTAAAAAAACTGTTGTAATGTTGTCTGGCTAATGTATCAAACAGTACGATAGGGGCAATAGGAATATTGAGTTCCTTAGACAACTTAAAAACGCCCAGATGAAAATCATTCAATACAGCATCTGACTCGATAATACCTCCTTCTGGAAAGACTAATACCGACACTCCCTGCTCCAGCATTTTCTTTAATAGTTGTAAGCTACCTGCTCTACTTTTTATATTGCTTCTGTCTACACTAATTACTGCAATTTTACAGATCCAGCCAAAGATGGGCACCTTTGTAAGTTCTGCTTTACCAAGAATTTTTAAGGGTGTATTAATAGCCAATACAATAGTTGGAATATCCATGTAGGAACTATGATTAGCTATAAAGATGTATGGTTGTCCTGCTATATAATTGGGGGCATTAAGCGCTTTAAACCTTACCCCAATACTGGTGAACCATGCCTTCCCCCAGAAACGCATTATTTTATGTATAATACTTTCCGAATGCCTGATTGATAAGGATATAATAATTACCGGAAGCAGTATCAACAGCATCCATAATATAAAAACTACTATTGCATAAATAGTAAACAGAAACCGGAAGCAGGTCTTAAGTTTTGGCATATTATTATTTACCGGTAACGATATATTATAGTAGCGTATTTATTAGTAAAGATTTCATTTGTTGGCCATACTGAATGGCCACTTTCTCAGCAGCTTCTTTATAATCTTCTCCATTGGATGCATAGATTATCGCTCTGCTTAAATTTACCAATAATCCCCCATCTTTATTCAAACCATATTCAGCCACGTCCTCCAAACTACCTCCTTGCGCTCCTACTCCTGGTATTAATAGAAAGTGATCGGGAACATGCTGTCTTATTATAGCCAGATCGGGTGCTTTGGTAGCACCTACTACAAACATCAGGTTATCGGCAGTACCCCATTCTGCTACCTTTTTAATTACCTTTATATAAAGTGGTTCGCCATCAATCATTTGATATTGAAAATCAAATGCTCCCTTATTAGAGGTGAGTCCAAGTACAATGGTTACTTTATTTTCATATTCCAGAAAAGGTCTTATACTATCTTCTCCCATATAAGGCGCAACTGTAACTGAATCGAAATTGAAGGTCTCGAAAAAGGTCTTTGCATATTGCGAAGAAGTATTACCAATATCACCCCTTTTTGCATCTGCAATGGTGAAATGAGTATTGGGAATATACTCCAATGTCTCTCCTATTATATCCCAACCCTTTGCTCCCATAGCCTCGTAAAATGCTGTGTTTATTTTATAGCTAACACAATGTTCTTTTGTGGCATCGACGATTCCTTTATTAAATTGAATGATGGCCTGATGAGTTGCTCCAAGATGCGGTGGTATAAGATTGATAGCAGTATCCAATCCTACACATAAAAAATTTCGTTTTGTCTTTATAGCTTGAGCTAATTGAGTAGGAGTCATGATTTTGGTAACTTATTCTGGTTGCAATGTTATTAAAAATTAAACAGATTGGGTTTATCATCTTGATTTATATTGCATTCCCTTAGTTTTGAACTATGTATAAGGATAATTTTTTGGAGAAAAAGCTGGAAGAAAGAATAGCTACCAACACGTTGAGGGCCTTACCTTCCGTAGATAGCAGCTGGGTAGACTTTTCATCGAATGATTATTTAGGCATTGCTACCAATCACCTATTACATAGCAATACAGCTTTGGATCATGGCAGTACCGGCTCCCGTTTATTGGCTGGCAATTATCCATTAATAGAAGAAGCGGAAGCAAAGATTGCGCTCTTCCATGAAGCGGAAACAGGACTGATATTTAATTCTGGTTATGATGCCAATCTGGGATTATTATCCTGTGTGGCGGGGAGAGAAGATACCATCTTCTACGATTCTTTAAGCCATGCTTCTATCCGCGATGGCATCCGATTATCCTTGGCCAAATCCTTTTCTTTTCAACATAATGATCTGTCAGATTTAACCAAGAAACTGAGTAATGCTACGGGCAATATATTCATCGTTACCGAGTCTGTTTTTAGTATGGATGGCGATGAGTGCCCTTTACAAGAATTGGTTACCATTGCCCTACAATATAATGCTCATATTATACTGGACGAAGCTCATGCTACTGGTATCATTGGCGAGCAGGGCGAAGGACTTGCACAACATTTACAACTTCATAATAATATTTTTGCCAGGGTACATACCTTTGGAAAGGCTTGTGGCGCGCATGGTGCTGTAGTATTGGGCTCCAGCAGATTAAGAAGCTTTCTGATTAACTATGCAAGAAGCTTTATTTATACTACCGCTATACCTGCATCTTCAGTTGAATGCATTATAGAATCTTACAATACTTTCCCTTCTATGCATGCTGAAAGAAAGCAGTTGGCACAGTATATAAAACAGTTTCAAGATGCTACTTTACGCTACCAGAAACTAAGTTCAAACTCGGCTATTCAGGGTGTGATTGTTCCAGGAAATGATGCTGTAAAAGCTCTTGCTGCTACCCTGCAACAAAACGGTCTGGACATTCGTCCTATTTTATCGCCGACTGTACCAAAAGGCAGTGAAAGATTGCGCATTGTTTTACATTCGTTTAATACACAGGAAGAGTTGGAGAAGTTGATTGGGCTGCTGTGGTAATACAAGGCAAGGAGGCAATAGGCGAAGAGGCAATAGGAATACAAAAACAGGGAGATAGGATACAGAATATAGGAGTCAGGAGAATACAATGAATACAAATTAATACAACAATAAATACATGAGAATAATTGTTACTGGGGGTACGGGCCTTGTAGGGGAGGAAGTAGTTAGACAGGCTATCATTGATGATCGTATTACAAGCATTACAGCTATTGTTCGTAAGCCTATGAAACTGCAACATGCTAAGCTACAAACCCTTATACACAAAGACTTTATGGACTATACTGGGCTGGAAGATTTGTTTGCCAGCAACGATACTTTTTTCTGGTGTCTGGGCATTTCGCAGTCGCAAGTAAATAAGGTGGAGTATGAGAAAATTACTTATGATTATACCATTGCTGCTGCAGAGAAAGTACTATTAACAAACCCTAACATGAAGTTCCTTTTTCTGAGTGGGGCAGGTGCCGATAATAGCGAAAAGAGTAGCGCCATTTTTGCCCGTATAAAAGGTAAAGCAGAGAATAAATTGAAGAGCATGGCTTTGCAAAAACTATTTATCATTCGTCCTGGAGGTATTAAGCCAATACATAAGAATCCTAATACTGCTTTTGTTAATAAGATGATGATACCATTTTATCCCTTGATGGAAATTCTTTGGCCATCAATGGTTATTGCATCAGATATTTTAGCGAAGGCTATGATAGAGATTGCAATTAAGGAACCCGATGTGCAGACTTTTGAAAACAATGATTTGAAGAAAATCGGCACCTTATAATTATCAGGAATATCAATAATATAAAAGCTCCTGAGATAGTTATTTTCAGGGGCTTTCTTTTTATAAATTACTCTTTAATAAATAATTGATGATACTGTTTAGTACCATTATTAACAAGAATAGTATACGTTCCTTTCACTAAACTATTTACATTAATATTCATGCTGGTTGATTGATTTACAGGTATACTTTTAACGGTTTGGCCTATACTATTTATAATTCGTATTAAGCTGGAGCCTGCTGGAATTTCCAGGTGTAAATTACTCATTGCAGGATTTGGATAAACAGCCACTTTGATAGCTGCAATATCTTTACTTATTATAACTGTATTGCTATAAGTAACCACTGCATTGTTGTCAACCATTTTTAGACGATAGAAGGAAAGAGCCGAACTATTATTGTTATCCAGAAAAGAGAATTGATGCACCGCATTGTCATTGGTTACAATATTATTCCCATCTAAGTCTGAATAGCTAATGCCATCCTCTGAGCGTTGAAGCTGATACGTATTGTTTATCTGGTTTGTTTCGCAAGCCCATTGAAGCAATACATTATTACCTTGAATATTTCCTTTAAAATACAACAAATCTATAGGCATAGGCGATATGCAAGCAGTACCTCCTAAAGTAAAATAATCATCACAAACAGATTGATAATATTGGTTGGCAATAGATGCATCATGAATTACAATTGCATTTTCATCATTAGAGGTTTCTGCTGCATTGGACCAATTGAAAGAACCTGTAAATACCTGAGGATCGGATGAAGGATGCTGTGCATCTATCAACATTATTTTGTTGTGATAAATGTATGGCGGTTTGTTGTAAAGAATCATTTTAGTTCCCAGCACTGGCGATAATGTTTTATAAGCAGCATAAGTAGTACTGTAATTATCAATGATTCCATTTACCGTTATACCGCTATTAAATTTATTATTAATTAGAGTCGCAATTGTATTGTCAGTGAAAGTATAAATAGCAAAAAATAATTCATTATTTACTGTATTAATAGTGTTTTGAAGATGCACTCCCAATGAATCTTTTGGACTAAAGTATAGCTCCACTTTTGTTCCATTTACATTAAATATATGCTGTGTAGAAGCAGTTTTATGGGTACCAAAAGTACTTTTAGTAGTATCTGGTGCAGCAGCTGTTCCTCCCCACATTTTATTAAACTCGTTATAATAGGCTATAGCAAGATTCTTATTTTGCAAAATCACCATATTATTATAGTCGCTATTAGTTTGTTGTACACTCCAATCGTAAGATGCTGTTAATACAATAGGCACCGTAGTATCGGTAGCATTAGCATCAACCACCATAAACTTATTGTGCATTATACCATAACTTGAAGTAGTAGGGCTACCTAAAGTTTTAATGGAAGCATTCAATTGGCTTAGTCCTTTATTGGTAGAACTGCCATTATATATCCACCTTACAACTACTCCTCTTGCAACGGCACTATTAGCAGCGGTAGCTATTTTAGAAACTACATCTCCTGCTGTAGAAGTAAAATCATATTGAGCAATGTCCACAGTATATTTGGCTCTATTTATATAAGCAGCAATAGTATCGGGGAAGGTTCCATTTAAAAAAACTGCTTTGGCATTTGTAGCAACTGCATTGTTTACAGGGTGATTAAAATAACATTTTATCTTAGGGTTTTGCGCAAACAAGTTGATTGAAAATAAGATAAAAAAGATGTTTACTAATATAAACTGAACTAACCTTCTCTGCATAGTAAGACTATTAATGTACGATGTAAAAATATATTTTAATTGATGTGAGTCAATTAAAATATAGTTAATGAACAAACTATAGAGGATATAAATTAAGAAAATGCTGTATTTGCAGTGAAAGTGGTTTAGTTACAAATTATTTTGATTACTAAAAGATTAATGTTGAATATGTACCACTAAGTGTATAAACTATTCTTAGTATTCTATATTAGTAAGAATAATGTGCATTGGGTAGATTATTTAAATTGATACCTTATATACCTCTTTTGATATGCATTAGACCAATTGAAATGATATCACTTTTTATAAAAATGATATCACTATTGCAATAACTGATATCACTTATTGGTTTTATGATGTTACCAATCCAAAAAGTGTTGTTACTATTAGAAAAAATGATATTCCTTATTAAAATACTAATAACACTTTTCTGAAAATTGATATCCTTAAAGTGAATAGTAATATCACTTACAGCAATAGTAACATCATTATTTAGTTTTTAAACATCACTTTGTCAATAAGTGATATCATTTTTATAAAAAGTAATAACATTAAAGATATTTCATGATGACAAAGCTCCTAAATCATATTATTTTGGACTTAAATTCGATTTAAATGATATGTATCATACTAATATATGTTTGTTATCATATAATACTATAAAATTGGCCACCAACTTTGCATTTCAAATCTTTACCCAACAGATTAGGAGTAATAGCCAATCATCTTAACTAGAGATAACAGAGCAGATTCTTTCTTTATCTACTATTACCAGGTTCCGCCTTGCGGGTGTTCTAATTTATCAGGAACATAATACAACCTCACAATAAAATTTTCCAGCTTTTTATTTTTTTATTAAATTAATTTATTTATTATGTCAAACGTTTCAGAATGTGCTTTTTCTTTTCATGAATATACTGGTTCTGCATTTAATGTTTTTTCGCAAGGTATACAAACAGGATTAAATGACAATGCCAATATTTTCGACCCATTAAAAACGCCTGTTACCAACGAAGTGTTAGTAGCCGAAATAGGTACTATGGTATCGGATTATAGTCTTTATAAAAAAGGAGGTTTATCGCAAAAACAAGTTTATCTTACTTCCAAAGAAAAGGTAATGAACTCTCTAAACAGTTTAGTTCCTTTTGTAAACAAAATTGCTAACGGAGATACTAAAATCATTATTCTGGCAGGGTTCGAACCAACCTATGCTGTAGCTCCTCAAAAAGCCGGCGATGTAAGCGCACCAGTAAGTGTAGAGGTATACAATTTAGAAACCAGTGGCAACATGACTGCTGAATGTGAAACTTTTGGTGTTGGAAAATTCTATGGTTGTATAGTAAGCGAAGGAAAGCCATTGGATGTTTCCATTATTATTTCGGGTACAGGCCATATAAAATTTCCGGCTGGAAGTACCAATGCTATTTTAATAGACTTAAGTCATCAACGAATAAAGAAATTTGTTGGTTTTACATCGGGTATAAACTATTGGTTTTACTTTTATGTAGTTAGTACTGGCGGTGTAAGCAGCCTAAGTAAACCAGTGGTAAAAATGTGTTCTTAAACAGTAGTGAAATACTGATAACTAATTTACAAGAAGAGCTCGTAATTTTTTACGGGCTCTTTTACTTTAGGTAATACCAAGCAGTAATTGTTGTATATAATTTTACCCTAAAATTCATATAATAACTTAAATCTATAATTTTGCAATCTTAAATAGCACGATATGGATTTGGATAATAAGCCATCGCAGGAGACTAAAGACAAATGGCATAGCGACCCCAACAACTGGAAGCTTGGAGTGTTCTATTTCAATAAAGAAGATAAACGAATTTTTCCACCTAAAAGAATTAGTGGTATGGGATGGACCATCAACTTTGCCAATCCAAAATCTGTACTGGCATTAGTTATTATGTTTATGGCAATAATGATAACAATAAGGCTGGTAAAACAATCGTAAGAAAGCAAACCATTATACTTATTTTTTTACTTTGCAAGAAAGCTATTGCTTAAAGAAAACATTAGCTCTTCATTAAAATGATTCGTCATTAATTGTAGTCCGAAAGGCATACCATTTGAGTGTGTAAACAATGGCACCGATATAGAGGGTAGTCCCACCAGATTAGCATACACCGTATAGATATCAGCAAGGTACATCGCTACAGAATCATTGCTCTTTTCTCCCAGTTTAAAAGCCGGTGAAGGAACAGTAGGCGATATAATAGCATCGTATTGTTCAAATATTTTAGCGGTGTTATCCGATAGTATTTTTCTTACTTGTTGAGCCTTTGTAAAATAGGCATCGAAATAGCCTGAACTCAACACGAAGTTGCCCAATAAAATTCTACGTTGAACTTCCTTGCCAAAGCCTTTCGATCTGCTTTGTTTGTACATCTCATTCAAGTTATTTATGCCCTCTGTACTTCTATAACCATATCGTACCCCATCAAAACGAGATAGATTGCTGGTAGCCTCTGCAGTGGTAAGGATATAATAAGTAGGTACAATATAATCCAGCCAATCGAAATTGATAGCATCTACTACAAATCCTTTATCTCTTAATGTTTGAATATAATTCTCCGTAGAAGCTTTTATTGCAGGGTCAATACCAGGATGGTCAAGCACTTGTTTAAAGTAAGCAATCTTCTTTCCTGTAATTGTTTTAAGGCTATGTTCTTCATAACTTGCCACTGGCTTGGAGGATGCAGTACTATCAAAATTATCTTCCCCACTCATTACTTCAAGAGCAAGAGCAACATCGGTAAGATTCTTTCCAAAAATACCAATCTGATCAAAAGATGAGGCATAGGCAATTAACCCATAACGGGATATTCTGCCATACGTAGGTTTCATACCAATAATGCCACAAAAGTCGGCTGGCTGACGAACAGAACCACCAGTATCGCTACCTAGGCTAATCATGGTTAAGTTGGCCTGAACTGCAACAGCTGAACCACCCGAAGATCCGCCAGGAACTCTACTGGTATCTATGGCATTTTTTACTGCACCAAAAGCGGAGTTTTCACTACTGCTACCCATTGCAAATTCATCGCAGTTATTTCGACCAATAATGATAGCACCTTCTGCCAATAAACGCTCTACAGCAGTTGCAGAATATACTGATTCAAAATTATCCAGAATCTTGGATGCAGCTGTTACCATATGCCCTTTATAACAGATTACATCTTTCAACGAAACTACTACACCATGCATTCTGCCAATAGGTTTACCCTCCTTTCTTTGCTGATCCAGTTCAGCAGCTCTTTGCAAAGCTTCTTCAGCAAATACTTCTAGAAAAGCATTCAGATGATTATTTTTTTCAATGGCAGCTAAGTAATATTTTACAGCCTGTACACATCCATCAGGGTTGGACCTTAAAAATGAATGATAATTTTTTATAGAAGTATATGAAAACAAATCTGGTTATTTTTATTGTTTTGTAATGATTACAAATAAAGTAAATATTCTTTAATCAGGTTTATTAATGGTTGGTTTTATCCTTAGTTGTAATATAATATAATTATACTCTTTAGCTGTAATCATTGTTAATTGTTAATTATTAATTCATAATTATTAATTAAATCAACTCCATTCTTCTTCTATTTTTTTGCGTTTCTTCTCTACTTTAGCACAAAGCAAAATACTTATTTCGTATAAAATATACATTGGAATAGATACAATAATGGTACTTAGCATATCCGGAGGAGTAATAATAGAAGCTACAATAACAATACCTAATACTGCATATCTTCTACCTTTCTTTAACATGCCAGAATTGACTACATTAATTTTAGCTAAAAAATACATCACTAAAGGAAGCTGAAAAGCAAGGCCTGCACCAAGTATTAATGGAACAATGGTGTTGAAATAGCTCATGATTGTCCACTTATTCTCAATATTATCATCGAGGCTAAAGTTGGCAAAAAAGTTGATCGTATAAGGAGCTATTACAAAATAACCGAAAGCAACACCTAAAAAGAATAATACCGAAACCCAGAAAATAACTCCTGTAGTATTGCTTAATTCTTTTGAGGACAATGCAGGTTTTACAAACTTCCAGAATTGATAGAATACATAAGGAAACGCTACTACAAAACCACCTATAATGATGATATTCATAAATACTCCAAACTCCCCTGCCACAGTATTACTTTGTAGTTTTACACTAATTTCTTGCATGCATAGTTGAGATCCCATGTTTAGTCTATGACCAAGCTGACAGAGTAACCTATACGTAAGAAAATCTTTGTGTGTAGGTCCCATTAATATTTTCTGGGTAATAAACTTGTTGTTGATTCCTATAAAAATAGCGCCCAGAACAACAGCAATTGCAGAGCGAAAAAGATGACCACGCAGCTCATCTATATGATCTGCAAAAGACATTTCTGCTTTTGGACTTTTCTCTGAATTACTTTTAAAAAATTTCATTGATTAATGCTAATGAAAGGAGATTGACTATATTAAATTAAACAAAAAGACGCAGGTTGATGCGTCTTTTTAATATTTATTTGTGTGGAAAATAAAATTATTTATTTTCTGATGTATTAGAAGGTTTGTTTGAAGAAACACTTGTATCGTTTGCATGATCTTCTATACCCTTTTTAATGTCATTTTTAGCGTCATTAAATTCTCTTATACCTTTTCCTATTCCACGCATTAGTTCCGGTATTTTTTTACCTCCAAAAAGCAATACAACAATCAATAATATGATAATTAGATGTTGAGGCGCAAATAAATCTCCCATAAAAAAATATTTAGTTGGCAAATATAAGTTCTAAATAACAAGCAGCAAGTTAAAAATTATACTTAATGATAAGTCCAAGACAAGTAATTTCAGCTATGGGCACAAAAAAGCGAAGGACTGATTCCAATCCTTCGCTTTTGTATCTTAACAGAAAAATTATCTAATTCTTTTTTCCTTGATTCTTGCTCTCTTACCGCTTCTTTCACGTAAGAAGTACAACTTAGCACGACGTACTTTACCTACTTTGTTTAATTGTACAGACTCGATATTAGGGGAAAAGAAAGGGAATAAACGCTCTACACCTACACCATCAGAAATTTTTCTAACGGTAAAGGTTGCAGTTTGTCCTGTGCCTTGTAATTTAAGAACATCTCCTCTGAAACTCTGGATACGTTCTTTACCACCTTCTACAATCTTATAGTTAACGGTAACATTGTCACCGGCTTTAAACTTAGGAAGTTCTGTTTTTGCTGCTAATTGTTCGTGAACAAATTTTACTGCTAATTCCATACATCTATTTTTTGGGACGGCAAAAGTAATGGCAAATTGTGAATTATCAAAACAAAAAATGATTTAATTTTCAATTGTTAAATTGTTGTATTGATAAAATGTTAAAAACCAGGTTGCTGTCGGTTATAAAAAGCCGCCAAAGACGGAAATCCTGGCGGCTTTTATTTATTATTATTTAACTAATTAAAATGCTGCTGCTGCCATTTTTGGTGATACTTCGGCAGCTGCTTCGCTAAAACCAAAGTAATTATTGGCATTATGATAGCAGATATCCTGTATTACTTTTCCTACCCATTTGATATCGTTTGGCATTTCTCCATTCTCAATTTCGGTGCCGAAAAGGTCGCAAAGAATTCTTCTGAAATACTCGTGACGAGGGTAAGACAAGAAGGAACGGGAATCGGTAAGCATACCAATAAAGCGGCTGATAAGACCCATATTGCTTAATGCATTCATTTGTTTTACCATACCATCCTTCTGATCGAGGAACCACCATCCGCTACCGAACTGAATTTTTCCTGCTGAAGAACCATCATTGAAGTTACCAATCATGGTAGCCATCAATTCATTATCGGCGGGATTCAGGTTGTACAGAATAGTTTTAGCCAGTTTATCCTGAGAATCTAATTTATCGAGGAATTTAGACAATGCTCTACCCTGAGAGAAATCGCCAATAGAGTCCCAACCTGTGTCGGGGCCTAAGGTAGACATCATTCTGTTGTTATTGTTTCTTAATGCGCCTAAATGGAACTGCTGTGCCCATCCTTTTTCCCAATCCCACTCTGCAAAATGTATCAACATAGCAGATTTGAATTTTACCTGCTCTATATGGGTTAAATGTTTACCACCTTGAATCTTGGTGAAGATAGCTTCAATTTCAGAACCGGTGAAGTCCTCTGCATAGATTTCTTCCAGACCATGATCGCTTACACAACATCCTACAGAAGCAAAGAAATCGTGACGATTCTGTAAAGCATACAAGAAATCGTTGAAATTGGAGATAGCAATATCGCTGGAAGCTTCAATTTTCTTTACATAAGCATTGAACTTCTCTGGATCGCTAACGTTCATAGCATTATCCGGACGGAAAGAAGGGCGGATAGGTATATCGAAACCTTCATTCTTCAATTGGATATGATAAGCCAGATTATCGGCAGGATCGTCGGTAGTACAAACGGTAACAACATTCATTTTGCGCAATAAATTACGAACTGAATAGTCGTCGGTTTTAAGTTTTGCAGAACATTCGTCGTAGATTCTTTTTGCGGAATCCGGATTCAGAATTTCATTGATACCAAAGTAGCGTTGTAGCTCCATGTGTGTCCAGTGGTACAATGGATTGCGCAAGGTATACGGAACGGTAGCTGCCCACTGTTCGAACTTTGCATAATCCGGAGCATCACCGGTACAGAAGTTTTCATCTACCCCATTGGTACGCATTGCACGCCATTTGTAATGATCGCCATACAACCATATCTGTGTAAGGTTTTCGAATTTTTTATCTTCTGCAATTTGTTGTTGAGGTAAATGGCAATGATAGTCAATGATAGGCATGTGCTTTGCATACTCGTGGTAAAGCACCTTTGCTGTTTCTGTTTTCAAAAGAAAATTTTCATCAAGAAACTTTTTCATATTCTGATTTTTGGTAATGAAATAATTGTTTAATTATGTTTTAATGGGTTCCATCTATCCGTAAACAACCACGAAGGGGTAATTGTTTCTGGCTTAGGAGAACCTTTAGCTGTTTCTAAATTATTTTCGAACCATTTATAGTCGCCACCACTACGATGACAATTATAAAAATATACTCTATGCCCCCACTGAATTACATTGTTTGTTTTAACTCTATAGATGGGTGTATCGGCCATATTTTGAGCAAAGAAACAATTTATTAAGTAAAATTGAGCATCACGATGATAGCGTCCTAATTTAAAACCATCGTAGCCGCTGAACTTACAATTGAGTAAAACTGTCTTGGAGTCTTCGAACTTAGACCCGTCGTGCCAGATAGCGGCAGGGCCTGTGTAGGCTACAAACTCACAATTTTCTGCCCAGGACCATCCACGAGGGCAAAAAAAATCTACCCCACCTTCCATTCTGCAATCTTTAAAGTAAAACATACCCGTTTCTACATCCCAGGGACTAACGGTATCGCCACCATAGGCTTTGAGAATACAATTAATTACTTTGATACGAGTACTAAATGATCGTAAAGCCATCTGATGACCACTCTTAGTTACTTTCTTTTCTACTTTACCAGTATCATTGTTGCAAATAATTTTCATATCCCCTTCATTCTCGAAACCGTAAGTATTCTGAATGGTAAGATTCTTCAGTTCTATATCGTTCCCTTTTAAATTTAAGGTGGCCACTCCCCAATCATCATTATTGGTACATCGCCAGATATCGCGAGCAATTGACTGTGTAAGAATCGTTTTATCCTTGTCCTCTCCTATCAGGATGATATTGTTTTTCTCGATAGAAATCTTTTCGTTGTAAATACCTTTTTTAATAAAGATGGTTCTTGGGTAAGCCGAATCATCAGCAAGACAATTAATGGCGGATTGAATACTGGTAAAGTTTCCGCTACCATTAATATCTACAATAATACTTTGTGACTGATTGTTCTTTAGCCAATCAGGATATTCAGTATTTAAAAGCTCTTCGGGCCAATGACCATACCAGCCATACCCTGTTCTTCTTTCATATTCTATTTCTTTTACATCATTCTTTTTTATACCATCTCTGCCACTAAAGAAAGGTATGTTGGTTTCTATATCATAGAACCTTGCCCACAAAGTAGAAGATTCATCTTTCACCAACCCTCTATCCTTTCCTTTGGGTGTACCCGGAGCAGGAATATCTTTATAATCAAACCCTTTTATTATAGATGATTTAAACCATTCTATGGCACCATTTATTGCATCAATAATTTGAGGAGAAGGGTGTTCTATTTTCATCAGGAACTCAACAATTCCTACACTCTCCGAACCGCTTAAAGAAACTAGTTCATAGCTCCTGGCTTTTGCAGGTTCAAAAGTATATTGATTATACTGTGCACACCATACGGTGAGTTTACCCCTCACCTTCACCTGGGTTTTAAGAATGCAATCAATTCCTTTATCTACAGCGGTTTTAGCCAACGGAATAAAAGAAGGATTTACCTGTTCCAGATTATTTCTTTGTTTTACAATATCCAGTAATACATTCAATGTATTAATCATGGCATTGTCATTGTATGTAATCTCGCCACGGTAAAGGCTAGCTGTATCAGGGAAGAACTGCGGCCACCCCCCAGTAGCATATTGCGCTTTTAATAGATAGTTAATTCCTTTCTCTGCAGCTGCAAGATATAAAGGATTATGAAACTTCTTATAGGCTTTAAGTAAGTGTCTTATTTCTTTGTTGGTAGCATCATTATCAATGGTTCCATCATTCAGAGAAGCATCATCTATCAGGCCTGCTTTTTCAGCAGGAGAGAGTTGTTTATGGTAATCTATTTTTTGGTTGCCAATATGTTTAGGCCATCCACCATAGGAACGTTGGTACAGCAGCATATTATCCGCCACAGTATCCTGTGCATGTAGAGAAACAACACCAATAAAAGTAGATATTGCAATGAAACAAAAAAGGATAATATGTCTACTTCTTTTTATCAACTACAGGCTTTTTAATTTGTTCTATAATCCATTTTACCAGATCGTGCATGGCATTAAAATTCTCATATTCTGTAGGCAGCTTTCTGCCATCGGTATATTCATTATAAAACCATGGATCGCCTACTGCAAATACCATTCCTTTACCCACCTGTGCTATGGCAATTATAGTATCTTTATTATCAACTAACACAGGCTTAGCAGGATTAGTTAATGATAAAGTACTAATCTCTTTCAGATAAACTTTCTTAGCTGTTTTAAAGATAGGATTCTTAACCAGTTTAAAGCTTGCAGCATCGGAATAAGCACCCTCTACATGATTGCGGCTATCCTCTTTAAAGTGAATACCAAAGCGCTGCATCAGTTGATTGGTATGTTCAAATTCTGCATTGCCTTTATCATTATGTAACACAATTAATATGCCTCCTCTTTTTACCCAGTCGGCAATATTATCTATGTTTTTCTTTTCAAAGTAATTTGGATTAGCAGTCTCATCTTTTGTATCAGGATCTACAATTATATAAACAGCAGCATCGCTAAGGTTAGCAGCGGTAGGGGCAGCAGTAAGTTCGGCAGTATTAAAACCATAGGTATTAAATACATGACCAAATAAAGAGAAACCACTATTTGCTTTTTCATTCCACTGATAGTGATAAGGCATCATCTTTCCGGTGATATCTTTCTTGAATTCTGCATTAAAATAATTATCCAGCTTCACTACTAATCCTTCTACTGAAAAAGAGGATAAAAGCATCTGCATTTCGTTTGCTGCAAGTATATAAGCACCTAACCCTTTAGGATCGTTTACGACAATTTTTTCACCAATATAATATTCATAGCTACCATCGCGGTATGGATCACCACCAAGACCACAACCACCCACTGTTCCATTCAGAATAGTCATGCCATCTTTAGTTTCTACAAATTGTTTTTGTATCCCATCGAAGCCAAATAAAACCATTGATAAATAATCTTTAGGAATAAATCCAAGGCGCATAGATTTTGCTATGGCATATACAAACATGCTGCTGGCAGAAGCCTCTAAATAGTTTCCTTTTTTATTTGGGCAATCTGTTACCTGCCACCATACACCGGTCTTTACATCCCTTGATTCTTTAATAGCATCAGCAAGTCTGATTAAGATTTGTTTCAGCAAATATTTCTTAGGATGATTATCGGGAAATTCTTCCAGCACATCTACCAGCGCCATTGCATACCAACCCATAGAACGGGACCAGAAATGCGGTGAGCGACCAGTAATAGAATCCGACCATCTTTCTTTTTTACTTTCATCCCATGCATGATAAAGAAGTCCGGTTTTAGCATCTCTTACATGGCTTTCCATCCAGATGAACTGATTGGCTATATCATCGAAAGCAGCGGAGTCGTGTACTAGATTGGCATACTCTGCATAGAAAGGTTCGGCCATGTACAAACCATCAAGCCACATTTGATATGGGTATCTTTTCTTATGCCAGAATCCACCTTCATTTGTTCTTGGATGATTCTTTAATTGCTCTCTTAAGGTTTTAGCAGCTTTAAAATATTTTTCTTTTCCCGTTACCTTATATAAAGTAAGCAGTACTCTACCCCCCAATACATTATCGATATTATAATCGTCCTGTTTATAGGTTTTGATAGTACCATCTTCGGCAATAAAAAGATCCGTTTGTTTCTGAATATATCTGAAGTAATCTCCATTGCCTGTATTATACCAGGTAGCTTCGATAGCCTTGTTTAATAAAGCCTGATCGTATATCCATTTGGCCTGTTTACCATTCAACGACATAGAATCTTTCCAGAGATTCATTGCTGTAGATGTCATCTTTTCAGCAACTGTTTCTTTTGTCTGAGAATTTGCTGTAATCCCCAATATTAAAACAAAGAATATGATTGGTAAACGATTCATATATTACTTAAAGATTACAGGATTGTTTTTAACCTCTTCTGCCAATTCAAATTTCTTAGCAGCATTTTCTGTATTGGTATTTGTAAAAAGGATTTTATCATTTCTATCACCCGACACCTTCACTAGTAAATCCGCCTTATTAAACGTAAAATTATTAAAGGTTATATTACTACTATTCTGAAGACTGATTAAAGGATTAGTGGTGTTAGCCTGAACATTAAGGTTTGAAATATTAAGTCCATTTGCTTCTTCACAAACTACTGCCACATTTGCTTTTATAGAAAGATTGCTTAAGCTAATATTTTTAATACTCATCTCTGGAAGTCCTCTTACAAATATTCCTTTTTCAGCACCATTACAAACGATGTTGTTTACAAAGAAATTTCTAAACTGAGGAGTACCGTCTGTAACCGGCAACAACTCTACTTTTGGAGCTTCTCTTTTCTCTCCAGGTTGTGGTACAGGATCTTTAGCAGAGTAATACATATCGAATAAAATAGCTTCGCCAGCTATATCTTTCATGTTGATATTATTGACATAAATATTTTCTACAATACCACCTCTGCCACGGGTAGTTTTAAAGCGTAAGCCAATATCAGTACCAATAAAAGTACAATTGGAAACATATAAATTCTTAGCACCACCACTCATTTCGCTACCAATAACAAAACCACCATGTGCATGATAAACAATGTTGTTTCTGATGATACCGTTCTCGGTAGGTATGCCTCTTTTTCTACCTTGTTCGTCTTTACCACTCTTTATACAAATACCATCATCGCCCACATCAAAAGTGCTGTTCTCTATGATAAAGTTTTTGCAGCTTTCAATATCTATACCATCACCATTCTGAGCATACCAGGGGTTCTTAGCATATACATTTCTTACTATCAGATCTTCGCACAATAAAGGATGTAAATTCCATGCAGGAGAGTTCTGAAAAGTAACCCCTTCCAACAACACTCGTTTACAGGAAGTAAGCACTACTAAATTTGGACGTAGGAAATCTTTAATACTGTCAAAATCACTCAGTTTACTATCAGCCTTCCATACTCCGGGATCTTTAACCAGAGAACCTTTTAAAGATTTCTCTGAAGGAAACCAGGTCTTTTTATCATGACTAAGAACTCCACCTTTATCATTAATTGCTTTCCATTGACCTTCGGTAAGTTTACCTTTTTTAACCATACGCCATGAGTCACCGTTGCCATCAATAACACCGGAGCCAGTAACAGCAATATTTTCAGCGTTTGTAGCAGATAACGGAGATTGATTTCTTACCGCTTTTATTCCTTCCCAGTTGCCTTCATACAATTGATACTGGCTAAAATCATCAGTAAACTGAATGATAGCATCTCTGTTGAGGTGCAGGTTTACATTACTTTTTAAAACTATAGGGCCAGTAATCCAGAAACCACCGGGTACTAATACCACTCCTCCCCCTTTTTGGCTACAAGCATCGATTGCTGCATTGATGCTTTTTGTGTTTAAAACAAAAGGATCGGACATAGCACCGTACTTAACGATATTGAAAGTGTCTTTTTTAAAGGAAGTAGATTTAACCGGGGGTAATTGTTGTGCATTAAGCGATAATCCAACAACTAATAAACTCAAGAGAGACAAAGCAATTCTTCTTATATTCATCATAATAACATTATACAATTAAACCAATTAAATGCCCTAAGCAATAAATTAAAGCAGGAATTATTACATACATCTTGAACTGAAATAAACAAATTTTTGTAGATACAGCAAGCATACAGGTTGTAATTCCTGAGTAAATTCAGCACAATTTTACCAACAATAAATTATAGGGGAAGCAAGGATACAGTTATTTTTTACCGCAAACGATACCGAAATGGTTTGGATAGGGACAGACAAAGCAATAAAGGATAAAAAACACATTTCAATGCCAACAAAATTGTAGGATTGAAATGCAACTTAAAAACAAATAACGGAGAATTTGAAGTGAAGGAAATTACGAAGCGGTGAAAACATTCAGGAATTCCTGAGCATACTGTTTAAGGTACTCCTCTTCGTTGAGCAAAAGCGTATTGGAAATCAAGGAATTGCTGGAAGGAATCAAAGATTCTGTGATGGCTTTTGCTATCTGACGGATGTCATCAACATTATTGATAGGAAATAATATTTCGTGGGGAACAAACTCTGTATGTCCTCCTACTGCTGACAAGCAACAATGAACACCCAATGCACTAGCTTCCAAAGCGGTAATACCGAAAGGCTCGGCAGGGTGCAATGAAATGAATGAAGTAGACTTAGCTAGTATTTTGTATTTATCCTCTGAGCTAAGATAACCATGAAATATGTTATCGGTATGGGAATAGGCTTCTTTCAATTCCGGAATAAATGTACCACTCCCAACTATATTCACAATTACTTTATGACCTGTCTGACGTATTAGGTTAACAGCTTCTAATATTCTGTCAACTCCTTTTTCTTTGATAACCCTTCCTACAAAAGTTAAAGTATCAGGCTGCTTTACCGGAGGATGTTTAAGTGCAGCTTCAAAGAAGTCGAAAGGAAGTATATTATGAATTACTGCATGGACTTTAATGTTGTAAAAATTCTCCGAAACAAATCGGGTGATATAAGAAACAGCAACAGACTTTCTATTGCAAAAAGCAAATATTTTATGTCCCCATACTACGTAATGATACTTACCAGGTTTCTCATATTTACGTTGAGGGAATCCATGTATAATGAAAATTGATTGTTTGAAAAACATTCCAAATATCCCAAAGTGAAGATTGGAAATCAATATGTGTTTATTGCCAGTAAAAATATTTTTAATTGAGAACTTTAATGCCGTAACAAAACTGTTTATTTCTAACACTTCATATCCCAATTTCTGAAACCCAGCTTTCAGCGACAAGCAGACTTCAGCTACCCCACCAGTACGAGAGGGATACATGATTACAACTGTTTCTGCCTTATTCATTTGGTATTACTATTTTGGGCGAAGATACCCAGGCTGAGTATCTGAATAAATAAAATGCACATAATAAAGTAGTAACTAACCAGAAAACAATGTCCGTCTTCTGAAAAGAAAATAGTTGGACATTACTAATATGAAGCCCTTCTTTCAATACGATTTTTACGTTGGTAATCAACACTGTAATTATAAAGGATGCTGCAGCCAAGGCGATAAATACCATGATAAAATTCTTCTTAATCATATTCATCATTCTATCATCTTTTGCATACAACAACAGCAATAATATACCTACCATAAAGTACGCACTTCTTATCAGTTCGAATCCCGAACCAGTATCCACCTGAAAGTAATGAGTATATATATCAGAAGCCAACTCATAAATTAATAATGGCGTAACTTTCAAAACAAAAGGGATAAGCATGTTGTGTGAAGAAGAAAAATTATTAGCCCCAGATTGAAACCTAAAGAGTAATGGTTGTATTTTGAATACTATTAAAACAAAAACAACTTGTATTCCAACAGTTACTGCTATAAACGGAATATACAAGTGGGACACATCCATATACTTAGCAAACAACACTAATGACAATAGCATAAGTACTGGAGACATTAGCTGATAAATCAGGAAATGCAGTGCAAAACCAGAACGTAACATTACACGGTAACACACATCAAAAAAGGCTTGGAAGGGAATAAACAAAGTAGCAATAAGCAACCATCTTATAGCACTATCTACTTGTGGGAAAACATTAAAAACCAGCAATTGTATTGCAATAATTGCAGCAAGAGCATAGCATAATCTCTTGATAAAACTGATAGAAATAGAGTCGTTTGTTTTAGTAATTAATTCGGAGTAACCAAAATCAATCAGATAAACAAATACCAACAGAGAAGGAAAATGGTGAAAGAAATATTTCAGCTGTAAAGGCTGATTATATTGAAAGGATATAAGTACCAATCCTGTTGCAGCTCCTATAAGACGAAGAGAAACAAAAAGCAGTAACTTTTTATGTAATAGCTTTTCTATTTTCCCAGTAAACACACCCATAATAAATAAGGAGATAAATAATAAAATAAGTAAGTGTTCTATCGAAAAGTTCAACGAAAGTACCTCTCCAAAGAAAACCAACTTTTGCAATGATATGCGGAAAAACAAAACGATTGAACATACTTTTTTTTCTGAAGTCAAAAAAGGAACAAACGATGCCTAATAAAATGAATAAAATAATATAGCCTATTATTCCTTCTGAGTAGGCTTCAAAAACCGGATTACCGCCGGCACCCATATGATGCTCTCCCTCTGGCCCAATAGTTAGTCGGGTAAATATCCAATCGAAACGGACCTTATAAGACCCAAGATCGAACATATGTTTATAGCCAAACATATCCCAACCCAGCCATGAAAATACTAACCCAGCAAAAACAAGATGCATATTATAAAATACCTTTAAAGGAGAATGTATTAGATAAGTAATAGGCGATCCTCCAATGTAAATAGACACAGCATCCAATTCTCCTCCTACTCTATTACCTATAAGGTATGGCAAAATAAAAAGCATGAAAGCGAATAACAATACAAAGACAAAATACTTCCTAATATAATCTTTTAATATAGGAAATATAAAAAAGAAAACTGGCAACAGTGCCTGAAAAACAAACACCCGTGGACCTGCTGTTGAAATTAAAAAACGGGGAAAAATTATTAGTGCGAATGGTATAAATAACTTCTTATGACTGATACTATTATTATACCCTGCGAATAAAAAAGAAATTCCCATGAGGTGGGAATATAGTATTAAATTATCGACTAATGTTGTTGGCTCTACATCTCCATAGCCCTGTTGCATTATTCTTACATAAACAAATATTGCAGATATCAATGCAGGAACAAACAGGAAATAGGCAATTGATTCACCTATGTTCCAGAAGCTAGGTTGATACTTATTGAACTGGTCATAAATATCAAGTCCTATTGCAGTTTTGCGTCGTGTAAAGTAGTAGCCGAGAAAGATTAAGGCGATCGCTAATAAGAGAAGACCACTATAGAAATAAGGATTTTCAGTAAATGGAATACTTTCCTGAATAAGAGGACTTACCAGAACAACAATCATGGGAGCTGCCTGAAAAAAGATACAGGAGAGAATGCATATAAAAATAAGAGGATTATACTTCATACCTTTAGAAAGCTTTGAAAGCTTAGCCTCTTTTAGTTATCTTTCGGTAGTTTCAAAACAAAGCGAGTGCTTAAGAAAATACAGGTAATTATACAACCTATAATCATTCCAATAATTGCTCCCATTGCTCTACCCATCTTTTGATTTTTCAATGGAAGGATTGGACGATCAATTACCTGAATTAATGGAGTTTCTTTTTTAAGCGTAAGTTCAGAAATTTCGAGATTTTTCAATAACTCAGTATAAAGAGCAGCGTTAACCTGCATCTCAGTTTGTTTCTTTTGAATACCAGTTTTAGGAGTTTGTTTTAATGGGTTTACATTTAAATCATTCAATGCAGCTACAGTACTTATTCCACCATAAAGACATTCTCTTACTGAGTCGGCCTGATGACGAAGAATTTCTACATTGTTCCTACTCTTACTAGTTTTATAATTCATGTAATAATCAATCACATTATTCACCATTTTTTCAGTAAATTTTTTGGCATATACTTCATTGTTCTCCGTAAGTGCAACATAGATAATATCAACCTTTCTATCAATCTTTTCGATCTCCAGATTTTCCTTACAATATTTATCACAGATTAATCCAACAACACTATCCTTTAGGCGTTGATCATCCACCTGGGAAAATAATGTTTGTGTAAGATCGAAAGTCTTTCTTCCCTTTAACCCAATCTTCTCGATTTTATGATTGATGAAGTATTGATCTATCAATAATTCTTTACTATTAGAATCTATTCTGGAGTATAAAGTCTTTTCTATAATTACTCTACTCTTGAATAATGCTATAAGGTTATCACCCGAGAAAGCACCTTCATTTCCCATACCCAGATCAATACCAAACTGAGAAGCTATACTGGCATAACCTCCGAGCTTTCCACCTTTATCATTATCAGAGAAAAAAGTAACTCTTGCAGTATACTTGGGACTTGAAAAATAAACTATTGTAGCTGCTAATATTGCAAATACAAAACCACCTGAAAAGATTATCAGCTTTTTTGTTTTAAGATATTTTACAGCTTGAATTAATTTCCTTACAAAGGAGAAAAATAATATTTCTTCTGACATTCTTTGATATTTTTTCTTACTTCTTAGTAACGTTTACGATTGCAATAACAATACCTGCCAATGAGGCAATTGCACTTGTTAATGCAACAGTTTCACTTAAGGTAAGTCTGCTATTCGTTTTATCTGATTTTTTAGGAACTAAGATTTCACAACCTGGTTCTATTTTCGGGAAAGTTCTTATAAACAGGAAGTGTCTTGTTTTAGCAGCAACACCGTTTGGTTGAAGTACGTATACTTTACTTCTTCGGGCATTATCAGTAAATCCTCCTGCTCTTTCTATGTAGTATCGTAATTTCTGACCTTTCGAGAAAACTACATCGGTAGGAAATAATACTTCCCCACTTACTTTAATTTCTCTTTTTTCTTTTGCTACATTTAATACATCACCTTCCTGTAAAATAACATCCTCTAATCCTCCTGGTTCCTTCAAAATTTCTTCCATATTCAGACCTATAGTAACTGTAGGTCTAACATAATCCGCAACTAAGCTGTTGGAAGTATCTTTTGTTTGTTGTTGAATTTTCTTAAACTGTACATTGGATGAATCTTTAGCTAGATTGGAGTTAATACGAGTTATCTTAATTCCCTTTAGGAACGCCTGTTTTGTAAGCCCCCCAGCTCTTTTAATTAATTCACTTACTTTGTCTTCTTTTGAAGCTAAAACGTAAGTGCCAGGATATTGAACCTCGCCTTCTATTCTAATCATGATCTGAGGCTTATAATTAGGTTTAGAACGGACCATAACTACATCCCAAGGTTTTAATACAATATCGTTTCCTTTTATATTAAGATCTTTATCTATACTAACTGTAATTAATTCAGATATTTTCCCTGACATACTATCCTTACCATCTACCCTTCTGCCAATTTCTACTCTATCAATTGAAGATGCGTCATTAAATCCACCAGCTTTAAACAAAATATCTTTTACCGTTTGATTATTATAATGAGGGTAAACTCCTGGTTTCTTTACTTCCCCTTCTACAGTTATAGTGGAGCTATCTTTAAAATCTAAAGCTTCCCCGATGATTACCTCATCGTCTTTTTGTAGTTTAGTATCCAATTCGGGTTTAGTAAATATTTCTTTAGGATTAAAAGCTATCTGATCCTTAGCAAGTGTTTGTTGATTAGTACGCACAACAACACCTCTGGAAATATAAGCGTCTTGTTTTAATCCGTTTGCCTTTTCAATCAATTTAGAGATGGTTAAGTCTTTACTCAATTCATAGTATCCAGGCATATAGACAGCTCCTTTAATACTTACTCTATTATCAAATCTTTCCAGAATTTTACCAACCTCTATTTCGTCACCATCTTGAGGGTGATATGACTTGTATTCATCTTTAATTACATCTTTTACTCTTTTCTCTTTGTCAGTTACCTGAGTGATATGAACGGATGCTTTGTATGCAAGTGATGAAAACCCACCAGAGAATTCTAATAATCCAGCAAGGTTATCATTTTGAAGGGTCTCAAATATAGCAGGTTTCTTAACCTCTCCTTTTAATATAACCTGATTCTTAGCTACAGGAATTCTAATTACATCCTGATCGGATAATCTTACATTCTTTGACTGATCGCCTTTTAATAAAAATTCGTAAGCATCAAGCTTTGTAACTATACTGCCATTTCGAATAAGCTCAATTTCTCTAAACGACCCTTTATCCGTGGGTCCACCTGCAAGATAAAGTGCATTGAACAAAGAAGACAATGAAGATAAAGTATAAGAACCTGGTTTTTTAACCTCTCCAATAACTGTAACTTTTATACTTCTAATTCTACCCACCCCTACCTGTATAAAAGATTGATTGGAGGAGATACTGGAATATCCACTCTTAATCATTCTTTCTTTAATTCTTTTTGTAGCTTGTTCTATAGTTAATCCAGTCACTGCAACCAAGCCAACGTTAGGAATATTAATAACGCCTTCTGGAGATACAGTAATTCTTTGATTCACTTCCTGATACCCAAATACATCAATAACAACTTCATCATCAGGACCCAATACATAGTTCTTTGGTGTAGGTATTCTAAGATTAGGCTCAAAAGTTAAATTAGTATTTGTAAATAACTCACTACCGAAAACACTAAGTTCCTTTTCGTTTTTCTTCTTAAACTCAAAAGACTGAATATTGGTAGAATCGTAAGATCTGCTCAACGATAAGTTATCATTTCTCTTTGAATTATTGGCAGAAATGGTACTTTCTATTTTAGAAACCCTTGCTCTTAATTTCAATATTTCAGATGATGGCAAACCTTTTTGAATTGCTAACTGCTCAGCTTGAGTTTCAGAAACACCTGACTGCTGTAATTGTTGTTTATATTTTAAAATATCTTCATCCGTCAACATATCCACCTTTAAAGTGGACAAATCTTTTGATTTCAAAAACTCCTGGGCATGTATAATATCACCAACCAGTAAAAATAGAACAATTGCAAGTAAATACTTTTTCATTTAATATATATGTAACTACGGTTTGTAATTTAGTTTTATTGTCAAGATATTTAGGAAAAAGGCTGCGTTACCTTAATAAATTTAAACAATAAATATTCATGATTCAATCTTTAGAAACTTTTTTCAGGTAAATCCTTGAATATTTTATACATCAGCTTACTAGTAGGAAAAACAATTACCCAAAATGTTAAGAATAGTATCATAAAATCAACAAATAGACTTTTATGAGAATTATACCACATTTCTAAAGCACCTTTATAAGGTGCGATAACTTTCTCGTAAAATTCATGAGGAGGTAAAGAACTATTAGAGATTATAGCTTCTTCGTCTCTGAAAAATACAGAACCAACACCAGTAATTCCTGGTTTAGAATCATACACTTTGAAACGTATATCTTCAGGATAAGCATTAAATGTTCTATCCACTAAAGGTCTAGGACCTACTAAGGTCATATCTCCTTTAAGCACATTTAATATCTGGGGTAACTCATTGATTTTAGTTTTACGTAAAAATTTTCCTAAAGGCAATAGTCTTGGATCATTTCGTAAAGTAATACTACCAGTTCCAATATTGGGGCTATCTTTTAGCATTGTTGCAAACTTGATAATATTAAAATAGCTGTTTTTATAGCCTATTCTTTTTTGATAGTAAAAAACATAACCTTCCCCTGTAAGTCTCAGAATAATTACAATAGGCAGCATAAAAGGTAACAATACTATAACTGCAATAACAGTCAAAATAATGTCAACCAGTCGCTTAATAAATAAGTACATATTTTACATTTTTTGGTCTAAACTCACTCCAGTTTCAATGTGTTGAAAATTGGGTAATAATTTATTTAATAAATTTACAATATCAGCTTTATTTACATCATTACTAAAGAATGACTCTAAATCATTAATAATCGAATCGAGTTCATTTCGAGTTCTTCTTTTCGCATTTTTAATTACGCCTAAGTTTTCAAATTTATTCATCAACAGTTCTTCTTCATCTGTGTAAAACTCTTCGAATAGTTTTTCGCCACTTGTTTCACTTGCAAAGAAGTACACTGGATATTTATTTGTCTTTAGGTTTGCAGCTTTTTCTTTGGCTTCTATTTCACTAGCACAAATATCAATTTCAAATCCGAGTTTATTTAAAAAAGGCTCTACTGCACCCGCGAACGAAACCATATCTCTGTCCTCATCAAGCTTAGGGAAGAAGATATCTCCTGACTCGCCTAATACACAAGCCGACAAGCATATTTCCCCTGATTCCTGTGGAGAAACAAAAAATCTTTTAACATCACTAGGACAAGACAAAGGTTGATGTTTCATTATACGATCGATAAATCCAGCAAATAAACTGCCATTGGAAAAAGCAACATTAGCAAACCTTGCGGTAGTTATTTTTAAAGTATCTGAGTAGGCAAGTATTACTTCTTCCATTAATTTCTTACTAGCACCCATAACATTCACTGGATTTGCCGCCTTATCTGTAGAAACGCAGAAAAAATGTTTAGGAGGATATTGAAGCAAAAGTTCCAATAGCCTTTTAGCTTTCATCACATTATTTTCTATCATAGCTTCGATAGAAAAAGCATCTTTTTCACTTCTAACATGCTTATGTGCAGCAAAATTTGCTACAATATCAAAAGGGGCTTCTTGTTTGAATATCTTTTCAAAAACTTTATCACCAAAATTGATAGGATATGTTTTAAAATCTATTGGTAAAGAAATATCATTTCTGCTCCTACAGTCTCTAACCAACTCTGTCAACCCATTTTCATTGATATCAATTACAACTAATTTTTTAGGATTATATCTAATCAATGCTTTTATAAAAGATGATCCAATTGTACCAGCTCCACCAATTACTAAGACAGATTTATCAAAAACCTGCTCATTAATTTCATTTTGAAAGGTTGCCAGATCTTTCTTAAATAAGCTTTCCTTTCTACCAGTTACAGATTCACCTATAAACTGTTCTACATTAAATAAAGTGTTCATTTATATATGTTTTGATTTGTACCATTTTACGGTTTGTAAAATACCATATTCTGTAGTATAAGGTATAGTAATGTTTAACTTTTTTATAGTATAGGTGTTATCAAATTCCAATGATCCAAAAAGTCGATTATAAATATCTGGTTTAAGAACATTGATTATCTTCCTAATTTTTAATGGAATACTAAATAATTTTTTATTATTGAATAATGCGAGTTGAATAGTACTCAGCATTTTTGTAGTTGAAATTGGTTCGGGATCTACTGCAATAAAAATTCCATCAGATTTTTGCTCAATTATTTTATTAAAATATTCAATTAAATTATCAACAAAAACTAATGATCTCTTATTGAAAATACCACCAAAAGGTAATGGAGTTTTTTTATTGGCTAACACTATCAATCTATACAAGTTACCATATGAATTAGGTCCGAATTCCATTGTAGCTCTAAGAATTGCTACTTTAAAAAAGTCATTGGAAATAGAAAATAAATATTCTTCTGCAAGCAATTTACTTCTTCCATAAGCATCTGTTGGATTGCAAATTGAAAGTTCGTTTAGTATTTGGCTTCCACATTCGCCATACACTTTTATAGAACTTAAATATACAAATTGTGCAACTCCAGCAGACTTAGCTTTATCCGCCAATATTTTAGTAACATCAACATTCACTTTATTGTAAACCGACTCATCAGTGCAATTAGCATCCTGAATTTTCCCTGCTAAGTGAACGACGCAATCTACACTTTCAAAAACTGAGGATTCGATTTTATCTATATCCTGAAAATTTATTAATTGAATATTGAACTTTCCTTCATTATATTCAAGAAATCTATTTTCAATAAACCCATCTGCAGTTGTTACCAGTATTTTCAAAAAATCACCCACGTTTATTCTTTAATGCTGGCTCAATATATTCGAACATCTTTATAAAATACTTCGATAGAATAGAAACCATATTGGTTTTAACCCCATTATCCTTACAAGCTCTGATTATTTCTTTATTTAAATTATATCTATTCTTAAGACTTTTATTGCTTATCCCCCCAGTACGCATATACACTAATATTTCATCTATATAATGTGTTGAAATTTTATGTGTAAACATAAACCGCATCATAAGCTCATAATCTGCTGCAATTCTATAGTCTGCATTAAAAAGTCCGTATTTATCATAGCATTCCTTTTTTGCATAAAAAGAAGGATGTGGAGGTGTATACCCTTTAGTGAATTTTTTAAGTTTGAAATTCTTTGAAGAAAAATGGCGAACCATTTTTGTAAGGTTATCAGGGTTTACAAATCCTACATCACCATGTACTGCATCTGCACCAGATTTTTTTAGTTCATCTACAATAATAGATACACAATTATTATGTGTAAAAAAATCATCTGAATTTAGCACCCCAATCACCTCGCCGGTAGCAAGCAGAATTCCTTTATTCATTGCATCAAATAGCCCCTTATCGGGTTCAGATATTACTTTAAGATGGCCATAAGATCTGGCAATCTGAACTGTATCATCTTTAGAAACCCCATCTATAATTATATGTTCAATATTTGGATAACTCTGATTTTTCACACTTTCAATTGTATCCCTTAAAGTAAGAGCACTATTGTATGTGACTGTTATTATAGAAACTTTCATGAACTTTAAAATAATATTGATTAATTATCTAAATAATCTTACCCTTTAAATCTGGAAAACAAAAGAAAAATAGTTATTACAGAAACAAGCAAGCTAAGAATACTTAAGACAATAATTAATGTATATGTTTTTGAACTTTTATCAGGTATAATTCGAATTGTCTCATCATTGTATTCAATTGGTAACGCTTTAGGTAAAGAAATGGCTAATGCTACTACATAATTATCTGTGTGTGAAATAGATAACTCAATCAATTCATTAAAAATTGGCTTCCCAAATTGGTTATGTTTAATTATTAAAGTATTAAATTTTTGTCTTCTAAATTTTTCATTAATTTTCACAATCGACTCTTTAGCTGCAAATAATCCAGCAAATGATGCATACGGATTTTTTTGCAAAATACAATACGCAATTTCTGAATCTGAAAAATTTTCTGTATAAAAATAGTCAACCCTAAAATCATTGACAACTGGGAAAGATGCAATTTCCTCAATATCAACACCTACTCCATCATTTTTTTCTGGTGAAGTTAAATTGTTAGTATTTGAAGAGATTTGCTCCTGGCTTTCAATATCAAACCCATTTAATAGTGCTATGATATCTTCAAAAACATTAATTGAAGTATAGTCTTCAACGTGAAAGCCTTCTTCTGAAAGTTTTGAATACATCCTATGAAGGAGTATAGAGTTCTTTACGGCACTTTTTCCAACTCTTGTTACTTTTGTTATATCAGCGGGAGCAATTCCTATAAAAGCAGAAATTACTTCTTTTATTTTTGTTTCCATATTATAGTCCATTCCAACAAGTTTGACAAATATATCCTTCTTTACCTTTTGGCGTAATACAAGGTATTAAGCCCATCCCTGACAAATCATCTTTTAATGTCTTAAAGCATTTATGGCAGTTGATATCATTATATTCTGAAGAATTTTCATCATTAAATTTATAAGACTCAATCCTGATTTTAAGTTGATTTAAAAATGCAGATACTAACTTCCCTTCGGTAATTCGATGATCAAATGTCAAACTCAAATAGGCCCTTTGAAGTTTATTATCAATTGCAGAAACACCCAATATTGCTGCGTTCTGCATATTTACAAGAGGCTTGAAAAAAGTAATCCCTTCACTTGATAAATCAGTTACTGTAAAAGTAATATCAGTTAAATCATCTATTGATAATTTATCATCCAGATAACTGTTTGATAAAGACATCATAGTATTTTCAATTTCATTCATTGACTTTTTATCTGAGTCTTTTATTTTCAATACTTTTAATCCTTTATCTAAATCAACAGCAAATCCAATATTTACATTTTGATACAAATACAATTTATTGTCATCAAAAAAAGAATTCAATATTTTATAGTTATTTAATAGTCTACTAGTCTCATAAATCACCAATGGCAATAATGAGTTTTTGAAATAAGTGAAGTATTTATTCGTACTCAAAAAAAGTCCTTTTGTATCTACCCAAATATGAATAGTACTTGTTAGTCCTGTTTTTTGGACCGATGAAAGAAACTCAATTTCTCGTTTTTTATTTCCACTTATTGGTTCTTCAATTACATTATCTGGCAAAAACCCTTTTTTTACTTTTTTCGCATTTTGAGTATTGGACAGAACAATATCATCCTTTTTAGTTGATAATTCCCCAAAGTGAAAAAGTTCAACATCATTTTTATTAACCATATCCATTTTAAATGACGCCTTATCCAATCCTAGATTATTGATTAATGTTAATGCATCTTCTGAAAAGAGAGTTTTACCATCCCAATTGGATATTTCACTATTATCATTCTTTATTTTAATTGAAAATATACTTTTATCTGCTCCAGCTGATGACAACTCAATAATTTTTGTCTCTTCTTTTTCACTATAAATTTCTGCAACAATTGTATTAACCTCATAGTCTTCGCCTTGAGAACACAAATATTTTATAAAACCATCTTCTTCTGCTTCTACAGAGAAGGTAGTTTTAGACGTCTCAAATACCATTACTATATCTCCTTTTTTAACTGAAGATGCGTTTTTGAAATTAATTTCAATTATGGTTAAAACAGTATCATTAACCGCAAGTAAAGGAACCTTAATTTGTTGTAATAATGCCATTATTTAATAAATGTTTGTATGATTTTGATAATTTTCTCTTTGTTGGGCAATACACTCAATTCTAAGGATTTCACAGCTGGAATTGGAACTGGTAAAGCACCAACTCTTTTTACTTGAAATGCACTTTCTAGATTTTCCGAAAGCTTAGCTATTAACTCGCTACCAAATGAAGCGTAAGAACTACCCTCTTCAACAACTAAAATCCTTTTTGTTTCAGACACACTTTCCACCAAAATATTAATTGGAATTTCTGAAATCAACGAAGGGACTATTAGTTCTGGCTTTAAATCACATTTCAAGAATATTTCTTCCAAAAATCCAGCAACTTCATCAGCTATTCCTCCATATGCAACAATTGTTAATTGAGGTTTAGAGAAAAAAGGCTTTATTTGAACTACTGGATAAAAATCATTTGTACGACTATATTTAAAACTCTGTGATTTATAACTCAATATTTTTTTCCCATAATCAACCTTATTCTCAATTACAATTACTGGATGTTTTTCATTGTAGACAGATTTATAAATAATTCCCGGATCAAAAAAAGTGTTTAAAGCAACAGTTTTAACGAAATCAATACCAACTAAAAATTTATCTAAAGTTTGAGAATGTGTTGGGCCATACCCCCTCTTGCCCCCCATTGGAGTTCGGATTACCACTGGACAGTTCACTTGTTTATTAAACATATGATGAAACTTTGAAGCGTGGTTTATTATCTGATCTAGCGCTAAGATCATAAAATCACCAAACATTATTTCAGCAAATGGTTTAAACCCATTTAAAGCCAACCCATTAGAAATACCAGTTATAGCAGCTTCTGATATTGGAGTAGAAAATACTCTTTCTGGAGTTAATTGACTAAGATCTCTTGCAATTTTAAAGGCTCCTCCATATGGAGATAATACATCTTCCCCAATAAAAACAGTTCTTTCATTGTTTTTCATAATATCCTTAAAGAACTGATTCAACAATTCAACTTGTCTTTTCCCAATTGGCACTAATTCCTGCCAGGTGACATCATCCTGTTTGTTTTCAGTTTCTTCATCATAATATTCAGTCAATGGAAGTTCGTTTTCCTTGATAAGAACATCAACCAAAGCACTTATTTCTTCTTCTATTTTTGATACATATTGTTCATAATGATTAGGCGAATCTCTTTCAAATTGTACTAAAAAATCTTTTGCTTTATATTCATCTACTTCCTCAATTGCCCTATCATCATCCCCTTTTGAATGTGCATTCAAACGATATGTATCACAATGAAAAAAAGCTGGTTTTCCTTCTTGTCTTACATAATCAATTGCATCTTTAGATTCTTTCATTAAATGTTCAACATCCCAGGTATCCCCTTTAAATGTTTTAATTCCAAAAGCTTTAGGTCTATCCAATATTACACCCGATAAATTGACAGATTGTGGTGTACTTTGAGCATAATAATTATTTTCACAAACAATCAATAAAGGGATTTCCCATTTCGAAATAATATTCATTGTTTCATACAACGCCCCTTCTCCTAATGTACCATCTCCAATGAACACAATTCCAATTGCATCATTTTTCTTTAATTTATTAGCAAGTGCATATCCTGCTGCCACAGGAACAATTCCACCTTGAATCCCATTGCTATAAAAATTATTTAAACAAAGGTGTTGGCTACTACCTATACCACCACAAGTACCCGATGCCTTGCCCAGCAATTCGGCTAATAGACCTCTTATATCACCGGTGAATGCAAGATAGTGTCCATGACATCGATGATTTGAAAATATAAAATCATCTTTTTCTAGTTGTCCTGCAAAAGCTACCGCTGAAAACTCTTGTCCTACACATGTATGAACCGTTCCATTTAACTTACCCAGAGAAAAAAGTTCTAAAAATTTTTCTTCTACTCGTCTAATAGTAAGCGCTTGTTTTATAATTTTATGATTGATTGCCATCTTCATTTTACATTAGAGTATTAAAAACTTATAGTGTATGTTTGTCTTTAATTTTAAGAAAATATTTTTCAAAATATTTAAAAGAGAATCCTGCTATTATTATAGTCATTAAGAT
>Ga0208259_1000071_pt1 | contig 39487 bp, 32 predicted proteins | sample CryBogCBH22May08_FD_184618 | JGI IMG/M metagenome (GOLD analysis project Ga0208259, IMG submission 184618) | Freshwater microbial communities from Crystal Bog, Wisconsin, USA - CBH22May08 (SPAdes) | ecosystem: Environmental > Aquatic > Freshwater > Lake | place: Crystal Bog, Wisconsin, USA... | reverse complement strand
AATACTTTATACCATAGAGGTCTCACAAACGTCGGTCAACGCAAAAGTATACCGCCATGCCCCATTGACAGGTTTCAAATTTGGGCTTTTTTTAGGGGGCATTGCGGATACTTTTATAAAAGTTAGCGGGCAACCTACACAAACAGCGTACTATGCATAAATTAAATTATTTGATAATTGTTCTATTGATATTAAGTTGCACAAATAAGAAAAGCAATTTTAAAGATGAAACATTAAATAAACAGAGTAAATTTAAAACACTAATTGATAAGTATAAAAGCATTTCTTTTGACACTTTGAAAGTACATTATATTGATGATACTGATTATGTACACAATAAATACTTTGGTACTAAGTTAGACAGTTTAGAAATATTGTTATTACCAAAAGAACTCACAGAGTTATACTTAAATGACAATGGATATTATGCGTGTTATAAATTTTCAATAGACAATAATAAAACAGCTCTTATAACAAGAACACCTTCTTATTATGAACCATCATCAATAAAATTGATTATCCTTGACAATATAAAAGATAGCATAACAAGTTTTATTGAACTCTCAGATTCGTTTGGTGATGCAGGAGACGCTTGGCAAAAAATATCTTGGATATTCAAGGATATAAATAAAGGATATAAAGCTTTTGTTTGGAATCACACAAGTTATGACCATAGTGCTGAGGATATTAACGACTCTACTGTTGAAGAAACAAATCAATACTATCTTCTTGATTTATCGAAATTAAAACCTGATACGATTAATAGAGATGAAAATCAATTAAAGAATAAATTCAGCACCCTAATAGTCGGCCGCTAACAAGCAGTTTGAGCGGCAGCGGCGGGAAAGGTCTAAACTTTGAGGGTCGTTCAGTGCCGCCGCAGCCAAGCTGCGACCGTTAGCTGTTATATTATGCGTATAATAACCTACATATTATTAATTGTTTTGACTTTACAAAATTGTTACGGTCAAAAGTTATTGAGTAGTCAAAGATTGATTACTACTGAAAGTACTATAAACATAGATTCAACAAGTAAAACTAAACTTGTTGAAACAATTATTACAGACTTAAATAATGATAATAAATTAGATACCATCTTTCTAACTAAACCTCCCGTTATTGGCGACCCAGGAGGATTTCAAAAAGTAATTATATCACTTAATGGTTATAACAAGTCTTCATATACAGCTAAAGAAATTTGGGATAATTTAGACTCTCTATTTCTATTAGAGAATAAAAATGAAATAAAGTCAAAAAGAGTTTTTGTTTTCAAAAATTTAAAGCATAGTTACATACTATTATTCGGTTATGGATTTGGTACGGGAAGAGAGTTTACTGTGATTCAAGTAAAAGATAATATCATTAAAAAAATATTTGATGACCAATTAGATGAACCAATAAAAATTAAAACCTTTAGAAACGACAACGAGGTTGAATTACTTGGTAGAAATGGAGGTGAGATATATGAAACAGTTGATAGTTTAGATGCTGACATTGGAGTATATAGCCCTTATTATATTTACAACCTAAACAATAATTGTAATATTGATTTGGAACTTACTAAAAAGTATAACGAAGACAACTATGTTTGGGCAGGACTTAAATATAGTGAGAAAATTAAGGTTCTTAATCCTCGAAAAAAAGGTAAACATAGAATCATTAAATAATTAGACATACAAAGAGAAGATAATAATACAACAGCTAAAACATTAAGAGGAGTAGAAGAAATGCCCCCTGAACATGCCACTACCTGAGCCATCTTGCGGTGGCATTTTTGCTACTCATTGTTCAGCGCACACAGGGAGTTGGGCTATTTTAAGAACTAGGTGTATTTGTAGGTGGCTTTTTTAGGGTATATTTTGCCCTATTTTAGTATCTTATATTCACTAAAGCTGTAGCAAAAATAAAGTGATACTGCTTATATATTTATGCTCAACTTTATATTTGTTGAATGGCAAAGCTGGGGAAGTATATAATGTGGATGCCTTCACGGATACGTGTGCTCTTGAACAAGCAGTTTGAGCGGCAGCGGGAGGAAGTTTCTAACTAAGAAACTTTACTCTTTAAATAGAGAACTTTTTGAGATTATCCTTTATAAATGTTCCAGAGTTTTACCAGTTCTACCGCTTCCTTTACATCGTGAACACGCAAAATATTGGCTCCTTGGGTAAGGGAAAGAAAGTTTAATGCAGTAGTGCCATTCAATGCTTGCTCTGGTGTAATCCCTAAAGTTTTATAAATAAAAGATTTGCGGGATAATCCAATGAGTAATGGACATTTTAAAGAAGAAAAAAACGCTAAGTTTTTCAATAAAAAATAATTTTCTTCAATCGACTTACTAAAACCTATTCCTATATCCAGTATTACATCCTTTATTCCGGCCTTAAAACATTGGTCGGATTTTTGAATAAAGTAATCGGTTATCTCGGTAAGTATATTATGGTAAGTAAACTGTTGATGCATCGTATTGGTAGAACCTTTACGGTGCATCAATATATAAACCGCCTTTGCTTCTGCAGCTATGGCATACATATCGGGGTCTGCTGCTCCGCTTATATCATTGATAATTGAAGCACCAGCAAAGCAGGCATATTTAGCCACTTTACTCCTGTAAGTATCAATTGATATTACCGTTTCGGGGATACGTTTTGCAATAGCTTCTATTGCAGGAAGAACTGTATTTAACTCCGTTTCTTCAGAATTAATTATATGGCCTGGGCGGGTACTCTGTCCGCCAATGTCCAGAATAGAGACTCCTTCCGCTACCATTTTTTCTGCAGCAAATAAAACCCTGTCAACAGAATTCTGCCTGCTGTTGGCATAAAAAGAATCAGTTGTCGTATTGATAATACCCATTATTAAAGGCGTCTCCAAAGAAACGAGCCTGCCTTTACAATTAATGGTGTTCATTCCGTAGATCTTAGTTTGAAGTAGTTGTTTTAGCAGCGTTAATCATGTCTTCTACCACCTTTACGGATTGCTGAATATACAAATCTGTTTTTAGCGATTTCAACCATGCTTTATAGCGGTCTCCTTTAGACTTATCAGGATTGTTCTCAAATTTATCTTTATCAGCTTCCATAGAACGGATGTCCATTTCCTTTTTAAGCTTAGCTAGACTTTGATTCTGTGTAACGGTAAGACGAACCAACTTTTGTTCTGCTTTATATTTAGCTAAATTAAGGTTAATAGGAGCGTCATTCTTTTTTGCTAACCAAGCAGTGTTTGACTGAATAAAATTGAAAGCTTCATTCGATTTAACCGCATTATTCTCGTCGGTAATTACTTTATTAAAATCGAAATTAGATTCCCATTTGTCAAACTTTGCTTTAGATATTTCATCCCAAGGTAAAGCAGCAGGATTATCTTTTTCTCTTATTTTCAAGTAGTCATAAGCATCTGGAAGAACAATATCAGAAGTTACTCCTTTTAATTGAGTAGAACCCCCATTTATACGATAGAATTTCTGGAAAGTAAGTTTGATAGCACCAAATTCAGAATGGTCGGAAAAGAAGTCGAAGCGCTTTCCCAGTGGCATATTCTTTTGTACTGTTCCTTTGCCATAAGTAGAAGTACTACCAATGATAATACCTCTTTTATAGTCCTGAATAGCGGCAGCAAATATCTCGCTAGCCGATGCACTACCTTCATTTACCATTACAGCCAATGGGCCATCGTACATAAATACATTATTACGGATTGGGGGTACGGATGATTTTCCTTCCTTGTCTCTCACTTGAACCACAGGACCACCTTTAATAAATAAGCCCACCATTTGAATAACTTCGTATAAGCTACCACCACCATTAAAACGTAAATCGATAACGATACCACTTACATTTTCGTTCTGTAGTTTCTTGATTTCCTTGGCTACATCTTCAGAACATCTTGCACCTTCCGGGCGATCGAAATCCGCATAAAAATCGGGTAGATAAATATACCCTACTTTCTTGCCATTTTCATTAACCACAGCACTTCTTGCAAAAGATTCGTCCTGTACTATTTCATCTCTTATCAGGGAAACAACTTTTACGCTGCCATCCTGTCTTTTAATGGTTAAACGAACTTCTGTTCCTTTATTGCCACGAATTAACTTTACTGCATCGTTTATATCGTATCCAGAAATATCCACAGGCTCATCTTTACCCTGGGCTACCTTTACTATCACATCGTTTACCAGAAATTCATTGCTTTTCCATGCTGGACCGCCAGTAAGTAGAGAAGCTATTTTAATTACACCGTCCTGTTCCTGTAATTGTGCACCTATACCATAAAAACGACCACTCATTTGTTCGTCGAAAGCTCTTTTTTCAACAGGAGGGAAGTAATCGGTATGAGGATCCATCATATTGGTAATGGTATTTATATAGGTATTAAAGCGTTCGTTGTCATCGTATTTAGCTTTAATTCTGTCGTAAACTCTATCCATTGCTTTCAATACTTTAGCTCTAGCATCTTTCTCCAGTAAACTATCTGGTTTATTGTAAGTAGTGTCTTTAGGATTCTTTTCTTTAGCGTCCAGCATATCAGAATATCTTTCCAGGGTAAGTAGTTTCAATTTTTTTCTCCAGCGCTCAGTTCTTTCAGCCAGATTAGATGGATATACTTGTTTCTCGGTTTCAGCCTGAATAGTTTCATCTACATCAAATGAAAAAGGGTGTGATAATAATTCACGGTAAATTACTACAACCTCTGGAATTCGTTTGTTGTAAATTGCATTTACTGTAGGAACAAATTTAATCTCCGACCCATGTAACTCATCGTCAAGATAAGTCTCGTATTGCTTTAGTTCATTAATATCGGACTGAAGAAATAGATTTTTATCCATATCAAGTTCTTCCAGATATTTTTTGAAAATTTGTTTGGAAAATGCGTCGTCTATTTTCTTAGGACTGTAATGCTGTTCTTCCAGCACGGTACCAATAGTAGTTAATAGTCTTTGTTTTTCTGAAGGATCTGTACCTTTTATAGAACACTTTGTAAAGCCTAAAAATAAAACACTTACAATAACAAGTGAAGAGACAAGAAACCATCCTTTTAATTTACTCATAATCATGCATACGGGTATGTGAATTTTCAAAAGTAATATAATCACCCTGACTTTTTCTTAAAAGGGTTATAAATTCAATAATTATTCTGATAAAAGGCAAATATTTGTGATAGTTGTTCCCGCTATTAAGTTAAAAACATCTTAAACAGTTCCCTATTTTTACGTTTACCCACCTTCCTTTTGTTTATTTGTGTATTACAATAATTGTATCAAAAAGCTGAATGAGAAAAACTTTACCCATTATTGTTGTTTTAATAACGCTGTCTTTGCTTGGCCTGATTACGCTCCAGTTATCCTGGTTGAATAATCTTGTGGATGTGCAGAGTAGGCAACTATTTACTAAAATTAACGATGTTGGCGATCAGGTAAGGGACGATTTAAGTACTTCCAAGCGTACCAAACCTTCTATTAAACTACCAAAACACTTTCAAACTTTCTCCTTTGGAAGTACTGATTTATCAAAATTAATAAAACCACCAACACTCGAAGAGAAGTTTACGACCAAAGAAGTAGAAGACAAAATAAGAACGGCTCTGGATGCCAGAGGATTGAAATTTATCAACTTTGAGTTTGCCGTTACTAATCCAACGGAAGATTATGAGATGATGTCGGCAAATTTCTCTCAATATCTTTATGCCAACAAGAATAGGGTTTTCTATTTTAATATCATTCCAGAATCGGATAATGATGCTGATGGTCCTTACGAACATTTGATAATTGTAATCCCCGATTTTAATAGGGAAGTTTGGAACTCTCTCATCTGGGTTATATTGGGTGGATGCGTTTTTATGTTGATAATTATAGCAGCATTCTATATTACGCTTAGAACAATCCTTAACCAAAAGAAATTGAGCGAAATTAAGAGCGATTTTATAAACAACATGACCCATGAATTTAAAACGCCATTAGCCACTATTTCATTAGCAATTGATTCCTTAAAAAATGAACGGATTCTTACTCACCCAGAAAAAATGGGGTATTTTTTTGATATCATAAAAGAAGAAAATATCCGGATGAACAAACACGTAGAAACCATTTTAAAAGCCGCATTAATGGAAAAGCGTGAACTGAATTTGCAATTGGATAAATTATCAGTTCATTCGGTTATAAGAAGGGTTCTGGATAATTATGAGCTTCAATTAAACGAAAAGGGCGGTAAAGTGACTACCGATTTTAATGCCGATTATGATATCATTATGGCTGATGATGTACATTTTACCAATGTAATTTCCAACCTGATAGATAATGCAATTAAGTATTCTAAAGAAAATCTTATCATTAATATTTCTACTTATACTATTGATCGTTCATTTTGTATTGAAGTGAGCGATAATGGCATTGGAATGTCCAAAGAAACTGTTCGTAAAATATTCGAAAAATTTTATAGAGCGCATACTGGTAATATACATAATGTAAAAGGATTTGGCTTGGGTATGAGTTATGTAAAGACCATTATAGATGCTCACAAAGGAAAAATTTCCGTTGAGAGTACGTATGGCGAGGGTAGTACATTTACCATAGAAATGCCTAAAGAATCGTTCTGAGTTTAATATAATCAGGAATAATGAATTATCAGGAAACAATTGATTTCTTATATACACAATTGCCCATGTTTAGCAAAACTGGGAGTGATGCAATAAAAAAAGGACTAGATAATATTATTCAATTGTGTAATAGTCTAGATAATCCACAACAAAAGTTTAAGTGTATTCACATCGCAGGCACCAATGGAAAAGGATCGGTAAGCCATATGATTGCAGCTATTCTACAAACTGCAGGGTATAAAACGGGGCTATACACTTCCCCTCATCTAATAGATTTCAGAGAGCGGATTAAAATAAATGGAGAAATGATTTCTCCTGCAAATGTTGTTGATTTTGTAAGTAGAATAGCACCTGAAATACAACAGATACACCCATCTTTTTTTGAGATTACGGTAGCAATGGCTTTCGATTACTTTGCTGCCGAAAATGTGGATTATGCTATTATTGAAACTGGATTAGGAGGAAGGTTGGATAGTACGAATATAATTCATCCCATACTTTCGGTAATTACGAATATAGCCTACGACCATACTGATTTGTTAGGGAATACGCTGGAACTGATAGCTAGTGAAAAAGCTGGTATTATAAAACAATATACTCCCGTAGTAATTGGCGAAGTAATTCCAGAAACTAAAGATGTCTTTATTCAAAAAGCTGCTCTAGAAGCTGCAGCATTAGTTTTTGCTCAGCATCAATGGACTTATATTAGTCATTATGCTAATAATGATATTTTGGATATTGCGCTTTCTAATAATTCAAACGATGAAGTATGTAATTTCCATTTGGATTTAAGAGGAAGCTATCAGGTACATAATCTAATTACAGTTCTTTCAGTTGTTGATCAGCTTAATATATTAGGGTTAGCGATTAATAGAACGCATATTTCTTATGCTTTATTTAATGCTTCCAAAATAACGGGTTTAAGAGGACGTTGGGATGTAATTCAACAAAAGCCAATGATTGTAATAGATGTTGGGCATAATGCTCACGGTATAAATGAAGTAATAAAACAGATTGAAAAAATTAACTATCATCAATTGCATATTATTACAGGGATGGTAAAAGATAAAGATGTAAATAGTGTATTACAATTATTACCAACTTATGCCCTTTATTACTTTTCAAAAGCACAAATTCCCAGGGCACTTGATGAAAATATACTACTCGAAAAAGCAACAGAATATAATCTGAAAGGAAAGTCATTTAAAACGGTAAAACAAGCAATTCTATCCGCTATTGAAAATATTAATGAAAATGATTTAATAGTTATTTGTGGTAGTGTGTTTGTTGCGGGTGAGGCATATCAACATTTTTTAACTAACAAACAAGCATAAACAATGAAACAACTAGTATTTGCTACTAACAATCAACATAAGGTAGATGAAATGAAACATGCTTTAAATGGCCGATTTGAAATTAAAAGCCTTAAAGAAGCAGGTATAAATATTGATATTCCAGAACCTTTCAACACTTTGGAAGAGAATGCAGCTACTAAATCGACTACAATTTATAATTTGACAAATGCAGACTGCTTTAGTGAAGATACTGGATTGGAAGTGGATGCATTGGGTGGAGAACCTGGTGTGAAAAGTGCTCGTTATGCTGGTGAAAATGCTTCGTTCGATGATAATGTAACCAAACTGCTTGCTAAAATGGAGAACATAAACAACAGATCAGCTCAGTTCAAAACTATTATCTCTTTAATTATTGATGGGAAAGAATATTTGTTTGAAGGAATTTGTAAAGGAACAATTCTTTCCAACAGACAAGGCGAAAAAGGTTTCGGGTACGATCCAATATTTACTCCTGAGGGTAGTTATAAATCCTTTGCCGAGATGAACATGGAAGAGAAAAATGTATATAGCCACAGAAGAAAAGCGGCTGATAAATTAGTTACTTTTCTTGCGAACTATAAATAATTTATTATTTAGCAACTATTTGAGGTAATAGTTTAGAATTCAATATTGCGATTATTGGTAGTGAAACAAGGTAGATTAGGCGTATTTAGTTGGGTTCTAAAGCGAAAAATCTTACAAAGTTGCAGTACTGATAGCGCATCACAAAGAATATCAAATCAAAAAGTAAAACAGTTATCTATTTGTTCTTATTTTCTGCTTCTTCTAATCGGTTTAATATTTTTAGTATTAATTCATTTTGGTTTTCAAGGTGCATTAATATTGTTTCTATTTCATTCTCGGCTTTCTTGTTTATTGCAAAATCCTCTTCTGCTCTAAGTTCAGAATGAGCAGATTGAAGGTTTTGTCCAACCATAATCAAAGGCATTAGAAATATTTGTATTAAATTGGAGATAAATAACCATAAAACAAATGCAGGATATGGGTCGAATTTCATACTTACAGGTGCCAACGAGTTCCAACCTAACCAAATTGCAGTCCAAATAAAGATAATCATAAAAAATCCCATGCTACCTACTCTATCGGTAATCCAAAGTGCAACTCTGTTGATAGGCGTTAAGTTGTCCTTGTGTTTTTTATTTACATTATTTACTGGATTACGGGTATTTTTAATTTCTTCTATAGTTTTGATATTCTGATGTTTCATTTTAATTAGTTTGATTTATGAATGGTTAATTTAGGCTACAAAGATATCTTTGGGACTCAATAATAATATTAAGATTTGCTTTAAATAGTGCAATTTATTTTAGTGCTTTCAAACGTAAATAGGGTTGGTTAGTTTAAACAATTGTTTTTAAAATACCGTTTAATTTACACCGTAAATTCGCACTTTAAAGTTCTTGTACATCAATCTCAAAGGTTTCTTTTGAGTATAAATTCCAATTTCAAAAACCATATTCTTCCTACTTTTATAATCTTCCAATCCAAACATATCATTGGTAGATACTGCATTCCATTGTTTTTCTACATAATCTTTTTTCGACATCAATACAATATCTCGGTTGCTCCAGTATAAATAGTTTTTCTCCTTTATATTATCATCAATCAAAGACATACTATAAGATGGTTGATCCTCCAAACCTGGAGAAAGCAATTCCATATCTGATGATAATTCAACATACATAAATTTAAAATTCTTAGGTATTTTAAATTGCGGCATCACAAGTGTATCTGAGCTGAATGTATAAATCTTATGCAAGGCTGAATCATTAAATTCATATAGCAAAGTTTTGTTAGCAATAGCATTGAACTTCGATGCTGGGTAAATCTTGTTGTTGTTGCAAACGTAATTATTAATCTTTTTAAAATTGTCCAGTAACTTGGTTATATATTGCTTCATTGAATCATTATCAGTTGGCTCCTGTTGCATGTCGGGGGTTATCTTATAAAGTTTATCGTATGAAAGCATATAATCTTTGTAAATATAATCGCTAATGTCTCTGCTCCATGCCATAAAAGGCATTGATTGCTGATTTCTAAAGCCTGCAAAAGTATCCATTACATCACCCATCCAATGCACTTCTGTAGGAGGATTGGGTAAATTGTAATTACTGGTTAGTAACGATAAAATAGTTGGTGTAAGATTATTGTGAGAATTAACTGAATAAAATTTCTTTGGTGCCTTTAGCATAGGAGAGTACACTATTAATGGTACATGATAATCATCCAGACTGCAGGTAGAAGGGAAGGATCCAATATGGTGGTCTCCTGTTATAAAAAAGATGGTATTTGGGTAATCTGGACGCTTTGAATAATCAGCAAAAAACTTTCTCATACAATCATCAGCGAACATGTAAGTAACCAGTATATTCTTACAGTGCTTTATAGTATGCTTCACACTTCCAGATACATTCAGGGCTTTAATTTTGGAATCAAAGTATTTGTCATAAGTAGGCTTTTGTTCAAACAGATAGGGCATATGTGTAGTAGCCGTATGATAAATATTAAGGTAAGGAGTTTGTTTTAAAGAATCCATTACTTCAAAACTTCTGCTGAACAATGCATCATCGGGGAATCCCATACTCCATCCTTCTTGTCCTATACCCATTTCCTTATATTTACTTGAGTAATGTGACAGTATCATATCGGTACCTTGTAATCTGATAAAGCCTCCCATATTGTCAAAATCAGGATTAAACCCTATCAAAAATTTAGTATGATAACCATTTGCTTTTAATACTTTTATTAAGGACAAATGATCGGGCATTACATTCATTGAAGAAAACCCTCTTTTCCCATATGGCAATGAACCTTCAATTGCAGGATGAGCTGCGAAAGTACCTGGCGCAGTACTTAAAAAATTATCCCAAGCTAGACTTTTGTGCGATAATGAATCCAGAAAAGGAGTAAAGCTGGTGGCATAAGCCCCGTCTCCACTAAAATCTTTCGATAATCCTTCTACTACTAATATAACAATATTGGGGGGGGTAGATTTTAAATTAAAAAAGCTTCCTAATACATCGTTATTACTGCTTTTATGTAATAATGGATACTCCTTATTGGTAAACTCAAATGGATGATTTTTTTGATAAAAATCTACTGCTTCTGAAAGTTGATTGTCGGTTAATTCAACGTCCACTTTTCTTTTGTTTTTAAAATAAGTGTAAGAATCCGAAATCCAAAAACTAAGTTTATTGCAAGTAATATAATATGCAGCAGTTTGGTTAAACATTTGAGAAGAAGGATTGGCATACACTCCAAAAATCGTTGCAATTAACCCTAAACCTAAGATTATTTTTTTCCATAGGTTATCGGTCGATAAATGTTTAATGATTAATTTATTTGCCAGAATATATACCGCTATATAAATGAAGAATGGAATGTAAACATACAATCCTCCTGTAAGCATCTGCTTAGAAGTAATAAAAGACTCCTTAATACTTCTTGTAAAAAACTCGTGATCGAATGGGGTATTTCGTTCAGAATAGACAATTATCAGCGCAATGTAAATTACAATAAATAATACGTTGAAAAAATGGAACAGTATATTGCAAAGCTTGCTGCTGAAACTTGATAAAAGATGTAGTAAAAATGATAAAATACTTAGATATATAAAACATAACCAAACGTCGTAAAAAAGACCAACAAGCTCAAATTTAAAACTATTAGATACAAATAGCTTCGCAGTAACAAATACATATTCATATATCCTCATCAGGATTATGGTTAGGGTAAATGCTAAAGAAATAGGAAAGAAATTTCTACAAGGGAATTCTTTATTAAATAGTTTTAAAGTCATTAGATAAACAGTATAGTAGGCGCTGGCAATTTTTATTCTCGTTGTTAAAAGGTTGCAATATTATATTAGAATAAGCTGATAAACAATATATGGACTGTTAACTAGCCTAAAATAAGTAAACCTGTATCCAATATTTAATCTATTATGAATTTATAAAAACGAATTAATGGATAAAGAGCATAATTCATGAAAATGATTTTCTGATCTATTTATCTGGATAAACTATATATTTTGATAATGGAATTTTGCGTTTTATTTAGTATATAATTCCATTATCTATTTTACCCTCATTTAAGGAAGGATATTTTTTTTGGGATAGTGGATTCCAGTCCCAGTTTACATCGCCGAGTTTAATACCATAAAATGTTTGATTGCTGAGGTTGGAATTTAAATTACTGATGTATATACTATCTTTAATTGTAAAATTTGAAGAAAGTGTACCAAGACTATAGCTGCTGTCAATAAATACCCATAACCTTTTCTGATTGCTAATAGTATTGTTGAAGGTAGTATCTAAACCAAGAATAACTCTTTTCATGTATACAATATCAAGTGTGGTTACTTTGCCATCACCATTAACGTCTGCTGCTATAACTTTATAAGGTGAATTTAAAGGTGTTTTACCTAAAATATGTGATTGCGTTAAAGCAAGATCTAATGAAGTAATACCATTTGTTTTATTAATATCATTGTTCTTTGTAGCTCTTATGCTGTAATTGCCACCAATTAATTTGTACAAAAATGTTCCAGTTGTGTCAGTATTGACTGTAGTAGTAGTTCCGGAAGCAGATACGGTTGCGCCATTAATTGATTTTCCTAATGGAGTTATACATTTACCAGTAGTATTAAATCCATCACTCCAAGATGTTGATACTTTCACGACTCCAATATATCCTGTGGGCTTATTACTTGCATTATAAGGGAAACATAAACGATCAATTAGCGTAGCATCTGTTCCTCCCGAAGTTTGATATTCGTGAGCCATTGGTTCCGAGGTGCTCATGTCAGGGTCTACATATAACGTTACTATATCATCAGATGAAGATGTAGTTTTAAATGTATATTTCATTACTAATAAGTGAGGAACATTATAGTCAAGGAAGGTAGGGCCAGAGCCATTATAAGAACCTTTTGCCGACCCTTTGCCAATACTTGCGTAGAAACCTCCACTGGCATCTTCGATAAATAGTTTACAAGAAGCAGAATAGTTACTGCCGCCCATAAACCTTATTACATCTGAAGAGGTGGTTATACTTGAAAATTGACAAAGTAAAAATAGATATATGCTTCCACTATTAACACTTGTAAAGGATGTGCCTACACCATCCTGATCGCTTGCTAATGATAAGCTATTTGTAGTACTATCAAAATTAGGATAGTTTAAGGGAACTGAAGTGATAGAATTATTGGTACAAATTGCACCAGCACAAGAACCCATTCCTCCTGGATTACTTGAATTATTTGTCCATCCATTTTGACCATTAAGGTTTCCTAAATAGTATAAACTGAAATTAGCATAAACTAATGGCTGGCTGTTTGTAGCATTTATTAATAGATTCGCTACAATAAACACATAAATAATGCGCATAAATCAGATAGTTTTATATTGCGAATAAAATAATAACTATCAGGTTTTCCAAATCTTTGCCATTAAATTAGATAAACAGAACAAAATGTTTAATCTAATTTATCAGCAGCATTTATTTAAAGAACAAGAAAATATCTTTAAATAATTCTTTGTATTGTTTACAGCAGTAGTAATTTTATTTAGACATTGTCAATCTGCAATTTCATCCAACAAGTAATTGTAACATTGAATTTGAAGTTTATTATTCAAATAATTCGCCACTTGGTGTCTTTATTTCAAGGTCTTTCCATCCTTTACTCCAGTCTCCTTGAGCCGTTAATTTACCTTCTTCTACCAGCAATCTTATTCTCCATACTAGGAATACATCACCTGTCTGTATTTTCAATTTACTCAAAGCATTATGAATTACTTTAGGTAGTTTTTGAAACTCAGGAGTAATTACACTCAGTATGTCTTTGTCGTAATAACGCTCATCCTTACTTGAAAGCTTTTTACCACCTTCTAGTATTCTTACAAGTGCATTATCATTACAAATCTTTTTCCATTCATCAGGATCTACTTCAAACTCACTTAAAGTAATTGGTCTTGCCAGTTTCTTAGCTTTAATAAACTCTTTAGGCTGTATTTCAAATAAATGAGTAGGATAGAAGATACCCCCTTTCTCATTTATAAATGGTAAATTGTTCAAGTAAAGAATCTGTATCCGTCCTTGATAGTTTTTCAACTGACTCATTAGCCAATAATAGCTACAGACATCATGTTGATTTTGCCCCATCCATATCCATACTTGTAAGTCAGCATCTTCATCTAGTTGTTTAATGAGATTATGTACTGTAAGTTTATCATCCACTATATCCAGCTGCTCCTGATGATGAGGAGAAAATTCCAGTATTTCTTTCCACCAATTCCTACGTTGCTGATAACCATAAGAATCATAAATGTCTATCAATGGTCCTACAGCAAAGTCGTCCTTTATTTCTATTATATCACCAACAAGTGTCGCATCCAGCTCAAAAGATTTAGCTAAAGCCTCCACATTTGCTTGTTCAAATACTATATGTATCATGAGTAATTAAGAATTAATAATTAAAAATTAAGAATAAATACACTTTAAGTTTTAACGTTTGATTTGGACGAAATTAAAATCGCTGAAAGTATCTTCTGAATTTCATTGCAATCTTTTATAAATGAATCTGCTAAAGAATTATCGAGTAAACTTGCTCCTTTAAATAACCTTAGCCAGTAATTTGTTTCTCTTGCCTCTCTGTAAGCAATTTCCATTTTATATACAAAGTCTTTTTTAGAAGAACCTCCAATTGCCTCTTCTATATTTGCTCCTATAGATGTTCCGCTTTTTAAAATCTGCGTTAATAAAATGTTTTCTACATTTCTATCGCGTAGATAAGGAACTAATTTAAGAACCCTCAAAGAAAAATCAAAGCTTTTTATAGCAATAAGGTTATCTTCTTTCATGTGATATAATAATTAAGAAAAAACAACAATTAAATAAGTATCAAAAGCGCTACCTCAATAGTTAAAATAAACTGTGTAAAGCTATAGGTCTTTTAATTCTTAATTTTTAATTATTAATTCTTAATTATGAATTAGTTCAACTCCTCAACCAGATCCAGCTCTACCTTCAGATTGTCAATAATAAACTCCTGTCTCTGAGGTGTATTCTTACCCATATAATATTCCAATAAATGCTGAATATGATCTCCTTGTTCCAGTATTACCGGTTGTAGCTTTATGTCCTGTCCAATGAACTTTCCAAACTCTTCCGGACTAATCTCTCCAAGCCCTTTGAAACGGGTAATTTCTGGTTTGCTACCAAGTTTTTTTACTGCTTCCTGTTTTGCTGTTTCGTCATAGCAATAAATAGTTGTTTGCTTATTACGAACACGGAACAAAGGGGTTTCCAGTATATACACATGTCCTCTCTTCACCAGATCGGGAAAGAACTGCAAAAAGAAAGTCATTAATAATAAACGAATGTGCATACCATCCACATCGGCATCGGTTGCTATTACTATATTATTATAACGAAGCGACTCCATGCCATCTTCTATATTCAGGGCATGTTGAAGTAAGTTAAACTCCTCATTCTCATACACTACTTTCTTAGTTAATCCGAAACAGTTTAAAGGCTTACCCCTTAAACTAAATACAGCCTGCAAATCAACGTTTCTCGATTTTGTAATCGATCCACTTGCACTGTCTCCTTCGGTAATAAAGATGGTGGTATTATTCTTAAGTGTAACAAAGTCTTCTTTGCTTTTAGCAGTAGGCTCATCATTAAAGTGTATCCTGCAATCTCTTAGTTTTTTATTATGCAGATTAGCTTTCTTAGCACGCTCATTTGCCAGTTTTCTAATGCCACTCAGTTCCTTTCTCTCTCTTTCACTTTGCTCTATTCTTTTCTTTAAAGAATCTGCCACTGCAGGATTTCTATGAAGATAATTGTCAAGCTCTTTACCTAAGAACTCTTCTACAAATTTCTTCATAGAAGGTCCACCTTCAAATACATATTGAGAACCAAGTTTGGTTTTCGTCTGACTTTCAAATACCGGTTCCTGTACTCTTACAGAAACTGCTGCTACAATACTCTGACGGATATCTGCCGCCTCATAGTCTTTCTTGAAGTAATCCCGTATTACCTTCACATAGCCTTCCCTGAATGCTTGCTGATGGGTTCCTCCTTGTGTGGTATATTGTCCATTTACAAACGAGAAAATATCTTCACCATAGTCTCCATTATGAGATAGTGCAACTTCAATATCTTCTCCTTTAAGGTGAATGATTGGGTAACGCAGTTCATCTGCATTGGTCTTATGTTGCAATAAATCCAATAGTCCATTCTTACTGATAAACCTTTTGCCATTAAAATTAATCACCATTCCTGCATTCAGGTAACAGTAATTCCATAACTGGCTTTCAATATACTCGTAACGATAATTATAGCTACGGAAAATAGAATCATCAGGAGTAAAGGTTACTTCAGTACCATTTTTCTCTGTAGAACTTGTTTCTTTATGTTCTTTGGTAAGAAAGCCGCGTTCAAATTCAGCAGTTTTCTCTTTTCCGTCTCTAAATGCAGTCACTTTAAAATAACTACTCAAAGCATTTACAGCCTTTGTACCCACCCCGTTAAGACCTACACTTTTCTGAAAAGCTTTGCTATCGTATTTAGCACCAGTATTTATTTTACTAACTACATCTACCACTTTTCCTAATGGAATACCCCTGCCAAAATCACGGATAGTAACGGTCTTATTCTTAATAGATAACTCAATATTCTTACCAAACCCCATGGTATATTCATCTATACAATTGTCCATTACTTCCTTTAGTAACACATATATACCATCATCAGGGGCAGCCCCATCACCCAGTTTTCCAATATACATACCTGGTCTTAGACGGATATGTTCCTTCCAGTCAAGACTTTTTATGTCATCTTCCGAATAATTAGCAGGTTTGTTCTCTTCAGCCATAATATTAACCTTTAGGGGGCAAATATTCATTATTATCATCAGTAGAAGGAGGGCTGTGCATAAATTGATTGGAAGAAAGATTTGTTAGCAATCTTTTGAATAAAATAAATTAATAGATTACGAAAAAGGGAGTTTAATCAAATATTATCACCTTCAATAGTCATCATTAGGGCTAAACCTATATTTTTGCGCCACATTTAACCATAACAAACAAAAAAATATGCGTTCAATAGCGTTCAGAGAAGCATTAAGAGAGGCAATGTCGGAAGAAATGAGAAGAGACGAGAATGTCTTTTTGATGGGAGAAGAAGTTGCTGAATACAACGGTGCTTATAAAGTAAGTCAGGGTATGCTGGCTGAATTTGGTGCAAAAAGAGTAATTGATACTCCTATTGCTGAACTTGGATTTACAGCTATTGCAGTGGGTGCTGCTCAAAATGGTTTGAAACCAATTGTGGAGTTCATGACATGGAACTTTGCAGTACTTCCTTTGGATCAGATTCTGAATACCGCTTCTAAAATGCTGGCAATGAGCGGAGGTCAAATTAGTTGTCCAATCGTTTTCAGAGGTGGAAATGGTAGCGCTGGTCAGTTAGGTGCCCAACACTCTACTGCTTTTGAAAGCTTATATGCTAATATTCCTGGATTGAAAGTGGTTTCTCCATCAAATGCTTACGATGCAAAAGGATTGTTGAAACAAGCTATCCGCTACGAAATGGATCCGGTTATCTTCATGGAAAGTGAAGTGATGTACGGAGAAAAATGCGAAGTTCCTGAAGAAGAATACTACATTCCTCTAGGAAAGGCGGATATTAAAAGAGCTGGTAGAGATGTAACCATTGTTTCTTTCAATAAAATGATGAAAGTGGCACTTGGTGCTGCTGCTGAACTTGAAAAAGAAGGAATTAGTGCAGAGGTGATTGATTTAAGAACTATCCGTCCATTGGACTGGCCTTGTATATTAGAAAGTATTAAGAAGACAAACAGACTGGTTATTGTTGAAGAACAATGGCCATTTGCTTCTGTAAGTTCTGAAATTACTTATCGTATTCAAAAAGAAGGCTTCGATTATCTTGATGCGCCTATACGTCGTATCTGTAGTGCAGATGCTCCAATGCACTATGCACCAAACCTTGCTGCTCTGGCTATTCCTGATGTAGAAAGAACCGTTAAGCTGGTAAAGGAAGTAATGTATATGAAGAAATAGTTTTTAAAGTAGGTAGGTGATAGGAGTGAGGATATAAGAAAATTCAATTTTTAATTTCCTAAATGAAGTATAAAAAGAAAAGCCCTACTTATTAAGTTGGGCTTTTTTAATGAATGTACATTTGTTACTAAATAACCTGCAATAAGTATTTATACTGCAACTTTGAAATCTCTTAATGCGTCGTTTAAACTTGTTTTAAGATCGGTTGAAGGTTTGCGTTGACCAATGATTAAAGCACAGTTTACGTTGTATTCTCCTGCCTTAAATTTCTTAGGGTAGCTTCCCGGAATTACTACGCTTCTTGAAGGTACTCTTCCTTTATATTCTATAGGTTCAGGTCCACTTACATCAATGATTTTAGTGGATTGAGTTAATACTACATTCGCTCCCAAAACAGCCTCTTTTTCTACTCTTACCCCTTCTACTACTATACTTCTGCTTCCTAAGAAACTACCATCTTCAATTATTACCGGACTTGCTTGTAATGGTTCCAAAACACCACCAATACCCACTCCTCCACTTAAATGTACATGTTTCCCTATCTGAGCACAACTTCCTACAGTTGCCCAGGTATCTACCATAGTTCCTTCATCTACAAATGCACCAATATTTACATAACTAGGCATCAATACTACTCCTTTTGCTAAATATGCTCCATAACGGGCTACAGCATGAGGAACAGCTCGAACACCAAGATCGGCATAGTTTTTCTTTAATAACATTTTATCGTAGAATTCAAAAGGTGCTACATCCCATGTTTGCATAGGTTGTATGGCAAAATACATCAGTATTGCTTGCTTTACCCATTCATTTACTACCCAGCCGTCAGCTGTTGGAGAAGCTGTTCTTAGTTGACCTTTATCAGTTGCTTCAATAACTTGTCTTACTGCGTCACTAAATCTTTCTTCTTTTAATAATGCTCTGTCATCCCAAGCCTGTAATATTAATTCTTTAAGTTCCATCTTGTTCGTTTTGTGCAAACTTAATCGCTTTTAGTTTAAATACAATAAGATTGGAAGAAGGAGTGAGGAGGAGATAGTAGCAATACATATAATGCGATTGGGAGGATATTGGTACTACAAATATCCACTCATTTTCCAATAGTATTTAGTTACAGCACAACCGCTTACAGTTCCTAGAGATCGAAGTGTTCCTTAATTTTTGGGGGTAATGTATTCTTTATTAATCACGTTTCAAGCAAGCAGCCTAAACTTGATAGTTTGTTTTTATTCTCTTATCACTCTTTTAGTTGAAGATGGAATTTAGTTTCCAAATAATTACTTCATTCTTTATGGAGTGCGAACAAACAATTCCTTTTCTTAATAAATGAAACATAATTTCATCGGCTTCTCTAATGGATTTATCTGTAAGAAACGCAAACTCTTGTGTAGATAAAGTAGGGTACTTTTTAAAGATTTTATTATACCTCTTTGTTATGGGCGATTTAGTTGCATCTGTAACAAATTCGAGCAGCATTTTCTCGAAACATTCATACTCCTGAAACCCTTTCAGAATCTTGGAATTATTGAAACGATAGGTAAAAACAAAGGTAGGTAAAGTATTAATATTTAACTCCTGTGCCAATAACAGATCGGCTTCGAATAACAACTGAGCTTTACCTTCCAGGTCGCGTATTAGTAGGGCTGCATCCAGACCAGATTCGAAAGTGGCTATATGGAGCAACACATTTTCAACAATATTTTTATTCTCGAAGAACAGCATCTCATTTATTCTTCTTAGGAATATTATGGCCTTGTCAGTGTTTTGTAATTGTGCTGCTTTGAATGCAATAGATGGGGCATAATACGATGGCAAAGGGTTATCCTTCCACACATCCGGGAAGATAGGCATATCGTGCTTTTTGCTTATATAATCCCAATAGTCGTATGCATCTTCTGGCTTGGAAATGCTACCACTTTTATAGTTCTCCCAGTAAGGCAATAAGCCACCCATACAATATTCTGTTTCAATATAATTCTCATACTCCATTTTTAATTTTCTTAACTGAGGTTGAATAATCCAGCAGGTAGAACATACCGGATCGGTAAAGTACAATAAGTGTATCCTTTTGGTTTTCGGCTCTACCAGATTATGCATTTTCTTATGGGCAATCAACGGCACTTTAAGTTCATCATCCTCTTCTTTGCCGGGATGAAGAAACTTGTTTTTCAATTCTCTGCCCAGCATCAGGTGCTCGGCAATTAATGGGGCACGTTCTTCGTAAAAACTGTTGAAGGCAGATTCTATATCTTTTGCTGTCGTTATTTTTTCCGTTATCACCTGTGCATCTACCAGTGCGTTGGTAGTACCGGCACTGGTAAAAGGAAGCGCAACGTGGGCTGCATCACCGATTAGGACTACATTATTTTTATGAAAAGAAGGAAGTAAATCAAAGTCCCGTGCATGCCATAAGTAAGTAGTATTATAATCGTTTAGTTTAACTATCTGATGTACCACTGAAGGGAAATCTTTCGTAAGATGAACACACAGTTCCTTAAGTGCTTCAGGCGTATTTTCTTGAAGGTTATATAAGGAAGTATCATATTGAAGATACCAGACCATCTCTTCCTCTGAAGTAGGAATGTAGCCAAATGATAATCCAATTTCTCTGGAATGATATTTATTAAAAACGTTGGATTTTAAGTTTACCAGGTAAGGATGTTTTAGTACACCTACTATTTCTTTAACCTCTGTATTAATAAAATTAACTGTTCCAAAAATAGCTTCTCTTACTGCAGAATTAGTACCACCAGCACCTATAAAAATATCCCCTTCTTCTATGTCTCCATTCTTAAAAACGGCCGCTACTGCTTTCTCCTCTTTATATAAAAAATGAGAGAATGTTCTGTTAGTCTTTATCTTATCGGAAGGGATTAAAGCATATAGAAAATCGATAATATCTTTCCGCTTAATACTTTGCCAGGGCTCCAGTTTCAGGTACTTTATTTCTGTTTCATCGGGGCGCTTTAAAATGAAAGTATCAATTACTTTTCCGGGTATATCATTTAGTTTATGCTGATGGGCAAATTCTTTCAAGATAGAAAGTCCATCAGCATGCATTAAGAAGGCATTCCCTTTGGTAGGAATATTTGTGTCGCGTTCATTTATTACAACATCCATGCCTTTGTTGTGCAACAAAATGCCACATGATATACCAGCAATACCACCACCAATTATTACAACTTTCATTTTGTCAAAAGCTTACTGTCAGTAAATTTTTAGTGCTATTGATGAATATATTACCCGTTATACCTAAAAAGGGTGACTTGTAATTTAATTAAAAAACAGCTTATTAATTGACAAATAAAGTGTAATTATTATATTTTATTTAATTTATTTTCAAATAATAAGATAGTGACAATCTTTAAATGAAAATAAATATAGAGTAACAGTAAATGAGAACTTATTTCTTTTTTACATCCAGTACTTTAAGGAAACCAATACCTATTATACTCTTGCTTTGAAGGGCTGGAGCATCGTGGTTTGGTCCAAATAGTTTTACATCATCATCATAAATAAGATCCAGACTATAAGTAGCAGAGAAATATTTATTGATTTTAAAAGAGAACTGATTGGTCATAAACAAATCTACATTCTGAGGTTTGCTTTTATAGTTGGAGAATAAATCCATTCTTCCTTTATAGGTAATATTTTTTCCTAAAGTGTTAGCATAATTAATAGTTGCAAATGCTCCAAAGTCGCTGATGCTATGGCTGCCTACCGGTACACCATACAGTCCCTTCTTTACCAATGAATCGTTGGCAATAAATGTAGTACGGGAGGTAAGCGGGGAAATGAATGCACTGAACTTATTGCTTGGCTTATAATCTATACCCAAAGAGAAAAGCATATATGCCGGAGATAAAAAAGCAGAAGAGAAATCTGCAATATTATTGTTGTAAGAAAATCCATCGAAGAACTGGGTACGGAAGTTAAATAAGGAAGACAATAACCACTTTCCGGAAGTGTCTAACTTGTAACCATATTTGCTAAGTAAATCAAAACGGTCATCATTTTTTCTGCTACCCAGACTGGTTGTTTGTACATAGCCAAGATTGATGTCCAGGTTATTATCCCAGTTAAAGTTTTTATTCTGAAATAGTATAAAGTAGTTGAAATAAGCGTTTGCAGCCAAAGAGAAATTATCACCCCCTGCTGCCCAGTTGGTCAAAGAACCCTGCGATGCACTAAAGCTTAATAAACCACCCTTTTTCCATCTCCAGTTGCTGTTGTCTTTTTCTTTTTTTATTGTTTTAGTAGTACTTTCTGTTTTCAAGGTATTTACTACGGCATCCTGTGCCATTACACAATTTGCACTTATTAATAGTGTCAATATTAATGTCGATAACTTCATTTTTTGTCCATTTTTTGCAATAGTCTGAAGTTCTTTAATATTTTCCAAAGGATGTTTATATTATTTTAGGTTAGATAAATCAATAAACACCCATCTTAATTTCTTAATGCTGATGGTTGAAGTAAAGCGGATAATTATAATCAGGAGGGGCAAATCTTTTGTCTCTTATAAAAGTACTATCGGTTAAAGTGTAGAGGAAAGCAGTTAATTGGCCTTCCTCGTAATTGGAAATAGATACTCCATTCCGTAGTGAAGAATCGAGTGTAGGACTATTGATTATTCCATGACGGTCGTGCTCGAACACATTGAATAAAGAAAAGAATCTGCCATCGTGTCCATATGGATTGGTAAGAGCAATATTTCTTAGAGAAGGCACTCTGAATTTCAGGGAGTCGTTACTGTTTCCGGTCACTTTCATTCGGCCCAGATCGTTCAGGTGCTTTTCTACGGGCATACCAATATTACGGAACGAATAATCGGTAAATAATGGCGGCTTGTGGCAGGAAGCACACTTTTGCATAAAAATATTATAGCCCAGTTGTTCAGGTAATATAAATGTAGCTTCACCACGCATTACCTTATCGTATTTGCTATTTGCGGAGACCATCATCAGCATAAACTGACTTAAGGCTTGCAGCATTCTCTGCGAGGTAATAGTATCCGTACCAAAAGCCTGTGCAAACAAACGATGATATGCGGTATCTGCATTAAGTTTTACAATTACATTCTCCATCGTCTCGGCCATCTCGCTCATATTAGTAATAGGCCCAAGCGGTTGAAGATCGAGGCGGGGAATACCTCCGTCGTGCATAAAAGAGGTTTGCCATGCAAGGTTTTGTAAGGCAGGTGCATTGCGAGCCGTTAAATCATTATTGAAACCATGGCTTAATGTATGATCGTAGTTGGCAAAAGCAACAATCTGCTGGTGACAACTGGCGCAGGGAAAGTTGCCATCCTTACTTAATCTGCCATCATAAAATAAACGTTTACCCAGTTCTACCCCTTCTTCGGTAAGTGGATTGTTTTTAAAATCATAAACAGGTTTAGGCCATCCTTTAGGTACTTTAAATTTAATAGGCGTTGGCTTTTTACTTTCCGGTGAAAACCAGGAAGTAAGTAAGAAAATGGAAGAAGTAATAAATAGTATGGTTTTAAATATTTTCATGTTTACAGCTTGCATTATCTAGTATTCAGATCTATTTACTCTTTTTCTATTTTGTTTAATAACAGCATTTTTCTTCTTGGTATTCAATCGCTTTTCAATAATTGATTTTGGAATAGGAGTTGCAATCCGGGTTTTCTTTTTTATCAGACTCTTGTTGACTATTTCATTCAGTTTATTAATAACCAACTCTTTATTGCCCAGCTGAGTACGGTCTTTCTGCGACTTAACTATTAAATAGCCTTCCTTACTTATCTGATTACTTAATTTATGAAGGATGGTAACGGATTGTTCGGGTGTAATTAATATAGAGGATGCAATATGCCAGCGACCTTCTACCATGGTCTCTACCTTGTTTACATTCTGTCCTCCTTTACCTCCACTTCTTGCGGTAGAAAAGATGATTTCCCTGGTAATGTCTAGCGTATTCATCCGACAAAAATATATTGATTTTCAGTTACTAAGGGTAAGTTTTTAGATAATTACTTTTATTCCAGAAAACTATTTACTTACATCTTATCCACCGTGCAATTAAAAGGATTGTATAGAAACCAATGATATTTTACTTTTACAGCATGGCTTTCAAACAATTAGACTTATTTGGTGCATTAACAATGCCGACAGTGGAGGATTCAAAATCAACTGAAGAGAACATTGATAACGAATTGATTGTCAATGAAAATGATGAAACTTATGTAGGAACTGTTACTGAAGTAACAGCAGAAGGCGCTTTGGTAGTCACCAAAACTAAAAGAGGTAGAAAATCGAATAAAGAAATATTTGCCGGAGTAAACCAGATAGGGGTACCTGATGATGAAGAACTTCGCAAGAAATTATATCATCCTATAAGGCAGGTAGCAAAATGGTTTGGTGTTCCATCGTCTCAAATAAGATTCTGGGAAAACCAGTTTGAGGTATTAACGCCACGTAAAAACAGAAAGGGCGATAGACTTTTCCGATTTGAAGATATACAATACTTAAAGACCATTTATTACCTGATAAGAATAAGAAAGTTCAGCATAGAAGGCGCAAGGGAATATTTAAAGGAAAATAAAATGGCTATTGACAATAACTTTAAAATTATTGATTCATTATCGTCTATCAAAGGATTTTTACTGGAACTGAAATCATCCCTTAACAATGATTAATAATAAACTTACCGGACTAATTGCAGGGATTGTTACTCTGCTGATTGTATCCTGCAATTCTTACAAACATGTTCAATACGAAACTATTTACAAGGGAAAAGAAAAGACCTTGAAAGGTGTATTAAACAGGCAGGTAATAGAATCTGATACAGCTTTTGGTTGGTTTAAAGAGAATATGAAATGGGGAACCATTGATGATGCAACTATTAATACTTTTAAGACTAAATCCAGTAAATTTAAACTGATTGTTTTTGGTGGAACCTGGTGTGAAGACACGCAAAATATCCTTCCAAAATTTTATAAATTGATTGAGGTAAGCGGCTATCCTGAAAGCAACATACTGATGCTTGGTGTAGATAGAAAGAAGAATACGATTGACAGTCTGAATATAAAATATAAGATTACCAATGTGCCAACTTTTATTGTAATACATAAAGGGAAAGAAGTGGGTAGGGTAGTAGAATACGGAACCAAAGGGGACGTAAATAAAGAACTGGCCGATATAGTAAATACAATTCCATAGAAGTCTAATAACTTTCAGCGACAAGGAATTTTCGCACTTTCGTCATTATTTTTTGTAAACCAGTATAATAGTTTGTATAATTGTAGCACTTTATAAAGGGTACATGTACAAATTGCATGACTTATTTACAAAGAGAATTAAATATCCAATAAATGTCTTAAGACATGAAAGACGAAACTATCCAATTATTCCTTGGCTTGTACGGGACTTCTCCCGATATTGTAGTAAAAAGCCCAGGTCGTATAAATCTTATAGGAGAACATACCGATTATAATTTGGGTTTTGTGTTGCCTGCTGCTATTAATAAAGCTGTGTATATTGCAATAGGCAAAAGAGAAGATAGGGAGCTGCACTTATTTTCGGAAGAATTTAATAACAGCTCAGTTGCTAGTCTTGATAATCTTAAACCATCCCATGGCTGGACCAGTTATATACTGGGGGTAATAGATCAGTTTCTGAAAAAAGGAATACTGGTTGATGGATTAAATATTGTATTAAATAGTGAGTTACCAATAGGCTCTGGATTAGCTTCTTCTGCAGCCATTGAATGTGCTGTTGCTTATGCTTTGAACAAGATGTATAACTTGAACATCACCAGTTTACAACTGGCATTAATGTCTCAGAAAGCTGAACATGAGTATGCTAAAGTTAACTGTGGTATCATGGATCAGTTTGCCAGTTTGTTTGGTAAACAAGGTCATGTAATAAAACTGGATTGTAAGTCGATGGATTTTACGTATTACCCTTTGTCTTTAGTTGATTATAAGATTGTTCTTCTGGATAGCCAGATACGACATACTCATGCATATTCTGAATATAACAAAAGAAGTAAGGAGTGTGAGCAGGGGGTAAGATTTATTCATAGAACTTACAAATCAATAAGATCGCTTAGAGATACAAATATTCTTCAGATAGAAGAATGTCTTAAAACCCATGTTATATTGTACAGGCGGTGTAAGTTTATTGTAGAAGAAAATGAAAGACTGCATAAAGCCTGCGACTATCTGGTAAATGAAGACTTTATATCATTGGGTAGAGTAATGAATGAGACGCATGAAGGGCTTAGTAAATTATATGAGGTTAGTTGTAATGAACTAGATTTCTTGGCAGCTAAGGCGCAACTGTATCCTGGTGTACTGGGTGCCCGTATGATGGGTGGTGGTTTTGGAGGTTGTACTATTAATCTGGTAAAAGCAGACGCTGTTGATGGTTTAATACAACATTGTACCGAAGCATTTAAAAGCGAAATGGATATGGAGTTGAAAGCGTATGTAGTAGATACTGCAGGTGGTACAGAAGTACTTGTTTTATAAGAAAACATTGGTATAAATAGTAGGTTTTAAAGAGTGGTAAATGAAAGTTTACCACTCTTTTTTTATGGCTGATTATTATGCCCCCCTACATTAAGGGATTGTGCAGGTTGAATAGTTACGGCACTTTTGCCTAGTCAATCAAAAATAGTTGATTAAAATGTAGCCCCTGATTTAAGGGATTGTACAGCAACCAAATTAGATTGATTTTTGCTCCGTCATTTGATACAATATCCAGTTTGAATGAACCATATAAAGAGTTAATGATAATATGTAAGGCTCCGTTTTTAAAATTCAATATCCAAAACAAGCCAACATTAGTAAATCAGTTTTAAAATTCTTTATCCATTAGAAATTAGTAAAGTCAGCTTTATTATCCAATATCCAGAAAAGCTGAACTGTCCAAAATGTCCGGTCTTTGACATCCAGTCCGTGTAGTACCCTGAGAATATCTGCATAAGATATAATACTCCCTGATTCTTCATGGGAGTATTATTAAGCAGATTTAAGTATTTTATTTGGTTACCCCCTGATTTAAGGGATTTCCAATGGGAAAATTAAACCTTTTATTTGCTATATATAATATAGAAGTATGAATAATAAAAAATATTATAAATGCTTGAAAAAACATAGGATTAATTAAAAATAGTTGTCTATAAATAATTTATCAATTAGTTTTTTGAATGCAGAACATATAAAATAGGAATGAGTTGAAGTATTATATTATTTTAGCAAAAAAAAGATGATACCAGTAGGCATAATAGAAGACGAACCAAAACTGAGGATGAACTTTGAAACTTATTTCAGTTTAGATAATGAAGTGGATTTAGTTTTCTCATTCAACAGTATTGAACAGTTTATCTCCAAACAAGATCAGATAAAGACAATACCATTTATTGTGTTTGTCGATATTGGTCTGCCAGGTATCTCAGGAATAGAAGGAGTTGAAATTATTAGCAAGTATTACCCAGAAGCACATATTGTAATTCTAAGTGGAAATACTGATACGGATATTATCTGGAGAGCAATATCTAAAGGAGCGAATGGTTATTTATTAAAGCCAGTTTCGTTTAAAGAGATAAAGAAACAAATAGAGATTGTGAAAAACGGAGGTGCATTAATTTCTCCGGAAATTGCACAGGTATTAATTGGTAAAGTAAATAATATAGGTAAAGAGAAAAGAACCAGTTATGAAAGCGATAAACTTACAGTAAGAGAGAATGAAGTGTTAAAGCAATTGATAAGTGGACTTGCATATAAAGAGATCGCTAATGTGCTAGGAATATCTGTTACTACAGTGAATGATCATATAAAAAATATTTATAATAAGTTACAAGTAAATTCAAAAGCAGAGTTGATAAGTAAAGTATTATCCGATAGTTAAAGGAAAAACCTAAATGAATGAAAGGCCATAGTAGTCATATTGAAAAACCATCCTCCAACGAAAATCTGAATAATATTCAGATGCTAAGCTTTATGTTGAAAAACATAGGAGTGGCAGCTATGCTAGAAACATTGGAAAGAACTATTGAATTCGTTAACGATGATTTCTGTAGTCTTTTTAATATTGTAATTCCTACCGCAGACATTATTGGTCTTGAATCAAAAGAAATATTCAGAGCTTCAGCTTATTTATTTAAAAATGATGCTACAGTAAATAGTAGGATTGAGAAAATAATTAAACAAAAAAATATTATTGATAAAGAAGTTGTAGAACTTGCTGATGGCAGGATTCTGGAGCGTGATTATAAGCCTGTTATTGTGGGGCAGGATAATGTAGTTTCTGGACATTTATGGATTTATCGTGATGTTTCAGTACAGAAAAAGATGGAGTCTAGTAATCAGTCGCAACAGATTTTTTATCAGAAAGTATTAAATAATATACCTGCGGATATTGCCATATTTGATAAGGAACAAAAATATATTTTCGTAAACAGGCTGGGTGTTACAAAAGATGTAATGCGCGACTGGCTGGTGGGAAAAGATGATTTCGATTACTTTCTTTCTAAGAATAAAGGATTTGAAAGAGCAATAACAAGAAGAAATTATTTTGATCAGGCTATAGCTTCTCGACAGGTAGTACAATTCGAAGAGAAAGATGTGAATGCAAAAGGGATAGAAAGTAGTACTCTTCGACATTTTTATCCATATATAAACGAAGATAAAGAGGTAGAGTTTGTTGTAGGTTATGGCGTAAACATTTCCAAAATAAGACAGAATGAAAAGTTACTGATTAGAAGTTTAGAAACCTATCAAAATCTAATACATAATCTGGATGAAGTAGTATTTATTGTTGATAAAAATAATAAACTACAATATGTAAATCCTTTATGGGAAAAAGTTTTCAATAAATCATATTATGAGAGTGTTGGTAATCCTTTGAACGATTATTTTTCACCAGAAATATTTGTTTCAATCTCTAAAGATCTGGAACAGATAAAGACTGATTTCTCTATTGATAAAATCAAAAGAGAAATAAAATTGGAATCTGTTGATGGATCAATAAGACACTACAATTATTATTTAAGTAGATTCTATGGAATACTGAAAGAAGAGGTGATGATTTCGGGATTCGTTGTCGATATTACCGATCAGGTGTATGCCAGAGAAGAATTATTAAAAATATTACAAAAAGAAAGGATGCTAAGTGATATGAAAACGGTGTTTGTCAACATGGTTTCACATGAACTAAGAACTCCTTTGTCTATAATTCAGTCCAGTGCAGAAATACTAGAATTGTTATACCAGCAAGAAAACCCTTCCAAGGAAACGCTGGAGAGCTATACTTTTAGAATTGTGGATGAGGTAAGCAACCTAAAAGAATTAATGGACGAATTGCTACTAATCAGTAGAATAGAAACTGATAAGTTACAGTTTAATGCCAATGAAATTGACATTATTAGCTTTATTGATGAGATTCTGAAAAACAACTATAACCCATGGAAAGATGGCAGGGATTTAATGTTGGAAGTAAGGGGTAATGTGCAAACTGTGAAAGGGGATAGGTTTATGCTGAAGCACATTATTAATAATATATTGGATAATGCATTCAAATATTCACCAAATCAGTCTTCTCCAATACTAAGATTATTCTTTGGTCATGATAGCTGGAGTTTGGTTTGTAGGGATTTCGGTATTGGCATACCAGAAGATGAAATAAAAACCTTGGGTAGCTCCTTTAAAAGAGGCAGTAATGCTGGATTTATACCAGGTACAGGATTAGGATTAGTCGTTGTGAATTACTTTGTGGAAAAACATAAAGGGCATGTACAGTACCAAAGTTCGTTGGGAAAAGGTACCTTTGTCAGAATTTCATTTCCATATTGAGTAATAAAATAAAGTTGCAATGTTAGAGATCCTCGTAATAGAAGATGAATTGTTTTTACGCCAGAATATTAAAACTATTCTGGAGATAAAAGGCTATGTATGTCACGAAGCATCACATGGGGGAGAGGGCATAGAACTATTAACAACGTTAAATCCCGATTTAATTCTCTGCGATGTGATGATGCCAGGGGTAGATGGTTTCGGCGTATTGGAACATGTAAAGTCGAATGATCGTTTAAAAGAGATACCTTTTATATTTTTAACTGCCCGTGCAGATGCACAGGATAAACAACGAGCATATGGTATGAATGTTACCAATTATATTACAAAGCCCTTTACTATTACCGAACTAATTTCTGCAATTGAATCTGGCATTACTAAAGAAAATATTTAGGTTAGTAATTGAGGGTTAAAAAAAATAAATAAAAAAAAGTGTAGAAATATTTTGTAGAGTAAAAAAGAATACTAAATTTGCACTCCGATTCAAACAAAAGATCTTACATAAACAAGCGGAAGTAGCTCATTTGGTAGAGCACGACCTTGCCAAGGTCGGGGTGGCCGGTTCGAGCCCGGTCTTCCGCTCAGAAAGAATCCCGCTTTTTGCGGGATTTTTTTAAGGCCGCCCTGGTGGTGGAACTGGTAGACACGCAGGACTTAAAATCCTGTTCGCCGCAACGCGAGTGCGGGTTCAAGTCCCGCCTGGGGCACTCGAAACCTCCTGATAATCAGGAGGTTTTTTTTATTTATACTATTTCTGATATAAAATTCGATGACAATAGATTGATTGGTGCGCGGAATAACCCTCATTTCGCAATAAAATAATTTTGCAGCGTTGTCTGAATGTATGCTTTTCGCCTTTCTTATGCGATAATTCGGCACACATTAATTAGTTGGGGACTAGGCGAAAAGTTTATATAGTCTAAACAGGAAGAATTTGGTATCAACTACTCCTCTTTGATTAGCTCTAAAGAGTTTTATTTTAGAATTAAATGATTCTGCATTAGCATTTGTATGCCTATGAGTAAAGAAGTTTAAGATGTTATCTAAGTTGTATTTTACTGTATTGGCAACTGTATAAAATTCTTTTGTTTCTTTTTCTATAATGTCGTTTATCCAGTCAGTAAATCTAGTTCTGGCAGAAGTTATATTATTATCTTCATATATATTTCTAAAGGCAAGCGTCTGATGATATGCTGTTTTAAGTTCTGGATATTTTGTAAAAAGAATCTCAGCTCTTTGTTTTTGATTGGTTGTCCAGTCGGCTTCCTTCTTTGCTAAGATATATCTACATCTTGCAAGTAATTGTTTGGGAGTATCTCCATTATCCAACACCTCAGCTTCATACTTTTGATTGGACTCTCTGGCTTGTTTAATTGCTTCATTTTCTTTGTCTAATTCATTCCATCTCAATTTAACTCTAATGTGTTGTAATGCTTCCATTGCTAATTTCACAACGTGGAATCTGTCGGTTACTAACGTAGCATTTGTGAATACTACTTTAACGGCTGCTTCCATATTTTTAGCCATATCTAGCGTTACTTCTTTCACCTGTGAACGGTTCTCAATAGTAAGCTTTTCAAGCACTTCAATAATATCTTTTGATGATGTTCCTTTGATGCAGGCTACCATTGTTCCTTGCCTGCCTTTCCCCAATTTGTTGGTTACGAATGTATATAATTCTCCTTGAGATAAAGACACTTCATCTATGCTTAAATACTCCCCAATATTTTGTTCGAAGAGTAAATAATCTTCCGCATGACATTTCTGATCCCAATCTTTATATCCACTACTATGCTTCTTGTAATGACGATTTAGTTTACTTGATTTTACACCATAATAACTACTGATATTAGTGATCGTATCAACCCTTGTATCTACCTGTACCTTTTAAAAAATCCGATAGTTCCTGGGTAAATCCTGAACCTTCGGCTACAAAAGAAAAATCATTACGAATGATAGTGCTGGGATTGATTTTGTTTCGCCACCTACGACGTTTAATTTTTAGAAATAATGCTTTACCTCGTATAGGAAAATCTTGAATAGTTATTTCTGTAAACCCTTTCGATTCATATTGGGATATATCTATTTCTTCATTCAATATTCTATTATTCTCTTCCAATGAAATCTCGAAATAGTGTTCTTTGACATTTATGTTACATAATTCATATACGGTTATAACAGTAAAATGTTCTAGTAAGCCTTTAGGTAAAATATAACTGATAATTGTTGTTTCCAAGCTATGTGTTTAACTCACAAAAGTATAGTAAGTCCCCAGAACATCGAACTGAGCCGATAATTCTAACAATGATTTTTCTTCATTACTTAGATCTTTAAATGTTGATTTTCTTCCCACATATTAATAAACGTATTTTTATCCGTTTAATTTTACGAGACTACTTAATAGTTAATAGTTTTAACCCTTACAATTTTTTTAGTAAAATTCTAATTTTTGTAATATTTTTTTGCTGAGTGACTTAATATTTATATTTTGTCGCCTAATTTATAAAGTTCTACTCTGACTGAGCTCATAAATTGTCTATGCAATTAATAATTATTAAAAACTACATGCAATGAAAAAAATTGGAATTCTACACGGAAAAGAAAGAACATTCCCGGATGCGTTTATCGAGAAAGTTAATAGTAAGAACATCGAAGGCGTAATAGCAGAACGAGTTAGTATTGATAAAGTAATGCAGGGCGAGGCTACGGAATATGCCGTAATTATCGATCGTATCAGTCAGGATGTACCCTTTTACAGAGCATACTTAAAAAATGCAGCACTTTGTGGTACTGCTGTTATCAATAACCCTTTCTGGTGGAGTGCCGATGAGAAATTTTTTAATAATTGTCTTGCCACCAAAATAGAAGTGCCTGTTCCTAAAACAGTTATTCTTCCTTCGCACGATCTTCCCGATGATACTTCCGGCGAATCTTTTGCCAATCTTTCCTATCCTTTGGATTGGGAGGGCATCTTTAAATATGTTGGCTTTCCTGCTTATATGAAACCTTTTGCTGGTGGTGGCTGGAAGAATGTATATAAACTGGAAGACAAAGCAGATTTCTTCAAAAAACATGCAGAAACTGGTCAGTTGGTAATGCTGCTGCAGGAAGAAATAGTATTTGATGAATACTACCGTTGCTATTGCATAGGAGGGAAGCATGTAAAAATAATGCCTTACGAGCCTCGCAATCCGCACCATCTGCGTTATGTGGCCGATTTTAAACCTAGTGCTGAAAGATTAAAACTGATGGAAGAAATTGTACTTCGTATCAATCATTATCTGGGATATGATTTCAATACGGTAGAACTGGCTATCAGAGATGGAGTGCCTTATGCCATTGATTTCTGCAATCCTGCTCCCGATGCCGATCGTCCGAGTGTAGGAGAAGAAAACTTTGCATGGGTAGTAGAAACAGCAGCTTCATATGCTATCGAAAAAGCTTTAGCACAAAAACCAGAAAAAGATAATCTTACCTGGGGCGAGTATATCTCGAAGAGCAGTGCTAAGAAAAAATTATATAAATAGATTATTATCCGGCATTTGTAGTGGCATCCCTATTGCAAATGCTGGATTAAATCAACCGGTCTATATTTAGCAACCAACAATCTGTAATATTATATTACTATAAACGAATACATTATGTCAGCATCTTTATATCGCCATTTTACACTCGGAGTAGAGGAGGAGTACATGGTTCTGGATCCTGCTAACTGGGAACTAAAAAGCCATGAACAGAAAATTGTTACCGAAGGTCATAAAATTCTAAAGGATAAGGTGAAAGCCGAAATGCACCAGGCGGTGGTAGAGGTAGGAACCGATATCTGTGCCAATGTAGATGAAGCTTTCAAGGATATTGCTACCCTCCGTGGCACTATTGCCGAAATTGCCGGCAACCTTGGTCTTGCAATGGGCGCTTCAGGCACCCATCCTTTTAGTATGTGGCATAGCCAGCTGATTACCGATCATGTTCGCTATCATCAGATTGTAAACGAGCTGCAGGAAGCTGCCCGTAGCAACCTCATTTTTGGCTTACATGTACACGTAGGTATGGAAGATAGAAGAATGGCGATTCATATAGCCAATTCTGCCCGCTACTTCTTGCCGCACGTATATGCCCTAAGTACCAATTCGCCTTTCTGGGAAGGTCGAAAAACGGGCTACAAGTCGTTCCGTACCAAGGTTTTCGATAAGTTTCCACGTACCGGTATTCCCGATTATTTTGAAAGCATAGAAGCCTACGACAATTTTATAAATCTTTTGATTAAAACAAATTGTATTGATAATGCTAAGAAAATATGGTGGGATCTTAGAGTGCACCCATTCTTTAATACTGTAGAATTCAGAATTTGCGATATTCCCATGACCGTGAACGAAACCATTGCTATTGCTGCATTATTTCAGGCTATTTGTGCTAAGTTGTATAAACTCTGGAACAAGAATATGAACTTTATTATGTACCAAAGAGCATTAATTAATGAAAACAAATGGCGTGCAGGTAGATATGGTATAGACGGAACCTTAATAGATTTCGGTAAAGAAGCTGAATTAAATACTCGATCACTTATTTATGAGTTACTGGATTTTGTAGACGATGTTGTTGATGATTTAGGTAGCAGACATGCTATAGAACATATTGTAAAAATGTTAGAAACAGGTACAGGAGCTGATAGACAATTAAAAATTTATGAGGAAACTGCTGATTTAGTAGAAGTAGCTAAATATATAAATAGCCAATTTTTATCTACAGTTTAAGCTGTAATATGGAATATAAATTTTTTTATCTAGGCTAATTATTTTGTAGAATATTGAAACATTGAATTAAAATTAAAATACACAAGCTAATTAATTAATAACATTTAGAGAAACTAACCAGTAATACAATTTTTAATTTTTATGTCGGTGAACATCTATCGATGCTATAAAACTTAGTCACATTTGTAAATGCTAAATTTCTTTGCATTATTTTGCCGGCTCGAAACAGTGTAAAATGGCTGAGAAAAGAGATATATCGGGTGTAACTAATAATGAGAGCGGTGTACAGGGGCAGTATAAAAGTTGGTTTCTGGAATATGCTTCCTATGTAATTCTGGAGCGTGCAATACCTGCGCTGGAGGATGGACTGAAGCCTGTACAAAGGCGTATACTGCATTCCATGAAAGAAATGGATGATGGTAGGTTTAATAAAGTGGCCAATATTATTGGTCAGTCCATGCAGTATCACCCACACGGGGATGCGAGCATAGGAGAGGCGCTGGTAAACCTGGGACAAAAAGATTTATTGATAGATCAGCAGGGTAACTGGGGCGATGTGCGTACGGGCGATTCTGCTGCGGCTCCCAGATACATTGAAGCAAGACTGAGCAAGTTTGCGCTGGAGGTGGCCTTTAATGCTAAAACTACCGACTGGCAACTGAGCTACGATGGTAGAAAGAATGAGCCTATTACGCTACCCATGAAATTCCCTTTGCTGCTGGCTCAGGGTGCCGATGGTATAGCGGTGGGTCTGTCTACCAAACTAATGCCCCACAACTTTATTGAGCTTTGTGAGGCATCGATAAAGCACCTGAAAGGAAAGAAGTTTGAATTATATCCCGATTTTCAAACCGGTGGTATGATGGATGCATCCAACTATAATGATGGTAAACGTGGTGGTAAAATAAGGGTAAGAGCAACCATAGAAGAGATAGATAAAAAAACGCTCGCTATACGCAATGTGCCCTACGGAGTAACCACTGGCGCACTGGCAGAAAGTATTACCAAGGCTAATGATGCAGGTAAAATAAAGATTAAAAAGGTTACGGATATTACGGCTAAAGATGTGGAAATACAAGTGGAACTTGCTGCAGGTATTTCGCCTGATATTACTATTGATGCACTGTATGCTTTTACCGATTGCGAGATCAGCATTTCTCCGAATGCCTGTATCATTGAAAATCAAAAACCTCGCTTTGTTACTGTTACTGAATTACTACAGGTTTCTACCGATAACACCAAGGCTTTACTGAAAAAAGAACTGGAAATAAAGCTGGGCGAACTGGAAGATAAATGGCATTATACTTCGCTGGAGAAAATTTTCTTTGAAGAAAAGATATATAAGGAACTAGAGAAAAAGCATGATACATGGGATAAGGTGCTGGATGCGATAGAAAAAGGATTTGCTCCTTTCCGGAAAGTGCTTAACCGTGCCGTAACCCGCGAAGATGTATTGAAGCTTACCGAGAAACCAGTAAGAAGAATTTACAAGTTGGATATAGACGAACTGAATGCGCAGATTAAGAATATAGAAGAGGATATAAAACAGGTAAAATACGACCTGGAACACCTTACCGAATTTGCTGTGGCCTACTTTGAAACCTTGCTGAAGAAATATGGCAAGGGTAGAGAAAGAAAGACAGAGATAAGACCGTTTGATACCATCAGCGTGCAGCAGGTGGCTATTGCCAACACGAAACTTTACGTGAATAGAGAGGAAGGTTTTATAGGTACTACTCTGAAGAAAGATGAACTATTGTTTGAGTGTTCTGATCTGGACGATATCATTGCCTTTACCAAGAAAGGGATAATGAAAGTGGTGAAAGTGGGGGATAAGATGTTCATTGGTAAAGACATTATACATGCGGCTATATTTAAGAAAAACGATGAACGCACAACCTACAATATGGTGTACCTGGATGGCGCTACGGGCATTAGTTATGCTAAGCGTTTTAATGTAACGGGTATTACCCGCGACAAGGAATATGATATGACGAAGGGTAGCGAAAAGAGTAAGGTGCACTATTTTTCGGTAAACGGCAATGGAGAAGCAGAAGTGCTGAAAGTATTGCTGAGTCCGAACTGTAGTTCGCGCAAGAAAGAGTTTGATTTTTACTTTGAGGAACTGGAAATAAAAGGCCGTGGATCGCAGGGAAATATCGTTACCAAGTTCCCTATAAAAACTATCCGTTTTAAGGAAGCTGGAAGAAGCACTTTGTCGGGCAGGAAACTCTGGTTTGATGATAAGTTTGGTCGCTTGAATACGGAGGAGAAAGGGCTGTATCTTGGTATGTTTGAAGACGAGAAGATACTGGTAATGTATACCGATGGTACCTACGAAATAACCGATACAGAAACTGCTCAGCGTTTTGATGGCGATAAGATAGTGATGATAGAAAAGTTTAATCCGGATAAGATTATTACTGCAGTTTATAAGGATTCGGATAAGAGGCAGTTTAATGTGAAACGTTTTAGAATAGAGACTACTACAATTCGCAATAAATATAGCTTTATAAAAGAGGGCGATGGAAATTATGTGGAGTGTGTAACTACCGATGAAGAGCCAATATTGAAAGTAGAGACCGGTAGGGGTAGTCAGGTGCATCTTGCTAAGTTTAAGCTGGCTAAGATGGTGGAGGTAATGGGCTGGAAAGCAATAGGGGCGAAGCTGATGGATTTTAGTAAAACGATTGAAATGAGATGGGAACCTAAGCCGAAGGAGGAGACGAATCAGATAGATTTGTTTGAGTAGGGTTTTAATACAGGCAAGGAAGTAATAGATAATACAAGGAGACAGGAGCAAGGAGTCAAGATAATGTAATGGAAAGTCTAATTCTTTTAACCAGATTTCCTGTGGTGTATCTTTTAGTTTCAATGACTCGATACCTAAATACTAACCTGCAAATTTAGTTCCTTTTGATAAAGCTATTTTACGATTTAATATAATGGCCATCACAAATTTCAATTGTTCTTTACAATGCACCTCATTCATGTTTTCAGCACTACTGTACCAACTATCTGTAGCTAGATAATTTATTGACACTCTTTCATTAGCACTACTAACCATTTCTTTAATAATTCATTTTTTGTCTTGCTGCTTTTACATTGCTGTTTGCCTGTTTGGGAGTTTGTTATAAAAATATTCTTCTTAATGAATTCTACCCCGACAGGAATGCTTACATCATCACAAACTAATAAAGAACTTATAAAATTTACACCCTTTACACTGCGTTGTTTGGTATGATCAAAATGCTAGCATATCAATTCGCTTTCATCCGACCAAATCTTCTCTTGTATACAATCATCAATTAACAAAATATTCAAAGAGTTACTACAATTTAGTTCTCGAACATATACTTTACTCTTCTGCCATAGAAACTTGCTGTCTAAGGTTGATTGTTTAAGCAATCTACTAAATTAGTCATGGCTGTATTTATTATCTAATACTTTTGATAGATTAGTACTGGTAGCTTTACCGGTAGTTGTCATTAAGTAATTGGTATATAGGTCTAACAGGTTATTCCCTATTATATAATGGAATAACTCCCTTTTTATAACTCTTGCATAACATCAGTTAACTAGTCAATAATAATGTTTAATAGATTACTCTATTCATAAAATAAAACTATTGACTATTTGGTAGTAGAATTATTAAAAACTAGTATACTTACTATAGGGCTCCATTTACCTACTACTTCGCCTTTAGCAATATAAATGGCTTTATAATTCCAAACGGTACCAGTAATGGCAACTGGTATAGTAAATAAATCGAGATAATCGGCATACAAACTAACGTTTGCCAAAATAAATCCCTTGCCATCATTACTGTCGCGCCATACCTGATACCCCTGGTATTCGCCTTTAGTTGCATGTAAAATGGGGTGACCACCACTAGCAAGTTTTACTGTAAGGTTGGGGGTGCCATCCTCTGGTTTTGCAGGAGATCCTTCTTTTAATATTCCCAGATCTAATCCAATAGTATCATTAAAGTTACTATTATCTTTACAGCTTTTAGCAATGTTCAACAATGCTCCTTGCATGTTTTTCATGGGTATACCAGGAAGTTTTACTGGTAATGGATTTAAAACAGGCATATTCCCCAAATCCTGTGCGCCATTTCCATGAAAAACTGTTTCCTTAAACTTAGTTAATGATTTGCTGTACAATAAAGATTCATTGCTCTTATCGTGAACAAACTGTAAAAAAGAATTTCCTTGTATAAAAGCATCTACAACTGCAGTATCCAGTTCTAGTTTGTCGCTGTACCCAAGTATTTTAGCACATACGTTATTACTCTGATCGCAGAAAGGTTTTTCTGCTTTTTCTATAAATATATTTAAACCCATTGTATAAAATTTTAGTGACAACAAATTATAGAAGGCTGTTATCGCACCTTAATTAAATAAAAAATTAATGTCTGTTTTATTGCCACTGTGGTAGGTACCTTTCACCTTTGCTACCATGGTGGTAAACCTTTTTGGGAAAATTATTGGGTAATACTGCAGGCACGCGGGCAGTACAGCCCTATCGCGTGGGTACAGCTCCAAAGCCTTGGGAAAGAGGACGGCCCTTTTGCGGAAATAATGGTAATACTTTATCGGCTCCAATTATATTTACAGCACGGCAATACGAAGTATATTGTACTGCAAAGCAATTAGGATAACAACCGTAGCTAAAGTTATTGGGAGTGAAGCTAATAGTATTGGAATTGAAACGCTTAGTATCGGAACCGAATGAATTAGGAAGGAAACTGTAGAAACTATCTTTAGTACCAAAACTGTTTTGTTTCCAGCTGCAGAATAGTTCTTCAGTTTGGTTTGAAATAGTATTGGAATGGCAGCACTTTCTTTGTCTGGAGAAACTATGTTCTAG
>Ga0208259_1000066_pt1 | contig 40679 bp, 56 predicted proteins | sample CryBogCBH22May08_FD_184618 | JGI IMG/M metagenome (GOLD analysis project Ga0208259, IMG submission 184618) | Freshwater microbial communities from Crystal Bog, Wisconsin, USA - CBH22May08 (SPAdes) | ecosystem: Environmental > Aquatic > Freshwater > Lake | place: Crystal Bog, Wisconsin, USA... | reverse complement strand
TCTATATATGTAATTTAGTGGCTATATATATATAAATCTATTAGGACATACCCTTAGTTGTGAAAATACAACGGAAGAGCTTTACGCCTATTTATAGGGGATAACTTAGCAGAAGACTAGGGAGAGAGTAGGAAGGATTCTATATAACTAATAGATATATAAGATGAGATATTGTCTTATCAATCTGTATATAGGAATAAGACTAGGGAGAGAAGGCTAAGTACTTGATTAGTATTCTATAGCGATAACGCTATAGTGAATAGCTATCGTCCTGCATAGCCTTAATAGTCTTACGCTATAGCCTTAATAGGTGAATAGCTGGAGACAATGAAGGGCAGCAGAGCTGGGGAGAATCCCTATAGATTCACAGGGCAGGGAGGGTCAAAAAGAATTATTATAGTTTTTATATAACGCTATTTATAACGCTGACATACTTTTTAAAAAAGGGGGTAGTATCTGCATAGAGAAGTCTAGGGAAGACTGCAGAGTTACTAGGCAGGGCTAACCTGTGCTCGGTAGCCTGTGGAAGATGTGCTCGAAGCACTGTGAAGGGCTGAGAAGTTCTCTTTGCCCTATAGTACTACATAGATAAAGACATCTTAGTAGCTACTTAGTAATAACCTTTAATAGTAAACTCTATAAAATACTTACTATACAGAAACTAAAAAGAACTACTAAGATACTATACAGTATATAATAGCATACATTTTTAGATTTGTCAAGTACTATCTTCATTGTCTTTATTGTCTCTTTTAGATTAGGGTTTTGTATCTCATAGTATACATAACGTAGGTATTTGTAAACAATGAGATACATTTTGTATCTTTTAAAATAATCCTTGACTTTTAAACAAAAGCATGTTATAATGACCCCACAAGTAAAGGAACGTATGACAAGGCGTAAAAAGAGAGATTTAAAAGCTGAAGGTAAATGGTGGTCGGATACTCAGAAACTTGAGGCTGCTACTACATTCTTAGCTTTAGGCAATGGCGCACAGACTGCTGCTGTCTTAGACATACCCTTAGCTACCTTTAATCGTTGGCGTTATGCTGACTGGTTCAAGAAGATGGTTGATGACCTTAAGTCTGAAGATAACTTAAAGCTCAATGCTAGGTTAACTAAGATTGTGTCTAAAGCTTTAGATGTGACTGAGGACCGCTTAGAAAAGGGTAATTATCAATATGACCCTAAGACCTCTGAGCTAATTCGTGTTCCTGTCAGTTTAAAGGATGCTACCAAGGTCGCTAATGATATGTTAGCTCGTAAGGATATCATTGAAGATAAGCCTATACAGGAGCAGATAGAGCGTACTGTAGACGACAGACTAGCTAAGCTTGCTGAACAGTTTAGAGCCTTTGCTAAGCCTAAAACAACCGAAAAAGATATTACACCTCAACCTTTGGTAATCGAAAATGGTGTCTGAAACAAAAAAACTTTCAATGAAACTGTGGCGTGAACGGAATAAAGAACACGTTAAACAGTATCAAAAAAAGTGGCAACAAGACAACAAAGAACTACACGCAATTGTTAAAAAAAATTGGGAAGAACAAAATAAAGAAAAACGGTCTGAACAGTATAAGGAATACAGGTTACAGAACAAGCCTAAAGTAAATGCCAAGAATGCTAGGCAACGTGCTTCAAGGACAACTGCAACAGCTTCTTGGGCTAATTTAGAACGTATAGAATGTTATTATTCCTTAGCAGCTATGCTGAGTAAGGAAAGCGGTGAAAAGTGGCATGTGGACCATATAGTCCCTTTACAGGGTAAAAATGTTTGTGGATTACATGTTCATAACAATTTAAGGGTTATCCCTGCTAAAGAAAACTTGTCCAAAGGAAACTATTTTGCCCCGCAAGGAACCACGTAACTACAAACAAGAATATAAAGACTACCATGGTACTGGGACTCAAAAGAAGAACAGAGCCTCCAGGAATGGTGCAAGAGCTGAGATGGCTTCTGCTGGTAAGGTCTCCAAAGGTGATGGTAAAGAAGTTGACCACAAGAAACCTTTAAGTAAAGGCGGTAGTACCGCTAAGAGCAACCTTCGAGTTGTAAGCAAGGCAGTAAATAGAAAAAAAGGTAATAGAACGAGTGGAGCTAACAAGTGAAGTCATTGAAGGTTTTAGTAACGCCTGTCTAGTTAAAAACTATGATTCGGCTACGGAGACCCCAGAATTCCACAGAGAACTGTGGAGCTTGTGCTGCCATAAAGACAAGTTTGTTGCTATTGCTGCTCCTCGTGGTCATGGTAAATCTACTGCCGTCACTTACGCATATTGTCTTGCAGAAGTACTATTTCGTAGGTCTAAGTATGTCTTGATTGTCTCAGACAGCTTCTCGCAAGCTGGTTTGTTCTTAGGTGATATTATTAAAGAACTCAGGGACAATGACGATATACATGGTTTATTTGGTAACATTGAGTTGACAAAACAAACCGAAGATGATATAATAGGTAAATTCGATGATGGTCATACATTTAGAATCCAAGCTAAAGGTTCAGAACAAAAGCTTCGTGGTTTGAAATGGCTGAACAAACGTCCAGACTTAATCATCTGTGACGATATGGAATCTGATGAACAGGTTCTAAACAAGGATAGACGTGAAAAGCTTCGTAGATGGTTCTACTCAGCTCTTATCCCTGCCCTGTCAGTTACAGGTAAGATTCGCATAGTAGGTACTATTTTGCACTTAGACTCCCTTCTTGAAAGGTTGATGCCTGAGTCCCAACTAGCCTCACTGGGCACTAAAGCTTTAAAGAATCTCATTACTGAAGATTTAAAGCAGTATACAAATTACAAGACTTCTTGGTTGTCCATTAAGTACAGAGCACACACAGATGACTTTAGTAAGATACTGTGGCCTGCTCGATGGAACAAGAAAGCTTTAGAAGAGCGTAAAGCTCAATACGTCGCACAAGGTTTGGCTGACGTATATTCTCAAGAGATGCTCAACGTACCTCTTGATGATGCTAACGGATTCTTTAAGAAGAGTGACTTCTCACCACTTAAAGACGAAGATAGAAAAAAGAATTTAAATTACTACATTGCTGCTGACTTAGCTATTAGTCAAAGACAACATAGTGATTACAGTGTTTTTGCTGTGGCAGGGATGGATGAAAATCAGCACTTGCAGTGTGTGAACATCATCCGTGACAGGATGGATGCGATGCAGATTGTGGAAACCATTCTTGCCCTCCAGCGAACTTACAACCCTGAGTTGTTTGGAATCGAGGCAGGTACAATCCAGAAGTCTATCGGACCATACCTTAACGAAGCAATGATGAAGCAGGACACATTTATCAACTTAGTTTTACTCAAGCCTTCTGGTGATAAGTTGAGTCGTGCAAGGTCAATGCAAGCTCGTATGAGAGCAGGAGCCGTTAAATTTGACACCTCTGCTGATTGGTATCAAACATTTGAAGATGAGCTATTGCGTTTCCCTAGAGATAGACACGATGACCAGGTCGACGCTTGGGCCTACATTGGTTTACTCTTAAACCAGATGCAAGTAGCTGCTACTCAAAGTGAAGTCGATGAAGAAGAATACAGGGTTGCCCTACATGATTATGGGTATGACCAAGCTGGACGAAACGCTGTTACAGGATATTAATGAAACTAAATACCGAACTTAACTTAGATGAGATTGTCTCTCTACCAAATATCGCTGATATTTTGGAAGAGGCTGACCTCAATACTATTAGCTACAACGTCTACAAAGGATTTCAAGCTGACTTGGAGTCTCGTTCTGCTTGGGAGAAACGTACTGAAGATGCTATGAAGTTAGCTCTTCAGGTAGCTGAAGCTAAGTCCTTTCCTTGGCCTGGAGCGTCCAATGTCAAATTTCCGCTTATTACTATTGCTGCTTTGCAGTTTCATGCTCGCAGTTATCCCGTACTTATTAACGGGGAGACTCCCGTACAGTGTCGTGTAATCGGTGACGACCCTACAGGTGCTAAAGAGCAACGTGCTCATCGTGTAAGCCAGTTCATGTCTTACCAGATTCTTGAAGAAGACACTACGTGGGAATCTGAGATGGATAGAGTTCTTATCTCTCAGCCTATTGTAGGTTGTGCCTTTAAGAAATCTTACTTTGACCCAATCCTAAAGTACAACGTCTCTGAGCATATCCTTGCTAAAGACTTTGTCGTAAACTATTGGACTAAGCATTTAGATACGTCCCCACGCATTACCCAAATCCAATACCTATCTAAGAACGACATCTATGAGCGTGTAGCTCGTGGCTTGTGGTCTGAGATGAAGGAAGGCCGTCCTGCTGCTGTTCCTCAGTCAAACATGACTTTGGCTCAGAACAAAGCTCAGGGCATGACTGCTCCTGATTCTATTGACGATAGCACTCCTTACGAAATCCTAGAACAACATACCTTCATTGACTTTGACGGTGATGGCTACGCTGAGCCGTACATCATCTGGATGCGTCGTGATACTAAACAAGTTCTCCGCATTGTAGCTCGCTACTTCGACACTTCTATTGAAAGAGATGAAAAAGGTAATGTCCTCTCCATCAAAGCAGAAACGTACTTTACTAAGTTCCCTTTCATTCCCTCACCTGATGGTGGATTCTATGACCTCGGTTTTGGAAGTCTTCTTGGACCACTTAATCAGAGTATCGATACCCTTCTCAACCAGCTTATTGACACAGGCACGATGGCCAATACCGCAGGTGGATTCCTTAGTCGTGGAATCAAGCTCAGAGGCGGTAACTACAACTTCGCACCTTTAGAGTGGAAGCATGTCGATACGACAGGCGATGACCTGCGTAAAGGTATTATGCCTTTACCTGTTAGAGAGCCTTCTCAAGTTCTGTTTACATTGCTTAGTATGCTTATCAACTACGGTGAGCGTATTGGTGGCTCGGTTGACATCTTGTCTGGTCAAAACCCAGGTCAAAATACTGCTGCTGAGACTACAAGGACAATGGCAGAACAAGGAATGAAGATTTTCTCTGGTATCTTTAAACGTACCTACCGTAGTCTTAAAGATGAGTTCCGTAAGTTGTATCGCTTGAATCAACTGTACCTACAAGGTATTGAAAACTACAATAGCGACCAAGGTCAAAACTTTATTGATGCTGATGACTTCTCAGGTCCTGTATCTGATGTACGTCCTGCAGCAGACCCTAACATTGTTTCAGACACACAACGTATTCAACAGGCTTCTGCCTTGCTTCAGTTAGCAAGCACAACTCCTGGTATGAATATGTATGAAGTTCAGAAGAACTACCTCAGAGCAATGAAGGTAAACAACATTGAACAAATCCTACCAGACCCCCGTGGCCCTAACGCTATTAAGCCAGGACCGTCTGAGAAGGTACAGATTGAACAAATGAAGATGCAAACTAAACAAGCCGACATGCAAATGCAGTTCAAACTAGGCATGATGAAGCTTATGAAGGATGTTGAAATCAACCAAGCTAAGATTCACAAGTTAGAAGCAGACGCTATCCTTGCCGTAGAACAAGCAGGTGGTGTGAAAACTGGTCATGATATTGCGATGCTAGATGCTCAAATTGGAGCAGCCAAAGCACACAATGAAGGAATTCAATCTGCTTTACGAGCCATGATGGACCTCGAAAAGCACATGAATGATATGTCTCAACCTACACAGGTAGAGGAACAAAAACCAGAGATGTAACAAGGAGGTAGTATGGCTATTGTAGTAACAGAGCCTGAGTTTAATGAATGGAAAGCAAGTCGTGTAACACAAGCCTTTATGAGGGCAATACACAACGACAGAGAGTGGTTAAAAGAAATGTTGTTAGCAGGAACCGAAGACGATGCGAGTATTCGTGGAAGAGCAGCAGCATGTACAGCTATTCTAGCTTTAGACTACAACGAGTTAATGAATTCAGTAACGGAGAAGAAGGATGATTAATGTGTCTGGCATTACTCCAGTATTTGATAGGATTTTAATTAAGCCTCTCGAAGTGGAAGAAAAGACAGCAAGTGGAATCATTATTTCTACTGCAGAGACCAGCGAGCGAGAACAGCTTTCAAATACTACAGGTGAGATTATTGCCTTAGGTGAAGAAGTTCCAGACGGTGTTGTTTCAGTAGGTATGAGAGTTGGCTACGCTAAGTATGCTGGCTTGATGTACAAAGGTAAAGATGGCGTGGATTATCGAATGATTAACTACGACAACTTAGTATGTAAATTAGATGATGACATGAAGTTGATTGACCCACATCTAGCACAGGGAAGAAAACCATGAGTGAAGTAACACAACAAGAAGCACCACAGGACGCTCCAAAAGCCCCTCAGTACGAGTCCGAAGCAAGGGCGCAGGGCTGGGTAGCAGCAGATGAGTTCCGTGGCTCTGAGAGCGATTGGGTTGATGCTGAGACGTTTGTACGTCGTGGTAAAGAGATTATGCCAATCCTTCGTAAGAACAATGAGAAACTGCTTAAAGAATTAGGTGAAGCTAAAAAGATGGCTGAAGAAGCACGTGAAACTGCTAAAGAGTTTCGTGAGTTTCAAAAGCAACAATTTGAGCGAAAGACCAAAGACTTGGAAAGTCAGCTAGAAAACCTGAAGCAAGCTAAGCGTGAAGCAATTACGCAAGGCGATGGTGACAGAGCAATAGCGATTGACGATGCCATGGATGCTATTAAAGAAGAGCGTCTAGAAGCAAAACAAGACTTAAAAGAAGCTGAAGAAAAAGCTAAAGAAGTTCCACAAGTCACTACTGACCCAATCTTAAATACATGGATTGAGAAGAATGACTGGTTTGGTAAAGATACAAGAATGACTGGTATTGCTAATGGATTAGGTGTTGAACTCCGTCGTGAGAACCCTAGCCTTAATGGTCAAGCCTTCTTGGATAAACTAGATGAGGAACTTACAGCAATGCTACCAGAGAAGTTTGGTAAGAAACGAGTACAGAATCCGATGGAAGGCTCCTCTAATGGGACAGCTAGACCATCAGTGGGTACTGGAAAGAAATCTTACAACAACTTACCTGCAGAAGCTAAAGCAGCTTGTGATAAATTCGTTAAGCAAGGTCTTATGACCAAAGAAGCTTATGTTGCAGAATATGAATGGGATTAAGGGAGAAAGAACATGACTGAAATTAAAAAAGAAGTTAAAGCTGTACCAGAGTCTACTAAGGTAGAGCGTCCACGTGAACGTAAAAAAGGCGTATTTAATGGGACTCAAGGTAAGCTGCAAGTAGGAAACCAAATTGAAGGGTATCACTTGCATATTTTCAATGACACGCCTGGGCGCATCCAGAATGCCACTGAAAACGGTTATGAGTTTGTTCACCCTAGCGAGGTAGGTGGCGTTACGGATAATGTTACATCACGTAACACCGATGTAGGAGATAAGGTTAGGTTCTTAGTAGGGGCTGGTGAGAAGGGCGACCCAATGTATGCTTACTTGATGAAAATCAAAGAAGAGTGGTGGCTTGAAGACCAACGTCAATTACAAGAGCGTAACGACAAAACCGATGCAGCAATCCGTGGTGGTAATACACCTGGTGTAGACTCCACAGGTTTCTACAATGCTGGTATTAAATTTTAAAACTTTCTAATTAAGGAAAAAAAATGGCAAACGTAAATGCCGTAACAGGATTGTCGCCAGTTGGCACAATCACTGGTGCACCCTTTAACGAGCAAGGCGTACTTTACGCTATCGCTAACGACGCATCCAACACATACGCTATTGGCGATGTTGTGAAGTCTGCTGTCGGTAATGATGCTAATGGTGTTCCACTCGTTACTAAAGCTGTAGCTGCTTCCGTTCCACTAGGTGTTATTGCTTCCATTCGTGTAGCTAACCCAGGTGTTTCATTGCAAGGTACTAACTTAAACTTAGCACAACTCTGGATTGGCTTAAGTGCTGGTTCATATACCTATGTTTATGTTATCACTGACCCTGCTGTAATTTACTCTGTTCAAGCTAACGCTTCTGCAGATGCTAAAGTTGGTGCTACTGCAGTTCCAACAATCACTGCTGACCAGACTTCAACATTGGCCCAGTCTTCACCTTTCTCAAGCACTTATGTAACTTGCGATAGCTCTGCTACTGCAGCTTCCATGTTCCAAGTTGTTGGTCTCTACCAAGAGCCAAGCAATGTCCCTGGTGCTTACAATAACGTTTTGGTGAAGTTTAATAAACACCAATATTTACAAGCCTTCGGCGCTTAATAGGAGAATAAAAAATGGCTGGTGTAATTACAACTGGTACTCACCCAAAGGCCCTATGGCCTGGTGTTAAAGCTTGGTGGGGTCAAACTTACGACGAACATCCTGAAGAATATATTCACTTGTTCGACAAAGATACTTCACATCAAAACTACGAGGAAGACGTTCAGTTAACTGGATTTGGTCTTGCTCCTGTTAAATCTGAAGGTCAAGGCGTTCAGTATGATTCAGAAGTTCAAGGTTTCGTAACTCGCTACACACACGTTGCATACGCTCTTGGTTACATCGTAACTAAAGAAGAGTTGGATGACAATTTGTATGAGCAAGTTTCTAAGCGTCGTGCTGCTGCTTTAGCTATGTCTTTCCGTCAAACCAAAGAAAATATTGGTGCTAACGTTTACAATCGTGCGTTCAATGCTACCTACACAGGTGGTGATGCTCAACCTTTGTGCTCTACAGCTCATCCAAATACTTCTGGTGGTACTTTTGCTAATACCCCTACTGTGTCTGTTGACCTCTCCGAAGCTTCTTTGGAAGATGCAACAATCGCAATCATGGGTTTCCAAAATGACCGTGGTTTGTTGATTAACGTAATGCCACGTTCTTTGATTGTAGCTCGTCAAGAATGGTACAACGCTAACCGCATTCTGAAGTCTGTATTCCAATCAGGTACTGCAAATAACGATATCAACGTTCTGAAGGCAACTAATGCCATCCCAGAAGGTATCACTATGAACCATTACCTTACAAGTCCACATGCTTGGTTCTTGCGTACTAACATCCAAAATGGTATGAAATACTATGAACGTGTTGGTATCACATTTGACCAAGACAATGACTTTGACACTATGAATGCTAAAGCTAAAGGCTATGAGCGTTATAGTTTCGGTTGGTCAGACCCACGTGCTGTGTATGGCGTGAATGGTCCTTGATTGTAAGTAGTTGATTCTTAAGAAATTATGGATAAAAAAGCTAAAGCTGCTGCTTATCAAAAGCAATACCGCTTAAAATATCCTAACAGAGTACGAAGTACTGATTTAAAGAAAAGCTTCGGCATTACTTTAGAACAGTACAACGAAATGTTAGAAAAACAAAACGGTGTTTGTATGATATGCAAAAGCCCTGAAACAGTCATAGATAACAGAACGAAACAACCTAGAAATCTGGCAGTAGACCATTGCCATACAACTAAGAAAGTTCGTGGATTGTTGTGTATGAGCTGTAATCAAGGTTTAGGTAATTTTAGAGATAATCCTAAATTTCTTGCAGAAGCTATCAACTATTTACTAGATTAATGACTAAATAGTTCTTTACAAGAGAACTAGATTATGTTATAATGGTGGGGTTAGGAACTTAAAACGTTTCTTTCCTCACCGCCTTACTAGGAATAAATAATGGACTATCCAATTATTAAAGAGCCTAAGAACGCAGTTGTTAAAGATAAGCCTAGTAATATGGCTGCTCCAAAAGCAAAAGCACCAAAAGGTCTCGGTAACACCCAAGCAGTAGAGAATCAAGGCGGTCAGTTGTCTGGCGTTAAAAAGAAACGCATGACTCCTGTAGCTAGTATTAAAAATCACTCGTAACACTTTCTTATCCTAAACGTCTTAATTGACGTGAACCCATCACTTTTAGGAGATACAAATGGGCACACCAACAAGATTTACATACGGTCTTGCCACCGTTGCTAAAGGCAAACCACTAGGCGATTATCCATTGCCAGACCCTTTCCATACCACGTCTGACCCAGGCGTAAGCGTATTTACATATCAAAATGACTTCACAGACTTAGGTGCTGCTGCTGCTCGTACAATCACTGGCGGTGCTGCTTTTGCATTGGCTGATGGCTTAAACGGTATTGGTGTTTTGACACCAGTATCCGCTACTGCTGCTTCTGTGTATCGTACTGCTGCTTCGTTCCAGTTTATTGCAGGCAATAAGTTCTGGTTCTTACACCGTCTAAAAGCTTCTGCTATTGCAGGTGCTATGGTATTGAACTTTGGTATGTCTAAAGTTAGCGGTGGCACTATTGCTACTACTGACCGTCTATACTTTACCAAACCAGCTTCTTCAACTTCTTTGAACTTGGTTTCTGTAGTTAACAACGTTTCTACAACATTGCTTACAGGTATTACTACTGTTGCTGCTGATACGTACCTTGACGTAGGTTTCTACTACGATGGTACTGACTTGCAAGTGTTTGTTTCTGACAACATGATTGCTCGTGTATCAGGTGTTACTATCGGTTCTGCTAGTACTACTATCAGTAACGCTTTAATGTCGCCTTTCTTTGGTCTGACTCCAGTTGCTACCGAGACAGTTACTATCGACTACGCTATTATTGCCGAAGAAACTACACGTTAATAAGGGGCTACTATGACAACTACTACATCGATTCAAACGTTAGTAGACGGCCCACGTAACGTAGTTATTAAGTATGAAGGTACTTTAACAACGACTGATGCAACTTATAAACAAATTGTTCTTCCTTCTTTATTAAGTGATTTTGATATTAACGGAGTAAAGGCTAATCGCCTCCGTATTAACAAGATTATTTATGACGTTGAAGACCTTTTGACAGTTAATTTATTATGGGAAGATACAACTGCTGCCAGTAATAAAATTATCTGGAACTTAGCAGGTCGTGGTAAAGTAGATGCTTTCCGTTTTGGCGGTATCATTAATAATGGTACACCAGCACCTACAGGCGGTATTACTTCAAGCTTTGACTACGAAGGAACAGCACAAACGTTGACTTTTACAATTATTCTTGAGTTGGTTAAGCAACACACATGATGAATACTAATCTTAACGCTAAGGAAATCCAATTAATTGCCACCATCACTCGTGCTGACGGCAGTGTGGAAGAACTTGGCGTTATAGATTATTATCATCAAAATCCAATCAAGAGACTTATCTGGAGAATTAAAAAATGGCTACATTACTAGTCAATACAGGTAGGGCTATTATTACTAGCCGTTTAAATAGCGGTGGTACTGTTCCTCAATATGTCGGGTGGGGAACTGGTGCAGGTACTACTGGTGCTACGGATACAACATTATTTACTGAGGTACTTCCACGAGTTAGTGGTACTGTATCTCAGGTAACAACATCTACTACAAATGATACATTCCAAGTAGTTGCAACACAGACTGCTGGTACGACTGAGACAATCACGAATGCTGGTTTATTTGATGCTTCTACATCTGGTAACTTGTTTGTAAAGGGTGACTTTACAGGTATTGCTTTGAATAACGGTGATAGTATTGCTTTTACATTCAAAGTACAGTTTAGCTAATGGCAATAAATGGTTCTAGTATAAATAGAGTAGCAATCGATGCAAGTGATAACATCACGTTAACGCCTACATTAAGTGTTACTTCTACGAGTACTAGTACCATTACTAAAGTAATAGCATATTTAAGAACTCTTTTATATGTTGTTACTTCAGTATTAAGTATTACAAAAGCAATTACAAGAACATTAAGTGTTATTGTTACTTCACTAGCTACTTTGGTTAAAATACCAAATAAGCTTTTAGCTGTAACAGTTAATAGTCTTGTCACAATAAGCAGAGCTATTAAAAAGATAATGTCTACTATTAGCGAAGTAGCTATAGTAGTTTTAACAGAAAGTTCATTTCATTTAGTACTGCTTTCTGTGACTGAAGTAACTGTAGTATCCTTGAAAAAGGCTATAGCAATAACTAAGAACATTGTAGTAACTGGTTTGCCTAGTTTGTTTAAGAGTATTACTAAGACAATTAACCAAGTAGTAGTAAGTGCAGTAACTATAGCAAAGTCTATAGCTTTCTTAAAAGTCATTACAAGAACAGTTACAAGCACAGTGTCTATATTAAAGAACTTCTTTTTCTTTAAGTTATTGTCTGTAACAGTTACATCTACTGCTAGTATTGCAAAAGCTTTTCTAAGGACATTAAGTGTATTAGTTGTTTCTACAGCAACTCTTTTAAGACGTGTAGGTAAGCTGTTAGCGGTAATCAGCACCTCAATAGTCCAGCTTTTCCCTGCTATTATCCAGAAGTTTGGAGCTGTAGCCAAGTTTACCTTCATTGTCGGGCCTAAGAAATTAATGACAATGGTAGTTAAAGACAGAGATATTTTAGTCGAAAAGGCTGATAAAACTTTGACTTTTGTTAAAAATCGTGTTATAATGTTATGGAAGAAACATGGCTGAGTCCTTTTCTTATAAAATTACTACTGAAAGTGAGTTGTTCACTTTTGACTTTACGCAGGTTCTAACTGCTGCAGAAACTATTCTGACGGCAGTTTGTACTGTTATTGTGATGAACGGAGTAGACCCTAGTCCTTCTTCTATCCTACAGTCTACTGCCATTATTGTTAATAAGACTGCTTCCCAACGAGTAGTTGCAGGCTTAGCTGAAGTAACCTATCGTCTAGAGATGACAATTACTACATCACTAGGAAACACCTATGTTGGTGTAGGTGACTTAACTATCTACGACGCTTCTCAAGTATGAGTTATTTTTCTCGTTATGACCGTGGTGACTGGGCAGTACTTTGCGACGCTTGTGGTCGTAAGATGCGTGCTACAGACTTACGTCAACGTTGGGACGGTCTTAAGGTCTGCCCTGATGATTGGGAACCCAGACAGCCACAAGACTTTGTTCGTGGTGTAGCAGATTACCAAGCACCTCCTTGGACAAGACCAGAACCACAAGACCAATACATAAGAACATATTCCATTAATAAACTGGTTAACGGATACCCAGTTAACACGTTTACGTTAGGATAACTCCATGACAACAAAACCCCTATTTACCAACAATGCTGCTACTGCTTTAGCCAAGGCTATTACACCTACTGACACAGTATTACAGATTACTGCAGGAACAGGTAGTTACTTCCCATCACCTACTGGTGGTAACTACTTTATGTTGACATTAATTCAAATTAATAATCCTGAAATAGCTGAAATAGTACAATGTACAGCACGTGTAGGAGATGTTTTAACTGTTGTTCGTGGTCAAGAAGGAACACAGCCACAAATTTTTAATATTAGTGATAATGTTGAATTACGGATTACTGCTGGTAGTTTAAATCTATTTGCTACTAGTAGAGACACTGTTACAGTATTTCAAGAATATCAAATAGCTTCTCAAAATCAAACAGTATTTAATATAGGTTCTTTTACTTATTTAGTAGGTTATAATGCTTTGTCTGTTTATGTAAACGGAAGTAAACAAATTAATGGCTTAAATTATACAGAAACATCAGTGTCTGTAATTACTTTTTTATCTGGTTTAAATGCTGGCGATGTAATTGAATTTATTTTTGTAGAAAATATATATGGCTAATATGCTTTTTGCAAACAACTGTAATACCACTTTAAATGGTGGTATTACTGCTGTAGCAACTTCGATGGTTGTTACATCTGCGACAGGCTTTCCTGCACCTACAGGTTCACAATACTTCTATTGCACATTAGCTGACGCTGCTACACAAACAACTATTGAAATTGTTAAAGTAACTGCAGTATCAGGAACTACATTTACTATTGTTCGTGGACAAGACGGAACTACAGGAACTATCTTTGCTTCAGGGGCTGTAGTATCTCTTCGTTTGGTAGCAGCAAGTCTCAATGACTTTCCTAAGTTAGATGAAGCCAATACATTTACTGGTGACATTACTGCACCTAATATTTTAACTACTGGGCACATTGGCATTAATACAGCTACTGTACCTACTATTCTAATGAGGGCAGTGGGAGACAATAATTCATTATCTCGCATTGCTATGCGTGGCTATTCTAGCGATGCCAATAGCTCATCTATTAGAGTAAGTAAGTTTAGGGGAACTGTAGCTGCTCCACAAGCACCTATAAGTGGGGATAGTCTAGGTAAGTTTGAACTTGCAGGTTATGGTACGACTTCAGCAGACGCTTACCCACAAGTTTCATTAGAGGGTGTAACAACCGAAGTATGGGGAGCTACAGCTAGAGGCGCAAAGGCCGTAGTTAAAGTAACTCCAAATACTACGACTACTCAAGTCACAGCATTAACCATTGACCAAGACTCAAAAGCTACTTTTGCAAGCACAGTAACGGCTAATGGAGTATTGCTAACTGGTAATACAGGAACGGTTACTTCTGTAGCTGCTTTAACTTTAGGCACTACAGGCACAGATTTAAGTTCTACTGTAGCTACAGGAACTACAACTCCTGTTATTACTCTTAATGTACCTACAGCTTCAGCCACTAATCGTGGTGCTTTAAGTGCAGCCGATTGGACTACTTTTAACAATAAAGGTAGCGGAACAGTAACTTCTGTAACTGGTACTGCTCCTGTTGTTTCTAGTGGTGGTACTACTCCAGCAATTAGCATGGCTGCTGCCACAACTAGCGTAAATGGTTATCTTACAAGCACAGATTGGACTACTTTTAATGGTAAACAAGCTGCTTTAGTAAGCGGAACTAATATTAAGACTGTAAATGGTACTTCTTTGCTTGGTTCAGGCGATGTAGGAACAATTGATGTAGCTCATGGTGGCACAGGGTTAACTACGCTTACTGCTGGTTATATTCCTTATGGAAATGGTACAAGCGCATTTAGCTCTAGTTCTACTTTGTTTTTTGATGGTGCTAATTTAGGTGTTGGTACAAGTAGTCCTAATACTGGTTTTGGTAAAAGTTTTGTTTTATACAATTCTCAAAATACAGGGACAGTCGCCTCAAATTCTTTTGCTTTAATACAAAGTTTAAATAGAAACGCCGTTGTAGAGTTATGCGGAAGTTCAACCGCTGCAAACGCTTTTAATTTTTCGACTACACCTGGAACCGCTGTTGCTGGTGTAGTTGGCGATATAGCAAATCAAGCTCTTGCTTTTAGAACTGGTGGAACTACCGAACGGATGCGTATTTTTAGCTCTGGCGGCGTTTCCATTGGTAATACCACAGACCCAGGTGCAGGTAACCTATCTGTAAACGGAACTGTAGGAATTGGAACGGCAAATCAATCTAATTTACTTGGTATTAGGTCTACAACTGCAAATCTTAGGGCAATTTCTTTATACAATGCCAATGGAAATACTGGTGATTATTTAGCTATTGGTTGTCAAACTGATTACAATAATACTTATTCTGGTTCAGAAATTAGATTTTATAATGAATTGCCTGCACTTGGTCGAGGTGGTTTAGGTTTTGCAACTGGCACAAGTACGCAAACAACTAGAGTTTATATTAGCCAAGCTGGAGATATGTATCCTTATGTTGATAACTCATATTCTTTAGGTGTAAGTAGTGCAAGATGGACTGCTGTTTGGGCAGCTAATGGAACCATTCAAACTTCTGACGCAAATACAAAAACAGATATTGTTGATTCTCCGTTAGGGCTTAATTTTATTGCTTCTTTAAGACCAGTTGCGTATAAATTTAAAATTGGTAAAAACATTGTTGAAGAACGTAAACATGAAGATGACCCAATTGTTATTACGCCAGTTGCAGGAAAAAGACAACATTTTGGTTTAATTGCTCAAGAAGTAAAATCATCTTTGCCAAATAATATTGATTTTGGTGGTTGGATTCAAACAGATACTTCTGATGAAAATAGTGAACAAGGTTTAAGATATGATGAATTTATATCGCCAATGATTAAAGCTATTCAAGAATTAAAACAACAATTTGATGCTTATGTTGCATCGCATCCATAGGAAACATTATGACAACACTTATCCCAAAAATTGATTTTAAAAATGGTGGTTCAACTCCTACTGGGGCAATTAATAGGGCAATTAATTTAAAATTAGAAGAAGTTGTGTCCGTTCTTGATTTTGGTGCGGATAATACTGGCACAACGGATTGTTTTACTGCAATTACAAATGCTTTAGCAGCTTTTAACGAAATTTATTTTCCTCCTGGCGTTTATAAAATTTCTACAAATTTAACAACGGCTTATGGAAAAGTTATTACTTTGGCTGGTGGCGCTTCTTTTTCTGTTGATTCTGGCAAAACATTAAAAATTCAATCTGAATTTCATGCGCCAACAAACCAACAAATTTTTAGCGGTGCTGGTACTGTTACAGGTATTCGTGTTGTTTATCCTGAATGGTTTGGTGCGGTAGGCGATAACGCAACAGATGACCAGCCAGCTTTTCAAAAATGTATTACTTGTATTCGTGATTCTGCTGGTTCTTCTGGTGGTCAATGCTATGTTTATCTATCAGCAAAACGCTATGCTTTAGCTAGAACATGGACTATTCAAATGAGTGCTGGGTACGGAATTTACATACAAGGCGCTAATACTTTGCTTGGTGGAACTGCTTTAGTTGCGCTTGCTAGTTTTGACTTTAGTAATGGCGGTGTAATCAATGTAGAAGGCGGTACAGGAATAGATACTATTATTGACTTTTCACTTCGTGGATTTCAAATTGTTGCAACAACTTCTAATGTAGGTGCAGGGATTGTTTTTAACCAAATATCAACAGATTCTATTCAAGGATTACAAGAATCACTTGTTGAAGACATAAATATTACTGGTTTTAACTATGGTATTTTAATGTATAGAACTCGATTAATTAACTTTAATCGTGTATCCGTTTGGAATGATTCAATTGCTTCTGGTTTTAATTGTTGCGTACAAATTAAAGATACTGATGGAAGCGAAACTGGCGTTGTTACAGGTGACATGACATGGACAGATTGTCAATTTGTAAGTAATTCATCAAACACATCAGGATATAATGTTTATGTAGCTGGAAAATCAACTTCAGGTGGAATATCTGGTATGAGATTTAATCAATGTATTTTTTATAAAGGTGCTGTTCAGTTATATCTTCAAGCTGGAAATAATAGTGGTGTTGGTGATATTTGGATTACTAATTGCCAATTTGATGGCCCTCAAAGCCAAGGAATATATTTAAATCAAATAGGTGCTACTTCAACATCCAATATTGGCGATATTCATATTGATGGAAATTATTTTACAGCTGCAAATGGAAATTGCGTTAGAGCAACCGCAGCAAAACAAAATCGAATTAACTCAGTAATTATTACTAATAATTATAGTGCTGGTGTTGGGCAAGCTGCTGTTAATTTAGAATATTGTGCAGCAGTAAATATTTCAAATAATTTATTTTCTGGATGTTCTTGGAATGTTTATCTTGGTAGTGCTTTAAATATTAATAATTCTAATGAAATTAATATTATTGGAAACAATTTTGGTATAGCTGGCCCTTGGGATACACCTCAAGGTGGCTTTTATAACATGATTAATCTTACTGGAACTGGCGATTACTATGTTGTACAAGGTAATAATAGCTGCGGTTTAGCTTCAAGCGCATTAATTTATAATACTACAGGTGCTGCTCATACATCCATTACTGGAAACATTTAAAATGTGGAAGCACTACTGTATAGTTGAAAAAGAGTGGCTTGAAGTAGGAAAAGGTCAATCTTGTAATTGGTGTGATAAAAAGGAAGAAGAATGAAAACATTTACATTAGAAGATAACGAAGCAGCGTTTATTATTGCAACTATTGGTCGTTTACCTATTGAGTCAGGAGCTGCTCAAATCTATACAAAACTACAACAACAGGCAGCGTTGATTACGCCTCCTGCAGAACCAACCTTACCACAAGAATAATCCTATGTCCGACCAACTAGAAACCAGAGTAGTACGCCTCGAAGTCAACCAAGTTAACCACGCTGAAGACATCAAAGAACTTCGAGAAACTACCGTAGACTTAAAACAAACTATGCACTCTATAGAAAAAAACTTATCACAGATTAAGTACATTGCTGTAGGTGCTCTGGCTGTAGTAGTCGCTCAATCAATCGGCTTAGATAAAGCCATTCGTCTCTTATTTGGAAGCTAAATATGTCAAGTGTGTTTACTGTAAACCGTGACCAGATTATCAGCTTAGCTTTACGCAAGCTAGGTGTCTTGGAACTAGGCTCTGTTCCTGATTCAGAGACTGTGGCTAATGCGTCTTTAGCTTTAAACCTTTTTGTTAAGCAAATGGCTACGCAGGGCTTAAAACTTTGGACAGTAAATGAACTGGTCGTCCCTTTAGTTAATGGACAAACTGAATACGTCTTAGGGCCTGTATCACAGAACCCTACTACTGACTTGGATACTCCTAAGCCTTTAAAGATTATCCAAGGATGGTTACGTCAGATTACTGTAAGCCCTCCTATTGATATTCCTCTGCAGATTCTGAGTCAACAAGAATACAACACTCTAGGCTCTAAGTTTAGTACTGGTGTTGCTAACTCTATCTATTATCAGATTCGTCAGAACTCAGGTAATCTATACGCTTACTTGACTCCTAACTACAATGCTGCATACCAGTATGAACTGCATGTCATGGCTCAACAGCCTATCGAAGACATCAATTATGGTTCTTCTATTCCTAACTTCCCTAATGAGTGGATGAACACTCTAGTATGGAACTTAGCAGACCAGCTTGCTATCGAGTACTCTTTGCCTGTGAACCATCGTCAAGAGATTGCACAAAGAGCTAAGATGTATCAAGACCAGCTTACCGACTGGGATGTGGAATCTACTTCTACATTCTTCCAAGCTGACCTTCGCATGTCTAACGTGACCTTTGGACAACCAAACTAATATGCCTATTATTAGAGTACCTTTATCTCAGCCTATCGAGACCAGAGATGGTTTCTTAAATACTGACTCTAAGTGTGTCAATGGCTACTTTGAGATGACTAACGGCAAGCGTGAGTTTGTTAAACGTCCTGGCCTGACTGAAGTGGTAACTACGCCTACACTGCCTGTAGCGCAAGGACAGGGGCTATCATACTTTAATGGTTTCTTGTTCGCAGCCATTAACAATGTCCTCTACAAGATTAACCCTACTACCTATGCAGTAACTACAATAGGGACAATGACTGGCACAATAGGAGGTAAAGTACAGCAATGTTATTTTAATCAGACATTAAACAATACCTACTTGTTTGTCCAGAATCAAGTACATGGTTATACTTATAATCCTGCTACAGGTGCTTTCTTACAGGTTAAAGATGACGGCGTTACTGTCACTACTGTGGTTACTGGCGGTAGTAACTACACTAACCCTATTGTTACCTTTTCAGCCCCTTCAGGAGGCGGTGTAACAGCTACAGGTACTGTACAGTCTACAGGAGGTGTTGTTACTGGCATTACAATCACTTTAGCAGGCTCAGGTTACACGCTAAGCGATACCCTAGTGGCTACCATTAGTGACACAGCAGGAACAGCGTGGACAGCCTCCACAACCGTCATGGCAGGCGATGTTATTGTAGCTGCCCCTAACGTTTATGCAGTTACTGTAACAGGTGTAACAGGCTCCTCTGCTCCTACCTTTACCAGTGGCTCTGCTGCTGATGGTTCTGCTACCCTGCAATGGCTTAGTGCTACCGATGCTGGTGGTGCAGGTGCTTATGTGACTGCTGAACTCAATGGCTTCCCTACAGGGCAGTTAGTTGCTGGTGCGCCTTACTTGGATACTTATACTGTTATCGGTAGTCCTAATGGTGAGATTTATACTTCTAACCCTAACGACCCTACTGTGTGGAATGCTTTAAATTACATCACTGCTGAGTCAGACCCTGATAATCAAGTAGGGCTTTGTAAGCATTTAAACTACATTCTTAGCTTTGGTCAATATTCCGTAGAATTCTTCTATGACGCTGGTAACTACCCAGGCTCTCCTTTATCGGTTGCCTCGTCATACAAGATTGAATTAGGCTGTGCTAATGGTAATTCCATTGTCAGTATTGAGAACGTAGTCTTCTTTGTAGGGACATCTCAGGACTTAGGCCCTTCAGTCTATGCTATCTCTGGTACGTCTCCTTCTAAGATTTCTACTCCTTTCATTGACCGCATTATCCAGAATAGTACCTTAACCGATGTCAAAGCTTATCCATTACGGATTAATGGACATACCTTTTATATCTTGACATTAGCTGATTTAAATGTTACAATAGTATACGATGCTAATGAAAAAGTTTGGACTCAGTGGACTATGTGGGCCAAGGGTGGTGTTGATTCAGGAGTGCTTAACGTCTATGCTGAACAATACTTCCGTCCTAGCTTCTATGCAGGTAATGGCAGTATCTACTACGTATTAGATGATGATAACGGTAAACTATATACTGTTTCAGACCATGTATACAATGATGCTGGTGCTCCTATTTACTATCGCTCAGTAACTGATTTATTAGATAGCGGTACTACTAAACGTAAGTTCTATCAACGTGTTGAGATTGTTGGTGATAAGCAACCAGCCATTATGAATATTCGTCATACAGATGATGACTATAAGTCTTGGTCTCCTTATCGCACAGTTAACTTAGCTGCACAACGTCCTCAGATTTATCAAACAGGACAAGCACGTCGTAGAGCATGGGAGTTCCTCTGTACAGATAATACTCCTTTAAGATTGTTAGCTGCTGAAGTAGATTTCAGTATTGGTGAATTAGAACAAGACGGACCACAACAGATGCAATATAGGAACTAGTTATGATAACATTTCAGGTAGAGAATTATTCAGATGCACTGAATGATTTAATTAAAATCTATCCTGAACATTATGCAGAACTAGAAGAAGGCTTTAAAGGTGGTTACGAACTAGAACCTAACTGGGAAAGCTACTACGGTCTAGAACAAGCAGGCATGTTACATCTTATAACATGTCGTAAAGAGCAAGAGTTAATTGGGTACATGATGTTTATAGTCTGTGCTCCCTTACATGTTAAGTCTTGCTTAACAGCACTAGAGGATATTTACTATCTTCGTAAAGAACACAGAAAAGGTAGGACAGGCATCAAGATGTTTCAGTTCGCTGAACAACATCTCAAGAGCCTTAATGTTAATAGGATAATGTGTAGCACTAAAGTACACCTAGACAATTCTAGACTACTTGAATACTTAGGTTACACATTCATGGAAAAACTGTATAGTAAATTTATTTAAGGAACAATCATGGGTAGCGTAGTTAGTGGAATCGGTAATGCAATCGGTGGACTCTTTGGCGGAGGCTCACAGCAACCAAACGTACCTCAACCATACGGTCTAAGTACTTACGACCCTTATTCACAGTATCGTGCTGGAGCTGCTTCTCAGTTAAATGCACTGGTGAGTAACCCTTCGTCAGCTTTGTCTTCTCCTGGTTATCAACAAACTTTACAGCAAGGTACACGAACAGCACAAGCTGCAGGGGCTGCTACAGGAACGTTGCAGTCAGGCGGACAAGCTGCTGCTTTGCAGTCTCTTGGTCAATCTAACTTTAGTAGCTACTACAACCAAATGTTCAATCAGTTATCTACTTTATCAGGTGCTGCCCAGTCTCCTGCCTCTGCTGCTCAAGCACAGTACTCTGGTCAACTAGGTGCTGCAGGTCTACAGAATCAAATTAATGCACAAGGGCAATCTAATATTTTAGGTATGGGTTCTATCGGTGCTGGTTTGTATGGTAATTTAACTTCTGCTAATGCCTTGAACAACTTAGCTACTACCTTAGGTGGTGGAGGTGGTGGAGCTAGTGCTGGTAATTTCTCTACTATGGGCGGTGTTACAGGTGCTACTGACCTTTCTGCTTTAGGTGGTTACGGAGGTGCTGCAGGTGCTTCTGGTGCTGGTGATGCTGCTTTTGCAGCATTCATGATGTAAGGATAATATGCCAATGTACAACTTAGCTGACATCGTCAGCACAGGCTATCAAACAGGTGCTAAGATTGGGCAAGATATTACTGCTGGTAATATTCTACAGGAAGCCTATAAAGGTGTAGACGCTGCTGACCCACAAGCTGCGGTTACTATAAACCAGAAAGCTGCACAATTAGCTGGTATGACTGGCAATGCTTCTCTTGCCCATACCTTTCAAAAGGAAGCTTCTTCTTTAGTTACTGATGCTCAAAAGCAACAACTAGATAAAACAACCACACAATTAAAACAACTTGACTTAGGTTCTCGTGTTGCTAAAAATGCAAAAACTGAAAGCGACCTTTATGGTGCTTTAGATACTGCTGGTTTAGATACTAATACTAAGATGGTTCTTAGACAGCAAATCAGTAACTTTAAAAAACCTGATGGTACTTTTGATATTGAAGGTGCTCGTAAGATGGTTGTTGGTTTAGGCACAAGCGAAGCACAAGACTTAGCTGCTCAGATTAAAGTGCTACAAGCTAATGAAAAGATTCGTCATGACCTGGCTATGGAAGGTCTTTCTTTAGAACGTACTCGCAACTCTGCTGCACGTAAAGATAATATCAAAGGTTCTCCTGAAGCTCCTCTAGGTGCTATTAAGCGTCAATCAGCTACATTAAAAGATGAACTAGGTGATATCCAAGTTAAAGACGCTTCTGGTAACTTAGTTCCTATGTCTGATGCTCAAAGAGCTACTGTAGCTTCTCGCATTGAGAACGAAGGCCGTCAACGTTACAAGAACAACCCACAAGACTACGCAAGCAGACAAGACGCTGTTGACGAAGCTCGTGATGACATTATTTCTCAGGACTTTGGCACTACAAGAACTAAGAGCACCTTTGCTGGAATTGAAGTTCCTTTCACTGGCAAAGATGAAACTGTATACAAGCCTAAAGAAGCTGCTAAGCCTACTGCAAAGAAAGCCACTAAAGGTGCTTACTCTGCCGACCAGACTGCTTGGATTGACAGAGCAATGAAGGCTAATCCAGACATGTCTCGTGAAGAGATTATCTCTGAAGGTAAGAAACTTAAAAAACTTTAATTGGGAATTTGAATGGCATTTATCGACCCAGATGCAGCACAAGCTCCTAAAGCTTCCGTTGAAGTTAAGCCTGCTCCTAAAGGCTTTGTAGACCCTGATGCTGCATCAACTACTCAAGATGATTCTATTCCTGATAGAAGTACTTGGGGTAAGCGTGAAGACGGCAGCCCTAAAGGTGGAGGCTTTCTTGGTGTCTTAAAACGACCTGGAGGCGGTATCTCTACTGAGATATCTATTGGCGTCCCTATTAATGGTAAAGAAACAGAGATACCTACTCTTGTCCCTACTCTCGATGAGAAGGAAAAGAACTGGCTTCTTACTCATAGTCCTAAAGATAAGATGCCTGAGTCAATCCGTCAGAAAGCTGTTGCTCATGCTGAGGAAAGAATTAAAGCAGGTAAGAGTCCTTTTGCTGGTACAGAAGACGAACCTTCTGCTAAGACTGCTCCAAAATCTGAAGGCTTCTTCGCTGAGCTTGGTAAAGGCTTAGGCGAAATCTCGATTGAAGACTGGAAGAAGAAGTCTATGATTGCCCCTATTGTAGAGTATACCGCAAGGTCTGCTCTAGGCGGAATCGTACCTGGCTTAGAACCTGTAACACCTGAGGAACAAAAGCAAGTTCAACGTAGTGCTTCCGAGACTTTGAATGCTCTTAAAGAGGGTGTTGCTAATCCTATTGAGACTGGTAAAGCTATTGCTAAAAAAGCTTCTGATAACCCAGGAGCCTTTACTGCTGACTTAATCAAAGGGCTTGTCTATGACCCTGAGATGTTCGCTACAGGCGCATTAGGCCGTATTGGTAAACTAACTGCAGAAGCTGGCACTGCTGCCAAGGTTGGACGTGCTGCTATTAACACTGCTAATACTGCAACTCAATTCGGTGTTTTAGCTGGTGGTGCTGAAGGTGCTAGGGCTAAGCTAGAAGGTCGTGATGTTAATCCAAAAGACCTCATGCAAGCTGCTTCTGAATCTGTATATACTGCTGTAGCTTTTGAGGCTATGCACAAGTCTTTAGAGGGCACAGGAAGAGCTATTAGAGGCGGGCCTAAGGTAGCCCCTGAGATGGTCCCTGTAGAGGCTCCTGCGCCCATTAAACCAGCCGAGCCTGTCAAAGCTGTTCAGCCTGCAGGAATGCCTAAGGTTGAAGAGCATACTGCTGAAATGCCTCCTGAAGTAAAGGCTAAAGAACAAGCAAGTGTTAAAGACTTGAACACTCTTCAAGAAGAAGCTGACCTCGGTAAACAAACAGAGAACATTATCCGTAAGCGTATCAACGACTATACGGCTAATTCTCGTATCTCCCATAACTTAAAGATTGCTGCTGAAAAGTTTGTCCCTGATGAATTAGGACAAGAAGCTATTACGCTTGCTCGTGATTCTAAAGACTTCTCTAAACTGACACCTGAACAACTTAAAGCTAACGAACTCTATAGCAAAGGCTATAAAGAGTTCTATGAGCGTGGTAAAGAAGCTGGCGTTATCAAAGGCTTTATTGAAGATTACATTCCACACATTGTAGACTTTGAGAAGTCTGGTATCAAGACTCCTGGTGATGCTATTAAAGCCTTCATTGAATCTGGTAGTTCAAGAAGCCCAAGTACTTCTGGTAAGTCTCGCTTTGGTAAAGAACGTAAGTATGAAACCTTTGAAGACTTGCAGAACGCTATTGAAGGCAGTGGCATGGTTGTCAAGACCAAGAACGCTGCTGAAATCTGGAAGCAATACTCTGCCTCTATGGAGAAAGCTATTCTCAACAAAGAAATGCTTGGCTCTTTAAAGAATTTAAAAGATGTTGAAGGCTACCCTGTAGCTCAGAAGATTACAGAAAAAGAACCTATGCCTCGTGACTGGGTTACTTATCCTCAGATGCCTGGTTATGCTTTCCATCCTGACATGGCTATTCCTATGAAGTTTGTATTTGACAATACGAACCCAGGGATGATTATGAAAGGCTTGAATGCAGTCTCTCAAGCTGCTAAACGTGCTAACGTGGTTGGTAGTCTATTCCATGCTAAGTCTTTGGCTGAAGCATTCCTTTTATCTGACCCTATTAAGTTTGCTAAAGAACTTGCTACAGGCTTTGCAGGAACTAAGGCTGCTTTAAAGACTTTACGTGAAGGTGGTCTAGGCGATAACGTTGACATGCTGTTGCGTGAAGGCTTGGTTGTAGAAACTCCTGAAGACGTTTCTAGAGGTATATTATCTGACATTGGCAGAGGTGCTGACTGGGTAATGAATAAGTATAGTCCTATTAAAGATACTAATATCACTGAGAAGGCTCTACGTAAAGTAGAAGACATTACCTTAAAGCCTTTTGATAAGTTGACTTGGGACTTTGCTGCTACTGGCTTTAAAACACTGATAGCTTTAAAAAAACTAGAAGAAGCTAAGCTTGCTCATCCTGATGTAGACCCTAGACTTTTAGCTCGTGAGATTTCTTCTTACGCTAATAACACTTTTGGTAGTTTAAATTGGTTTGAGATTTCTGCACGTACTAATAATAAGATTGCTAAAGAACTTGCAGCGACAGCTTTCAATCCGACAGGACGTAGAAACTTACAGCTCTTAATGTTTGCTCCTGACTGGACTGTATCAACCTTACGTGCTTTTACGACAATGTTTAACAAGGGTTCTGGTCTTAAAGGTCTTTGGAATCCTAAACTAGAAGCTGACTTTGCACGTCAATACCAGTTGCGTAACGCTGCTATTTATGCTACAGTATTGAACATAGTAAACAATGCAACTTCTGGACACGACATCTGGGAAAATAAAGACCCTACTCGTATCGAGTTCAGAGACGGAACATCCATGCAATTAGCTAAGCACTCAATGGAAGCTATTCACTGGGTTAAAGACCCTATAAAGACTTTAACTAATAAGCTTGGTTTTATTCCTCGTGCTGCTATAGTAACTACTACAGGTACTGTTCCTGGACTAGGTCCTTTGAAAGATAAGACTATAGCAGGTAAAGCTAAAGCTATCGGTCAAATGGCTATTCCTTTCCAAGCACAATCAGCTATTACAGCTCCTACAGGTGAAGGTGCTAAACGTGCTCTCTTAGGTACTTTAGGTCTCCCTGTTTACGGTAAGAAAAAAGAATGAAAATACTAATCATTGACCAATCAGGCTGCGGTTGCGGTCTCTCTTTTGGCCTACGTAGCCAAGACTACGGACACGAAGTACGTCTATTCATTCGTCATAATAAGGATGGTAGCCGTTCTGAAGTAGGTGACGGTGGTCTCATCAAACGGGTGAGCAACTGGGAAGACCACATGAACTGGGCAGACCTCGTGTTCTGCACAGATAACTTATTCTACATCCATGCACTAGAGCGTTATCGTGATAAAGGTTATCCTATCTTTGGACCATCCATTGATACTAATCGTTGGGAACAAGAGCGTGACCATGGTGAGAAAATTCTTAATCTCGCTGGCATCAAGACAATCCCAAGTCGTACCTTCGAGAAGTATGATGAAGCCATTGCTTATGTGAAAGAGAACCCACGTCGCTTTGTGTCTAAGCCTATCGGTGACGGAGACAAGACTTTATCTTATGTAGCAAAGTCTGCTGCTGATATGATTTACATGTTGAACCGTTGGAAGAAAAAGAATGCTCTCAAGGGCAAGTTTATTCTGCAAGAGTTTCGTCCTGGCATTGAGTTCGGTGTAGGCGGTTGGTTTGGTGCTTGTGGTTTCTCCAAGAACTTCTGTGAGTCTTGGGAACACAAGAAGCTCATGGACGGTGAACTCGGTGTTACTACTGGCGAGCAAGGTACTATTGTTCGCTATACGCAAGACTCTAAGCTGGCTGACCAGATGCTCAAGCCACTAGAAGACATGCTTCATGGTTTAGGCTACACTGGCTACATCGATGTGAACTGTATTATCGACAAACAAGGTCAAGCATGGCCTTTAGAGTTCACAATGCGTCCAGGCTGGCCTCTCTTTAATATTCAACTTTCTCTACACAAGGGAGACCCTGCTCAGTGGATGTTAGACCTTATCAACGGAGAAGATACTCTGCGTGTGTCTAGTAAGATTGCTGCTGGTGTGGTTGTTACTATTCCTGATTATCCATATAGCCAAGTAACCAAGAAGGAGAACTCTGGTTATCCTATCTGGGGCATGGATATGGATGATGCTGTTACTGATGTTCACCTGTGTGAAGTACAGTGGGGCAAAGGTCCTGCAATGATTGATGGTAAGCTCAAAGAGAATGAGCCTATGTTTGTTACTGCGGGTGACTATGTCTGCACAGTAGTAGGACTAGGTGAAACCATTGAAGATGCTCGTTGCAAGGTCTATGACACCATCAAGAAGAAGATTGAGATTCCAAATTCAATCGCTTACAGAACGGACATCGGTGAGAAAGTACAAAAGCACTTAGAAGACTTACAAGCTGCAGGCTATGCTGAAGGAGTTGAGAGTGGCTGTTAATCCTAGTTCTGCTCCTAATAATTTACCACCAATACCACAAGACGAGATTTCAGAGAATCCTCGTTGGCGTGAATGGTTTCGTAACTTAGGTAACTACATTCAGAAAGCCCAGACAGGTAACAATATCTGGACTATTCTGCAAGGTGGTACAGGAGCCTCTACTGCAGCAGGTGCTCGTAGTAATCTTGGTCTTGGTACTATGGCTACACAGAATTCTAATACTGTAGCAATTACTGGTGGGACTATTACTGGTATTCCTGGTATTACTCAAGTACAGGCAGACTGGACAGAGACCAATAGTTCTTTGTATTCGTACATTAAACACAAACCTACTGGATACACAGGAACGATTACTACAGCTAAGCTTACTGGTGGTGGTTCTAATGGTAGCATGACTTTTACTAATGGTATCCTAACTTCACAGACAGCAGCAACATGAGAACTTCTGATAAAGGTATTGAACAGCTTAAAACTTTTGAAGGCTTTCGTAGCATGCCTTACTTAGATACAGCAAGTAAATGGACGGCGGGTTATGGACATCTAATGGTTGTTGGTGATGGCTTAGTTCAAGGTAGTCCTATTACTATGGGACAAGCTACACAGCTTCTTCGAGATGACGTTAAGTCTGCTGAGGATTGTGTTAACTCTTCAGCACTAGACCTTACTCAATATGAATTTGATGCTCTCGTGTCTTTTACTTATAACTTAGGGTGTGGTGCTTTTAAGCGTTCTACACTTCTTAAACTACTTAAAGAAGGTAGAAAGAACGAAGCTGCTGTAGAGTTTCCTAAGTGGTGTATGGTTAGTAATGGACACAGCGATAGTATTTTAAAGCGTAGACTTGCTGAGCAAGAATGCTTCTTACATGCAAACTATAAAGGATAATCATGCCATTAATTAAATCTAAATCTAAGAAAGCTGTTTCTAAAAATATACGCACTGAGATGAAGCATGGCAAGCCTCAGAAACAAGCTATTGCTATCGCACTGTCTACACAGCGTAAAGCTAAAGGTAAAAAGAAGTAATGAGACGTAAGATGCAAGGAATATTTAAATCGAGGACTATGTGGTTCTCTGGTTTACTATTCTTACTCGGAGCTATATCAGATAACTCTTCATACATTCAAGATTTACTAGACCCTAAGGTGTATAGTGTTTCTATGTTTGTTATTGGTATTGTCATAGCTTATCTTAGAGCTACGACAACTAAACCTTTGGATGATAAATAATGTTTCCTTTATCGGTATTAACTTATGTCAAAATGGGAGTATGTGTTGCTTTGTTGGCTGGTACTTGGTATCTTGGCTATAGCTTTGAGCATAAACGATTCGTTGACTTTCAACATGTGGTTAGAGAAGAAACAGCGAAGCAAGAAGCAAAAGTCGAATCAATCACAAAACAACAAACATTAGTTACAAAAGGAATTCAAGATGAATATGAAGCTAAGCTGTCTGCTATTAGGAACTACTATAAGTCTACTAGCGTGTGGAACAACCCCAGTACCAGTAAAGTGTCAGGACTTTCCACAGCCCCCAGCGTCACTGATGTTATCTCCGCCTACAATGTTCTTGCTGGACAATGTGCAGAAACCACAGCTCAAGTAGTAGAGCTTCAGAAGTGGATTAATGAACAAGTAGGTATCAAATAAGTTAAGACGGCACGAGGGCATCAAGAACCTAGTGATTTTCCGTCTTTCTAACTAGGGCATCAACGAATTGGCAGGCGAGTTTGTAACCTCTCACTTTTTCTTACAAAATTTCCCTATCGGTAACTTTTTTATACTTTTGCACACTTTTTATGCAAATCTTCCCGAACGGTAAACTTTTTCTTACAATAAAAAAGACCTCCACGAATGGAGGCCATCAAATCACAACTTCAAGGAAACTTATAAGACCTTTTCAGGGTCTGGATAATTAGGTGGTTGTAGTTCTCTAAACATAGAGACAGTCTGTAGTTCTAACAATTTGTCATTCACAGGCTCTAATAGTTTCTTAATGTCATTCCACAACACTAAAAACTGTACAGAGTCCATTGAATCAAAGTCCTCTGCAGCTTCCATACAACGCTTCATAATAATAGGTTGAACTTCATCAGCCAAGTTAAGCACTTCATTCAAACGTTGCATTCCAAACATAAACTCTTGTTTATCAATCATATCTTTCTCCTTATTTAACGGGGCAAACTCCACCTGCGCATTCGAGGTCACCTTCAAACGAAGCATCTTCCACCTTGGTAATTAGCTTTGTACAACCAACTAAAGCATCATACGCTTCTTTTGTAATCTCTTCAAGAGGAGCTTGTTTAAAGCCATGCTCATTGTGGAGTAAAAACGACAGTGATTTATGGTTATTCTTGTAGTTCTTAGCCAAGTATTTCTTAATCTCTGGCAACTCTTCCTTACGATAATAGACAGTACAGCTCACGCTATTGTCTGACCAGTTCTCTTGCAACCACTTAACTACTTCTAGTTGGTCAATAGCAGTCATCTCAGCAGCAATCTTTGTACCTTCAGGATAAGCAAAAGGAAAAGATACTACCATTGTGCTGTGGTCATCAGTGCCATCAAAGTTACGCTGGAACTCTACAGGGTATCCATGCTCACGACATACCTGCACTAAGCTATGGTCTGCAGCGATACGGATACGTCTAATCATGTAGTGGCTATAAGCAGGGTGGCATCCTGAGGTCACACCTGGTAACAACGATAGAGTGCCTGAAGGTTTAACTGTAGTCAACTTGATTGATTCAGGAAAGCCATGCTTAGCAGAGTACTCTTTATCAAAAGCACGTAGCTCTGTGTAGGCTTCATTCAACCAAGAGCGTTGTTCGTCAGAAGCCTGGAGAACTCCAGTAACGCCAATACCCATACGCATATTCTTATGGACGATATCGGCTGTTTCCTGTAAATGGCAAGGAAGAGAAAGGCTATGCTTATTAATGCGATAAAGGAGTGTGCAGATATCAACGAATTCTTCCTTAGAGGTTACATTAGATAAATAGACTTCAGCTAAGCAGCAAGTCTCATAAGCTGCCAAAGACTGCTCAGCACATGGGTTATAGCCCATAACGTCAGGGTCAGGATAATTAGTGTCACCAAGACGACCAATCTTGCGACTGAGACGCAGGTTAATAAGACCGTAAGGCTCTCCTTTACCTTCGTAGCCATCCCAGAAATACTCATGGAGGTCTTTAATGTCGTTACACACCACCGAGTTATTAGACATAGCACGCCAAGAAGGAATATTTCCCATATCCCAACGCTTAGCAAGAAGATATTCCACGTCATCTGCATCTCCAATAGCAATTTGTGCTGAACGACGTACATTACCTGCTACGACGATTGCACCAATAATATTCATAATGTCCAAGCAATCAATAGGACGTAGCTTCTTACCTGCACGCTTCTCAAGGATAGTACTTACCTTAGCGATACCTTCACAAAGGTCTTCAGGGCCTGATGCAGTGCCTCCAAAGCCCTTAATAACAGCACCACGACCACGTACTAATACAGTGCTATAAGTAAAGGTAGGTTCTTTAACGCTTAAGAACGCTGCTTTGAGCGTTTTGCCAAGGAGACTGACCCAGCCTTCCCTTGAATCAGGAACAATAAAATCCGCATCATTTGTATCCAAACGAGTAGGGGCAGTAAAATTAGGATTGACTTCAGGAAGTTTTTCAACGTTTTTCCTTTGAATGTTATAACCTACGCCAGAGCCTAACATCAATAGGTCCATAGCCCAAGTAAAGGGACGAACAGGTTCATCAATTACAGTGAATGCACAGTTCTGTAACGAGGCTAAGCCTAGCTTGCCTACAGTGTCTGTACCCATCTGCCAAAGGAAACGACCTGCTACAGTTCCTTTGAGTTCTGTTAAATACTTACGTAAACGCTCTTGCTCTTTCTCTGTAAAGTTACAACCTAATTGAGTGTTTGCTGCTTTAATAACTCGTTCTACTGTCTGTGGAAACTCTTCTGTCTTGCTGGTGATGTCTGCTTCGTCTAAGCGACGTGCATAAGTTCTCTTGTAGGTAATGTAGCCTACTGTGCTAAATGGTGTTGTGTACATCTTGTCCTTAGTGTCGTGTGTTTTTCTTATATTTTTCTGTCATCATTGCATCTGCCATTTTATAGCAGAAGATAGCTATGAACTCACAGTACTCTTCTACATTTGATTCTGGTACTCCAGCAGAGTCTATTGCTCCTGAGAGTACTGAAGTAGCAAAGAAGTCCCTGAGGCCTGGGATTTCCTGTTCAATCGGTGGTCCCATATCGTGTAACGGCTTTTTAGTTGTCATCATCGTCCTTTAATAGTTGTTCTAATACATCCGCTTTTTCTTCTATTACATCTAAGAATCTTTCACAGATATCCTCGGTAGTCAAACCAAGAATATCTGTGATGTCCATCTCATCTAGTTGCTTCAGTCGATAGATTATATCAGTGAGAGTCAAACTCATCAATCATCCTTTGAATATACCACGATGCTTTACGCAAATCAGTAATTCCGTTCTTATGCTTCCAACGCCATAGATACTTAATAGCGTTACCTGTACACATTGCTTCCATGCCATCAAGATGTTGCACAACTTCGTTAATAGCATCAATACATTCAATACCACCTAGACGATAGTAATCAGGATTAATATTATCTTTGGTAGAACCAGGTGGGTAGTAGGAGTCAGAAGGGCCTGCTCCGTAAGTAGTTTTATTATTTTCCATTTTTAACATCATGCAGTCTTGACAAAAAGTGTGGTAAAGCCTTTTATGATAAAGGCATTCGTTCATGATAGCCCCTTCACCTCGACGGAGGGCTTGATTGATTTAGTACCTTGAGACCAGCTTCCGCAATCTCTGCACTGATATCGTTGATAAGTCCCAGTAGACGAGACAGCATTACCACGCTTTTGAAGTCTAGTCCCAGCACAGGTGGGGCACACAGCACTATCGGCAAAAAGATTACTATTAGGATGAGATTTAATCCATGGAAGAAGACGGCAATACAGAGATTCAAGCAAAACGACATCTTGAATATTATACGTTTCCATACGCTGCCAAGCATCTTTATCTCCATTCATGCACTTGACCCAAAGGTCATGTCCTTCGTGTTCTTGTTTCTTTCCTAGACCTAATCGCTGAGCAACGTAGTCCAGTTTGTTGCTAGGAAAACGGAACTGGCTACGAGCAACACGTAAAAGGTCAATCTGTTTATAAGGTGATGGCGGACTATAATGATGTAAGAGAAATTCCTTGTTAAGAGTAGGAATGTCAAACTTAGTACCATTATAATGAATGACGGCATCTGCAGCATTGAGTAAGTCATAGATACCTTTCAGCATCTTCTTTGGTTTAGACTGGTGAACAGAATCAAATATGATTTCATCTTCACCAAGCCACTTAGCAGCCCAGCAAAGTACATACGAAGATTCCATTAGTTGATTGATTCCAACGTTCTGTTGCCATAAGCCCCAGACATGTGCTACGTTAGGTGAGGACTCTATATCAAGTAATAGTATCTTCATTATTTATTTCCATGTTTTTTAGCTTTTTTGCTTTTAACAGGGAAACTTGGTAGGTCTTCTTTATCGGCTTGTTCTTCATGTCCACGAAGGATAGCTGCTCTCATCTCTTTTACTTCAGCACTAGCGTATTCGTTAAGTTCAAATACTTGGCAGAAAGTATCCATTAATTTTGAACAATGTAAATCAATATTGTATTCAATAGCCATGATGTAATTGTGTTCATCATCTTCGGACAATAATTCAGGATGGTCGTACATTCTCCATCTTAGCATTGAAACTTGGTCTTTAATAGCCCAGATATTCATAATGTCATTTTCTAAATCAAATCTGTCTTTGCTCATTTGCTTTCCTCACTAGGTTTACGAAGTGTTCTAAATCTACTATTGCTAAGGGTTTGCTTCTGTTCTGTTTGATTACCACTAGAGGCTCTGCGTCTCCATGGGTTGTTGCTTGCTCGTAAAACTTATAGACTGCTATCTTGGCTAGATTCTTACACTCAACGTTATAGAAAAATCTTTTTAAACCAGCTTCCGATAACTGAACGTCCTCTCCCTGTGCTCCCATGCTTGTGCTCTTTACGTCTCGTTCCGTCAACATCGGGAAAGAGCGAAGTATTAGGTCTCTCGTAACCTGCTGCAACAGTCGGCCTTTTTGTTTTGCTGAGCTTGTCTTCATTTAACCACCCTATTGGCTCCGCTTCCACAACTGCGTCGGGATTCCTAACACCCTCGAAGACATTCCAGAGAACTTCTTTTTTAGCGAAGTTAGTGAATAGTCCGACTTCCAATCCGAAAGCTTCGATTTCCCAAGGCAGTGAGTAATAGTCCACTGCATCACTGTCAATGGCTTCACTTTTCCACTCCGTTTGACTGTCATTTAAATCTCCCTCGACATACTGTTTAATATGCACAAACTCGTGTGCAAGTGTTTTTAATATTTCTACACCACTGATGTAAGGATGGAGTTCAATTAAGAATTCCCTTGCTGCACCTTTGGTGTTCCTTTTCTCAATACTACTGTATCCAAAAGCATCCAAATGCTTATTAAACTTAAGAGTAATAACAAGATGTCTGAGGAGTTGTTTAGTGAATAATTGCTCAGCATAGAACTGAGAAGCTCGTTGAACATATTCATTAAACCTTTCGTCAGAGTGTCCGTGATTGTTTAGTAATAATATCATTTATAGCCCTTCGGTGGGAGGCTGCCAGAGCTGGTTGGTTTCTCTTCTAAGCCATAGCAATTGGCAGTTTTCGATTGTTCGTTCTGCATTGCCACCGTAAGCTTCGACACAAGCAGTATACATTTCTGCTGCACTTTTACATCCTTCAAGCCTTTGTTTAGCCTTAACAGGGCCGATGCCTTTGAGACCAATGATGTTATCAACTCTGTCACCTGTTAGTACCTGTAAGTAAAAGTTTAAAAGTGCTTCTTCTTCTGTTACTACTGTCATTTCTTTCTTGACAAAGTTCCAATGATTGCCACGAAGCTGTAGGAAGTCTTTATCAATACTAGCAATAATGCTTTCGTAGTTACGTGCTACATGCTCTATCGCAATCGAATCATCCGCTTCTTGCCCGACGGAGACTTGGAAGTCCCAAGCCGACTCAAGATAGTCTCGAATAAGCTGGAGATGCTTAGGCTTAGGCGCAGTGCGGTTGCCCTTATAAGGTGCAGTTCTTGCGATGTCATTTCTAAAGTTATCCTTGCCAGTTAAGTAGCCCTGGTAGGTCTCAGCTTCGAGGTCCTCCCAGAGCATAGTCTCAATAAATGTAGCCACACGAGATATAACAATCTTCTCATTCTCTTCTTCAGTAGAGAAGCCTATGCGGTATCCAATAATGTCTCCATCTATTAAGACGTGTGACATTACAGAACGTCGTCCATCAAAGCATCTTTAGGACTATATTCTTGTAAGTCTGTTACAACAAGCTTCTTGATACTTGCACCGAAGCCTGGGTAAGGTTTAGGAAAAGGATAAGCACTTACGATTACCTTAGCTTTACTGCCGTTGGCAATACGCACATCTGTTGGTACATCGTTACCACTACCATCAACTGCTTTGATTTCGTAGTTGCTCTTAGCAGTGATGTAACTACCTTGCTCTGGTTTATTAGGTTTGTTGTTAACCTTCAAGCCTAGCTCTTCTAATGCTGCTACATCTTTCTCTGACAAGTTGCAAAGGTCTACTTGAAACTTACTGCTCATTGAATTGCGTTCATTGAGGCAAGCCCAAAAGAGGTCTGCATTAACTGTTACTGATTTACCTGTACTCATTGTATTACTCCTATTTAGTCTGTTTAGTTGAGTTACTATTATACCACAAAATTACTGCTCTGTCACTTCTGGTGTTACCACAGCCAACTGAGCCTGTGCCTGACTACGAACCTTGTTAATCAAGGCTTCTACTTGGGCAAAAGGCAACTGCCCTAGTCCTTGTAGTATACCATTTACTTCTTGAACTGTTAAATCTAATTTAATGTTTTCCATCATTTCTCCTTAGTGAACTTCTGCCCAATTTTTACCAACATGATATTCAGCCCCGATTGGGCAACGGAACTGTAATATATCTGCTACCTCTGCTGCTGAGTGAACGACCACTTCTCCTACCATATCTCCGTGTTCCATAGGAGTTTCGATTTGCACCTCGTCGTGGACCCATGCGACCATTCTGTACGGTATCCTTTTGGCTGTAAGGTTTTTCTTGATTTGAACAAGCCACTGCTTACTGATGATAGCCCCTGCACTTTGAAGTAGCGTGTTAAGCGACGAATGGGCCGACCTGACCTTAAGCTGATAACCACCAAGCCCAGGTAGTGTTCCTTTCTCAGCAAGTCTTTCAACTTTTGACTTAAGCTTCCCATACGCAGGTACTGCTTTACAGAAACGATTAATGATGTCGGCTCCTTGTTTCGGAGTAGCACCAATAACTTTACCGACCTTGGTTGGGGATGCTCCGTAGAGAGTCGCATAAAGGACAGTCTTCGCAAGGTCTCTCGTCTCAACCCCGAAAGCTTGCTTATTTCTTTCGTGGACATCACCGTAGACTGTTTCATTTATGTATGCCTCATCATTAAGGTAATGAGCAAAGCATCGAAGCTCAATACCGCTAAGGTCGACACCCACCAATACGTTTCCGCTTTCAACCGTCCAGCAAGACCGAAACTCTTTTCCCAGCACTGCCCTAGTTGCAGGGACTTGTGCCATATTAGGGCTAGAGTGAGTAGCTCTACCAGTAACAGCACCAAAACCAATGACTTTACCATGAACTCTACCATCCTCTCCTAGTTTTTCTAACCATGAATCTAACTGTGATGCTCTCTTTTGTAGTGTCAAATACCTAGCGATTGGCTTAGCCTCTGGAAGTGATACCTCACTAAGGATTGTCTCATCAACGATAATTTGTCCCTTTTCAGTCGTCTTTGTAGGTTCCCAACCCTTAGACATAAGACGCTTCGATATCTGTTGCCTTGAGCCAACATTAAACACCTCAACATCATCCTTGAGCCGTTTACCAGTCTTCTCAGATACACGCTCAGTTGTAATGGGTGGGAAGATTTTCTGTAAGGCTTCTTCAATCTCTGCCATCTCGGTCTTAATCGCACAGAGCAACGTCTGTGCATACGGTGCGTCAAGTTTGAATCCATTGCGTTCCATCTCCGAAAGAATCACCTGCACTTCATATTCCAGCTTTACAGCCTCTGGTCCTATCTTATTCTTTTGTATCTCTGCTACTAACACATCAAATACTTTAGACGTAAGCTCTACATCTCGTATGCAATACGTTACCATCTCTTCGGTCAGGCCACCATCATAGTCTGAGAAGTCAATCTTCTCAAAGCCCAGTGTCTTACCCCAAGCATCTAAACTATGTCCGCCATCTCTAGAAGAATCAGAAAGACGAGAAAGCAAAAGAGTATCTTGGCATTGGGATTTCCTAATCTGTGTTCCCCATAAACGATTAAGCAAAGGAGCATCAAAAGCAAATCCATTATGGAAAATGATAAATGTAGCATTATTTAAATATTCCTTTAAGCCTTGTGCAGAACGCCATACAGTGATGTCATTAGTTTCTCTATGTAGTGTTACACAGCACCAGATTGTATTGTGGTCTAATGTTGTTTCAATATCGAGAACAATAGTCTTCATTACCAGCACTGTACCACAGAGCCGTTTACAACACAAGTAATAACTGTGCCGTCAGGCTGCACAATAATAGTCTGTGCCTGTGCTACTGTTACTAGACAAAACAAAAATACGCTAGTAATTATCTTCATGGCTTAACTCCTATGACCCCACCCTTAATTGAATAGGGATATTCTCTCTTACGATAAAAACAATATTCTATTCCATGGTTCACAGAGTAGAACGCCTCATACTGGAAAGTCTCAAAGCATCTTGGGTCTCCTACCTGGCTATTATACAGTACGTCTCTATGTATAATAACAACCCACACAACTGAACTACTTAGGAGGAGTAGGAGTAGGCTTCTCTTTCTTCTTAAAAATAGTATCCCAATTCTCCTCAAACTTCTTCCTATCTTCCACTGGTCTAGGTTTATCACCTTTGCCTCCATCTCTTCTCATAGTTTACTCTTTCCAAAAGTCTGAAACAGCATGAGATAACAAGTAACAAAATACTATTACCAAAATAGCTATTAAAAGAACAACAATCATTTTTTCCGTTTCTCCACTGCGTTATACCAGTCTTGTAGGTAAGTAATCAAATCTTCTTTGCTATTACCAATCAAGTTTAGCTTACCGTTACATGTAACAACTTGTACCTTTGACACATGAGCCTCGTCATCTACATGGCCTGTGATGAGCAGGACTGTGTGCATCTTAGATAAGGCTAAGAGAAGAATCCTCTGCCCTACCGTCATCTTCTCACCTTCACGCTTCCACTCACCGAAGATAAACTCACCTCTACGTTCAATAATCATATCGATGTTAGATGGCATGAAGCTAGGGTTAGTCGGTATCATTCCACGTAGGAAGCCAAAGTCTACATGAGAAGCATTCGCATTACGCATAGCAGGTATCATACCTTCTCCACTTCTGTCCATGCTGCAAAGTGACATAACTGTCCGTCTTTATCTTTGCAGTAACTATACATTCCATCAACGTGTCCAAACCAATATGTATCATCAAGGTCTACATCGTCATGTGCTGGAGGTACTCTCAATTCTTCATCAGTGATTTTAAACCAATCACCTTTACTCAATTCATATAGCTTCATAGTGTCTCCTGAATCTCTAACATCCGACCAGTGTCTTTGTTGTAGAGCAAGCTTGCACAGTGAGGACTGGTTAACCCACTGAAGCGATTCTTTAGAATACTAACCCTCGTGGTGTTACGTTCCATCGGGTCTTCATGCTGAGAATTTCTAACAAGGCCAATCACGATATCGCTAAGCTGAGCAATAGCACCTGAGCCTCTGAGTTGAGACAGCGACGTTGCAGCACCCTCTTCGTGTCCCTTAGACTCAGGACGCTTTAGGTGTGAGACAACAATCAAACTAACCCCAGTCTCCTGCACGAGCATACGAAGCTTGGTCATAAGTTCATCGATAGCTTTACGCTCATCACCATTAGACTGAGAGGATACAACCATGCTAATATGGTCAAGAAAGACGTAACGGCAGTCTGCTGCCTTGGCGAAATAGCGTATACGATTGACCACATTGTCGATATCAGTACTACCAAAGTTATCCCAAAAGAAAAGCCTATCAGTGCCAAGTGTAATATCAAACGCATTCTTTAACTCCTCAGGACTAACCTCAGTGTCAGGTAAGTGTAGTGGTTTATTTAGATGGAGCGACATAATACCACGAGCAGTCTTACGTACTGACTCCTCCATGAACATTAAGCCGATATTGTCGTTGGTAGTCTTAATCAAGTGCCATAGAATCTCACGTAAGAATTGAGACTTGCCTAGTCCTGAGCCTGCCGTGACTGTGATAAGTTCTGCTGGACGGATACCGTAGGTAAGTTCATTGACTCCAGGCCAAGGGTACATGGCTGACGATTTCTCCACAGGTCGATTAACTTCGTCCCATAGCGTAGAGCCTGCGATGATTCCATCAGGTGTCCACTGCTCTGCTGCCCACCATTGCTTGATGTAGTCTGCAGTCTTTCCTGCCTTAAGGTAGTCACAAGCATCTTTAAATCCCTTCAGATGTTTAACAATCTTGCACTTATTACCTAGCACTTCAGCTACTTCGTTGACAGCCTTCTGACCGACCTCATCCGCATCAAAGCATAGGTAGATATTCTCGAATGAAGATAACCACTCATAAGCCTGTTTAACATCCTTTAGAGCTGCTTGAGCACCGTTGCGTACTGAGACGTTAGCGTACTTGCTACCACTCATCTGAAAGCCTGCTAATGCGTCTAGCTCACCTTCATGGATGGTAACAGTCTTACCACCTTTAGCAAATATATTTTGACCAAAGAGCGTAGATGTTTTCCAGTCACCAGTAATGGCAAAAGTCTTAGTTCCTACGTTGCGTGATTTTGAGGCGATGATAGCCCCTTCTTCATTCGCATACGGATAGTACTGGTTAGTCCCGTCTTGGGACACACCATAGTGCTGACACGTTGCCTGAGTAATCCCTCGGTCAGGTATCGACTTGACTTCACCTTTGACTTCAATCATAACTTTCTTTCTCGGAGTTGCAACATAATCTTCATCGCCTTTAATATGATTAAGACATACAAAACAATGCTGATGATTATCATCCCAGAGTGAATTACCATCTGAGCTACCACATGCTTCACAGGGAATATGTTTTATTAAATTACTCATAGTCTATTTAGTTTCTATTTAGTTATTGTTTCTTTAATACATACTACTAAGATGATTATTACTATTAAGAATATTATCATATTAGTATTCATCATCTAAGAAGTCATCTAGATAGATGTCTAAATCGTCTATATCACTACTGCTTAGTAAGTCTACTCTGTCTTTATAAAGTATATCATCCTTGACAGTTTTCAAACAGGTTAAACACATGTCAAGAAACTGGTTAGTGTTTACTGACTTAATCGTTGACTCATAGTCAGTCAACAAGTTGTTACAACAATAACAGCGCATAGGGTCTCCAATGCTGTTTAGAAGGCTTTAAAGGGGTCTCTAAGACTCGTTCTACTGCTGGGTGATACCTACACCTCATCTTCTTCTTCATCGCCTCCTAGAGCTTCTCCTGATACATTGTCACAATCCCAAGGAAACCACTCACAATCCATCTGCTCAGGTGAATAAGTATTAGCTCGATTAACTTCAGGCATTATCTCCATTAAGGAAAGAGTCTCGTGAATCAGATTGTGTGTTATAATATACCTCATAATAGTTTCTAAACTCCTTAGCTAATTTTCTCCAAGTAGGCATATTAGTTTCTCCTACTTCTCCTTCATACAATGTAGAAGCAATCCCACCTCTGTTTAGTATAGCGATTAACTCTGCGTCTGTCATTTTATTAACTCCTTATAAATATTTAATACAGTATCTATTACTGAGGATACTGCGAATATAATCAATAATATATCTTCTCTGTTCATATTAGTTCCTATGATAAGCGTCATGGGGATGTGTGAACATGCTGGCTAATAGTTCATCAACGGACTTAAACCATTGAATTACTTTTAAGCCGTCTGCTTGATAGATGGTAAAGCTCACTTAGCCTCCGACATCTCACGATTAAGATGGTCTAAGCATTGTGTCAATACCTTCTTTAGCTTCACAAACTTCTTAGCATCATCTCTATCAAGTGTATCCGTACCTAGTATCTTATGCGAATTGATTTCCATCTTTACTAAATCTAGTAATGAAAATGTCTCTTCT
>Ga0208259_1000064_pt1 | contig 40774 bp, 42 predicted proteins | sample CryBogCBH22May08_FD_184618 | JGI IMG/M metagenome (GOLD analysis project Ga0208259, IMG submission 184618) | Freshwater microbial communities from Crystal Bog, Wisconsin, USA - CBH22May08 (SPAdes) | ecosystem: Environmental > Aquatic > Freshwater > Lake | place: Crystal Bog, Wisconsin, USA... | reverse complement strand
CGATTGTAAGCTTTACACAGTGCCTGCTCTTTAAAGTCTTCAGAATACTTTGTATACGTTTTCATCTCTAATCTCAAATTTTATTTTCTTTAAAAATTTGAGGCGACAACTATTCTGACGCAGGGGGTATATCTCTGGATCATAGTAAGGGCTTTTTCTCATTCTGCTTCGCCAAATCACAATCGTTACGAAAGGAATAACCGGAAACAAGGTAACGACTCTTATTTATTGCCCTATCGGGCTATCCAGTAAAATTAGGTTCTATAAACTGCCTTACTTCCAATCCGTCAGCTTATTGGGTTACACCGGGCTATACAAACGGATTAACGACAATCATCTTGTTATCAATCACTTGCCCGTGCTGCATATCCTCTGAATAAAGCGTGGTGCAGTTGGCTTGTAATGCAGCGGCAATAATCAAACTATCGTAATGCGAAAACCCGTAACGGCCCGCAACTTCAAGCGCCCCATTAAGCGTGTCCAGCGTCAGCGGTTGCAGACCTATACAGGCTTGGCTTAAGCGGTCGATGACCGCACGGATAGCCCAGTTGTCAAACCCTAGCTTGCGCCGCATAATGTTGGCAGTTTCACTTAAAACCTGCACCGACATAACCGGCTGGCTTGCCAGTATCGCTAACGCCCTGTCCTGTTTGGGGCCGTTTTCACTCAAGCTATAAATCACAATGTTGCTGTCAACAAATTCACCGCTCATTCGCTTCATCCCGATCAAAGCTAAACCCGCTCAAGTCCTTCTGATAAAGCTTGAAAAACACCTTTAATTCGCGTTGTCTTGCCAGCTCATCGCTGTATTTTTTTACCAGCCGCTCGATCAGTTCACTGCCGGACAACCGCTCTTGCACCGCCAAATCATGTAATTGTTGGGCGGTTTGGTCACTGATTTCTAGGGTTTGCATAAATTATCCCGCTATGGATTGTGGGGGTCTCAGCGCAACAATGTTGCCGCTGTCCTGTGTTGCGTGTTGCTGTATGTACTCGGCAATCTTCCAAGTTGCCTGTTTCAGCGTGTTGGCTTCAGGGTTAATATAGCCGCCTGTCACGTCATTATCCGTCTTATGGTTAGCCAACGCCTTGAGCAAAGAAAACGGAATCATCGCCGCCTCGCCAATCGTCAAAAATGTCCGTTTCAAGTCATGGCTTGAAAATTCAAGGCCGGTTTCATTGCAGACCTGGGCTATCGGTTTGCGCGGTATATTCATAACGCCATCCTTAGCGTCTCCCGGGAATAAATAGCGGCCATCCCCCGTAAACGCTTGTAGGCTTCTTAAATACGGTTTGATCTGTGGCGCAATATAGGCAGTAAAGTCGGAATGGTTTTTGGTGTCCCGCGCAACAAAGCAATCATTCTTAAAATCCACATCTTTCCATTCCAAGTAGCGGATGTCCTGATCTCTAAGACCAGTATGGATTAACAGCAATAGGTAAACTTTGGCTTTCTCGTTACCCAACCCCAAAACCGATTGATACCAGCTTTGCAGGTCATCACTTTGAATCATCCTTTTTTTGCGTTTCGGTTTTGCCCACAAACTGCCATCGCGCAACACATCAACAGGGTTTTCATCCAAGGCTTTAAGCGTGACAACGGCATAACGCATTAACAGCCGCAATACCCGCAACTTATTGTCCCTGCCCCCCTCCAGTTGTTTGCGGCGGGCCAATACCATATCGCGGCTAATGTCGGCAATAGGTTTGTTCAGCCAATCGGCAAAACCTTGGTTAATTTTTTTTCTGTAATCGAGTGACGATGCTTCCCGCAGGTCGGTTTTGTCTGACAGATATTTGTCCAACAGCTCTTGTAAGGTGATGCCACGGACTTTGCGTTTGCGCTTTTCTTCCGTCGGGTTTATGCCATTCGCCAATTCCGTGAGAGTGGCTTGCGCTTTTTTTCTGGCATCACTGACAGTCATGTCAGGGAAGCGCCCCAACGTAACACGCTGCATCGTTTTGCCTGTCCATTTAAGTAACACAAACGATTTTATGCCCGTACTGCTTACCCTGCACGTCAACTTGGGAATTTCTATATCGTAATAATCAATCCTACCTACTTTTGGGGGCGATAGGCTTCTAATCCGATCTTGAGTAAAGTTTATTTTTTCTGCCATTTTGCCCTCCAAAACAGGCCGGGTGATTTTTGTACGCCCCGATTTCTAAAATCACCCGCGCTAATGCCAAAAATACGGGTCATGGCGGGGTCATGTTTTAAATCGCGTTTATGGCATGTTAAAGGATGCTTTAGTAATGTCAAGTAATTTTATAAACTCAATATTTACAATATGTTGAGATGCATTATGCAGGTGGTACACGGCCTAAAAAACGCTAGGGCGGGTAACTGTTAATCACTAGGTCGGCGGTTCGAGCCCGTCCGGGGGAGCCAGGTAAATCAAAGCCTTAGACTAAAATACAGTCTAGGGCTTTTTTTTGAGTCACCAATAAGTCACCAGCAGGATTAAAAACCTGCCCCGCCCCCCCTTCAAAATAATTCAAAACCAGCCGCAACCTTTGCCGCCAAAATTAGCAGGATTAGCAAAATTAGCAGTGCTGCCGTTGTGGGTAAATTATTTTCACCTTGACATAGCCCCCCTGTCGGTGGCCATTTTCCTATGGCACGGGCTTTGCCTTAGCAATGCCTAGGCCAGTCAGTTTTGGCACAATCCATGCCCTTGCATGATTCACGCCACTATTGAAAGGTTGACTTGGCACGGAAAATAAATAAGCATCTTACGCGCCAATGATGGCTTGGCATGTCTGGCATAGGGTTTGCTTTTGCAATAAACACGCCAAAACCGTTAAGGCATGATGGCACAACAAATGCTTAGCAGTTATCATGCCAGTGTTGTTTGGCAAACTGTTTGCTAGGGCAATAACCGCGCCAGTCTGATTTGGCGTAATCCATGCTAATAGCACGATACGCGCCAATAGTGGTTGGCATAGGATTTGCCTTAGCATAGACCGTGCTAGTTTTTATGACATGGGATATGCTATTGCAAGGTGTGTGCCGTTTTTGATGTTACGGTAATTCCGTACCGTGGGTGTTGTCACTTGCAAAATGCAAGCCTCTGTAGCGATATTTTAGCGACAATGGGCAATCCTTCAGCTTGGCGGTTATGGTGGCGTGGCGGGGCTTCTGCGTGGTTTCTTTATAGAGCGTTTATAGACTGGGGCAATCCATGGGGCAATGCGTTATCGTGGCTGTACGCATAAAAAAACCGCCTCGGTGGGCGGTTGGTTTGATTCGATGGATACCATCAAGCCTAATGGTAGCGTGGCGGCGGGTTCATCTTTATCAGCCAGTCGCGGTATTGTTGGGATTGTCCGGTAAATGTGACAGGTTCACCAAGGGATGTGTAAACAGTAAACGCGTCGGGCTGTTCGGCTTGCAATGACATTATGATTTCAGCCTTGTGGGCTTTCAGGTAGTCCAGTTGCTGGGCTGTCAACTTTGAGAACGGGGCAACCGCCAATTGCCCGTCTTCCAGTTCGAGGACAAAACCCGCTTGGCGTATTTTCTCCAGTGGTGTCATATAAGCCTCCTGTCGTGGTGTGCCGTTTTCTCCATTCTATCCGCTACGCCGCTACATTCTATTATTTTCAATGGGTTAGGTGTTTTCGTATCCGCTACAATCCGCTACATTGGCGTTATCCGCTACATTGCCCGCTGAGCCGTTTTGTAGCGTTGTAGCGGATAGATTTGAATGTAGCGGATGTGTAGCGGATAGATAATCATACAAGTCATTGATTTTATTGGTTTGTAGCGTTGTAGCGGATAGAATGGGGATATAGCGGTTAAACGCGTCAGTGAATTGTTCAAGCTCGAAGCCTTTGGCAACTGCGGCGCAACTGGTACGGATGTTTTTTGATGTGATGCCGTAATCCCTGAGCCTGTTGGCTATTTGCCTTGGGCTGACTTGCTTACCTCGGTTGTAGGTGTTCCAAGATTTTTCGTCGTCACTGCACAATTCGGTTATCAAGTCGGCGGTGGTGATTTTGTCGCACCGCTTGTGTTCAAACACTTCTTTGATGTCCGATAGCAGTTCAACACCGATGCTTAGGCTTTCTTCATTTGAACCGGACAACTTTAGGGCGGCGTGGGTGGCGCGCTCAAACCATGCCGGCCCTGCCAGTTGGGCTATCGCTAGTAGGGGTTCCCATATTTCTTGTTTCCTGTCGTCCAAGGCTTCTGGCAGTTCAGGCCGTGCTTGTCTTATGGTGTCGCGGTTGTCTTCGGCAAACCGTGCCAGTTGGGATACGAGCTTGCTGAACATGTCGGGTTCGGCATGGCGTAGGCGTTGCACTTTCTCTTTTGACAGTTTTCGCCTTAGCTCCAGCACAATCGCTCTGTCCATAATGGTGTCCGGCAGGTGTCCGATGCCTGACAAGGCTTTAGCCCCAAAGGTGTTGAAGCGTTTGGGGATGTTTTCATCGCCCACACAACGGATAACGGAGGCCAGCTTGCGCTTGTAGCCGCAATTTATCATGCCGCGCAAGCCTTCATCATCTTTCATGAAGGTGTCCGCTTCGTCAATCAGTAGCGTTGGTGTCCATAAGTCGATTGATCTGAACAGTGCCGCTGTGGTGATGTTGCTGGTTGTCAGTGGCCTGTTCACCAGTTCGCCTATGATCTCCAGAAGTTGGCTTTTGCCACACCGCTTTTCTGGGGCGGTGATGACGGCTAACGCCGCCACTGGGATAACATCGACAAACCATGTCATGGCTACCCATAAGGCCGCTGCATCTGCAGTTTCGTCGGGGCAAACTATGAATCGCTTGATGGTGGCTGTAAGTTGGTTTAGCAAGGCTTCGGCGCTGACTGGGCTAGGCCAAGGTTCGGGCAGTGGGAACATGTCGCTGTCGGTGCTGGTGGGCTTGCTGGTTGCTTTGCGGTGTTCATTAACCAGTTTGTCCAGTCCGGCTTCTGTGATGCTTAACGCTTTGGCTGCTTCTTTTTTGGCGCGTAGGTAGTCGAGGGTGGGCATGGCTGCCAGTCGTTTGATGGTGTCGGTGTCGGTGTCGGTGTTGGGGGTGGTGCTTGTAATCAGCGCGTCCCGTAAATCGTCAAGGCTCATGATTTCACCTCCGCTTTAAGCTCATCAATCAGGCTCATGGCTTGGCTTACCCTGAGCGCGTCAACTTCATTTAGCGGTGTGCCTTGCTGCAGTTGCTGAATCGCCACGTACAGTATCAGGGCTTCAAACACAAGCCGTTCAAACAGCTCTATCCGGTTGAACTTAGGCGGCTTCTTGCCTTTGGCATAGTTGACTTTGTCGGGGAACAAGTCTTGCAGCTCTAGGCCAAGGGCGGTGACTATGGCGGTGATTTCGCAACCTGCCCAACACTTGATAAGAATCTTTCCATCATCGGTAAGTGTGACTTTTAATGACGGATGCTTGTCATTGTGTGCAGGGCAACACGCTAACCACTTGTTACCGCCATAGGCTTTCACCTTGTCGAGCTGGTTCAGGATGGTGTCAAGGCTTGACATTACGTGCCTCCCTAGCCCTGTTGGCTTTGATTTCAGCGGTGGCTAAAATTGCCCTCATAAGGGCGATATGGTATCTGCCAACTTCGTTAAGCTTGGGCTTTTCAGTCAAATAAATTGGCTGTGATTTAGTCATGCTTCCCTCCTGCAACATGGGCCGCTTCTTTGGCTTGTGCAAGCAGTTTCAGCACCACGTTGTCATAGTGGTTGATGATGGCGATTAGGACTGCTTCAATGAAGATTGCCAGCAAGATGAGTAAGGCCATTAGTCGGCCTCGTTCATGTTGGCTTTTTCGTAGGCTTCGACAACGTCCAAGGGGTAGCGGATGGCCTTGCCCAATTTCAGGTAAGCAATGCCTGTGCCTTTTCTGCGCCAGTCTTGCAGGGTTTTGATGGACATACCCCAACGTTCAGCCAACTGGCTTTCTGTTAGGGCAGGTTTTTTGATGGTTTGCATAGTTAAATCCTATTGTGCGTTGTTACTGGCAGTAGCTTATTGCCACTTTTAAAAGTTATCCGCACCTGCTTAGCACGGATGGCGATGGCAGTTTACTGGCAAAAACTGCGATCATCCGCACCTGCCCAACACTTTTATTTAACTTGCTTTACTGTTTAACGGGGTGGTGTTGCGTGGAAAAATTGCACGGGGGTGATTATTTTTGTTGACTTGTCACACACCGCCCATGATCTGTTGCCCGTGCTGTTCCAGTGCGTCCCTTACGGCATCATTGCCAAACCGTGCATATATCGCTGTGGTGGACTGGTTAGAGTGGTTAAGGACTTTGCCTATCAGGTGCAGGCTATTGTTGCTCTGTGCCAGCCAGCTGCCCACGGTGCGCCGCAAGTCGTGCAATCGCACGTCTTCAAGGTTTGCGGCCTTGCGTATGCGTTGCCACGGCTTATCAATGTTGACTAGGTGGCAACCTTGGTTTTTGCCCACGATGACGTAGGGGTTGCCGTCCAGCCTTGGAATTTGGTTTAAGACTTCCAGTGCTGAACTGCTCAAGGGCAGGTAGTGGGCTTTGCCGTTTTTGGTGTCGGACAATTTGAGTTCTTTGCGGGTAAAGTCAATATCCGCCCATTTGAGCGTAAGCAGTTCGTTTTTCCGTACGCCCGTCAGCAGGTACAGCCAGACGGCATAAACTACGCTCTGGTTCAGCTCGGCGTTGATGGCCTCGGCCAGCCGTGGGAATTCTTCATGGCTTACGAACCGCTCACGTTTTTCTTCTTTGAACTTGGTGATGCCAAAACACGGGTTAATGTGGTCTTCTGGCACTAGCTCCTCGGCTCTGGCAAAGCTGAACATTTTGGATATGAGCGAATAAAGCCTATTGGCTTGGTATGGCCCATGTTCGCCCGCTTTGGCATGTAGGGCTTTGACATCGGCGCGTTTGATGTCAAGGATGGGCAGGTTGCCCCATGCGGGCAAGATGAAGCGGTTGATTTTGGCAATGTCGGCGTAACCTGATTTCTTGTGGATGGCGTGGCCTTCTAGGTAGGCTTTGCACAAGTCTTTAACCAGTTTGCCGTTTTTTGTCCGGCGCTGTTCTTCGAGCGGGTTAATGCCGTTGTCCACGTCCACTTGGAACGCTTTGGCTTTGGCCTCGGCGGTGTCCAGTGACATAGATGGGAAATGCCCTATCACCATCAGGAACTTTCTTTTATTGTGCCGGTAGTCGAAGACATAGGCTTTTTTGCCGCTGGGGTAGAAACGCACACCAAGGCCGGTTATTTTGTCGCTCCATTCGATGTGCTTGGCACTGCCGTTGTATTGGAACGCTTCGATTATTTTTTTAGTCAGGTGCATGTTGCCTCCGTTGGAAAAAGTCACCAAGTGACTTAGGCGTTTTGAGTCACCAATAAGTCACCACGGGGTATAGTATACTATGGGGTTTTACGGGAATGAACAACTTGTTAAGTGCTGATTTTACAGGGGCTATTGGGGGTGGTGGTAGGGGGCGGTATGGGTTGCCGTTAGACTGTTAATCACTAGGTCGGCGGTTCGAGCCCGTCCGGAGGGAGCCAAGTAAATCAAAGCCTTAGAGTTAAATCTAGGGCTTTTTTTATGCCTGAAATTTTTCAGGTCATGGTGGGGTCATGTTTGCAAGTGGGTTTAGGGTATTCTTGGGCAACATCAAGTAAGGTTAAAGACAAATTATCAGAAATTAATTGTGGCTACCATTACCTTCTTAACAGCCGCCCCCTACCGCCATACTGAAACAGCCGATCGCAACAGATTTCCACCAGCGAATTTACATGCATAAACTCAGCATCCATCTTGATGGGTACGAATCAAACAATATTTCTGCACAAATTTTTTCCTGAAAACTTCAAAAACTGCTAACTTGCATGGATAAAATGCCCTAGAAAAAATTATAATGATAGTGGGCAGGAAATCCAGAACGCATATTTAAGCTTAGGGAGTTAAAGCCAGCGGATGAATCAGCAACAAATCAAACAACTTGAAACCGAACTCTGGGCCAGCGCCGATAATCTGCGGGCTAATTCCAAGCTGACTGCGGCTGAATACAAAGACCCGGTGTTAGGTCTCATTTTGCTGCGCTATGCACAGAACCGTTACGAGCAAGCCAAAACCATGCTTGAAGCCGCTATGCCAGAAACCCCGCGCGGCAAGTTAAAACCCACTAAAGAACATTTTTTGGCCGTAGGTGCGATGTTAATGCCTGAACAATCCCAATACGGCTATCTGGCCAATTTGCCCGAAGGTGTTGGGATTTGCGCAGCCTTGAATACCGCCATGCGCTTGATTGAAGAAGAGTACACCGATTTGGCGGGTATTCTGCCGAAAAACTATCAAGACCTGGATCCGGCTTTGCTTAGGGAATTGATTAGAGTCTTTAACAAAGATTCCGTTAAAAATTTGACCGGCGACGTGTTTGGCCGTATCTACGAATACTTTTTGATGAAGTTTTCCATGAGCGGTGCCGGCGCTCAGGAAGGTGGCGAATTCTTTACCCCCCCCCTTCTTTGGTGCAACTAATTGTTAACCTAATCCAGCCAGACCACGGCATCCTTCACGATCCGGCGTGTGGCTCTGGCGGTATGTTTGTGCAAACCGGCCATTTTATTGAAGCGCATCTTCGCGGCGAAAACCAAAAAAGCGTTAATGAAGCGGTTAAATGCTACGGAACCGAGCTTAAATCCAATAACGCCTGGCTGGCGAAAATGAATCTTGCCATTCACGGTATCGAAGGCAAGATCATCGAAAGCAACAGCTTTTATAGTGATCCGCATGGTCTGGTCGGCAAATGCGACTTTGTCATGGCCAATCCGCCGTTTAATGTCAACAAAGTCGATAAGGATAAGGACTACGTTAAAACCGACCCCCGGCTATTTAAAGATGTCGGTATCCCCAAGGCCGACAATGGCAACTATCTATGGATACAGTATTTTTACCATTACCTCAACGCCACAGGCCGTGCTGGCTTTGTTATGGCCAGTTCCGCCACCGATGCCGGTAATACTGAAAAAGCGATTCGCCAAAAATTGATAGAAACGGGGGCGGTCGATGGCATTGTCTCAGTCGGCAACAATTTTTTCTATACCCGCTCGCTGCCTTGTCATGTCTGGTTTTTAGATCGCGGCAAACGCGCCGAAAACCGCGACAAAATTCTGATGATTGATGCGCGGAACACCTTCCGCAAAGTCAACACCACCATCAACGACTACTCGCCCGGACAATTGCTGATCTTCACCGCCTGTATTAGTCTCGACTTAATCTGACACATCGACTTGAAAAGAAGAGAGTTACCGATTTTGATATGGTGTGTCGAATCCTAAACCAAAACACAAAAGGTAACTCCCATGTTGCATACTAACAATCCGATCATTAAACACAAAGCCGGGCTGTTAAATTTGGCTCAAGAGCTGAATAATGTGTCCAGGGCCTGCAAGGTGATGGGCGTATCACGTGATACGTTTTATCGCTATCAGGAATTGGTGGCCGAAGGCGGCATCGATGCTTTAATTGATAAAAATCGCAGGTCACCGAATCTCAAGAACCGCGTGGATGAAAGCATTGAAATCGCGGTGAAAGCCTATGCAGTCGAGTTTCCGGCGCATGGCCAGCACCGAACCGGTAACGAGCTGCGTAAACAAGGTGTGTTTGTTTCCGGCAGCGGCGTCCGCTCCATCTGGTTACGGCATGGTCTTGAAAATTTTAAAAGGCGTCTCAAGGCGTTGGAAGCCAAAGTGGCCGTCGAAGGACTGATTCTGAGCGATGCGCAGATTGAGGCTCTGGAAAAGAAACAGCACGATGACGAAGCTTGCGGCGAAATCGAGACCGCCCACCCGGGTTACCTTGGCTCGCAAGATACATTCTACGTTGGCAACCTCAAAGGTGTGGGACGAATTTACCAGCAGGCTTACGTGGACACCTACAGCAAAGTCGCGCACTGCAAGTTGTATACAACCAAAACGCCGATCACCGCCGCTGACATACTGAATGACAAAGTGTTGCCGTTCTATGAAGCAAATGAATTGCCCGTGCCACGTATTCTGACGGATCGTGGAACCGAATATTGTGGCAAGGTCGAGCAGCATGACTATCAGCTATACCTGGCGATTAACGACATCGACCATACCAAAACCAAGGCCATGTCGCCGCAAACCAACGGGATTTGTGAACGCTTCCATAAGACCATATTGCAGGAGTTCTATCAGGTCACCTTCCGCAAAAAGCTCTACAGCGAGCTGGCCGAATTACAAAAAGACCTGGACGAATGGCTGGTTTATTACAACAATGACCGAACTCATCATACCCACAGGGCATAAAGGGCAAAATGTGCATTGGCAGAACGCCAATGGATACTTTGCTGGATGGAAAACGGATTTGGGGAGGGTGTAAATAAAACCGTGTAACCGCTTATTTTTGAATTCCATAAAATATGGCACTAAAGGAGGAAAAAATGAGCGACATGATAACAGACCCCAAAATGATTTCAGCCTTGCAAGACTTGGGGCGTGGATTAAAAACCCCAAGCGACTTGGCAAAACTAAGCAAGGAACTACTGAAAATCACGGTTGAAGCTTCACTCAATGCCGAAATGGAAGCCCATTTAGGCTATGGCAAACATTCGCCGGAAGGCTACAACACAGGCAACAGCCGCAATGGCTATAACCGAAAAACCTTGAAAGGCGACCACGGTGAGCTTGAAATCGCAACGCCCCGTGATCGCAATGGCGAATTCGAACCCATTTTTGTCGCGAAAAACCAAACCCGCCTAACCAAGTTCGATGACCAGATTTTGATGCTTTACGCTAAGGGCATGACCACGCGCGATATTGTCGGGACATTTGCCGGGCTCTATGGCGCGGATATTTCGCCGACTTTGGTTTCACAAGTGACTGGCTCTGTTTTAGAAAAAATCATTGAATGGCAATCGCGGCCTTTGGATGCCGTGTACCCGATTTTATATTTGGATTGCATTGTCGTCAAAATCCGCCAGGACAAGCGGGTGGTCAACAAAGCCATCTATGTCGCGCTGGGCGTGAACGTCCAAGGCCAGAAAGAATTGCTGGGCTTGTGGATTTCTGAAAATGAGGGGGCGAAGTTTTGGCTTTCCGTGCTTACCGAGCTGAAAAACCGTGGCGTGAAAGATGTTTTTATCGCCTGTGTTGACGGTTTAAGCGGATTTCCCGACGCCATAGCGGCAGTGTTTCCCAAAACACACGTTCAGCTTTGCATCGTGCACAGGGTGCGGAATTCACTTAAATTTGTCAGTTGGAAAGACCGTAAAGCGGTCACTGCGGATTTAAGACGCATCTACCAATCCGTGACCGTTGATGAGGCCGGGCTTGGGCTGGAAGGCTTTGCCAAAAAATGGGACGGACAATATCCCACGATTAGCGCGTCTTGGCGCAAGCATTGGGCGAATCTGACAGCCTTTTTTGACTATCCCGATGAAATCCGCAAAGTGATTTACACCACCAACGCGATTGAGTCGCTCAATAGCGTGATCCGCAAGGCGGTCGAACGCCGCAAATTGTTTCCTGACAATGATTCCGCCATGAAGGTGGTCTATTTGGCGATTGACCGGGCCGCCAAAAAGTGGACGATGCCAATCCACAATTGGAAACCTGCCCTGAATCAGCTTATGATTTTGTATGGCGACCGACTTTCAGAAGTTTTTTAGTGGCGGTTTACACGAAAAGTTTTACACTCTCGATTTGGCCCAGAAAAATCTGAACCAAATCTAATCTGACAGACAACCCGCAAAACTGGTAACTGTCAGATCAGGTCTGAGCTAGTACACCTAATCAGTATTAAATGCTTTCAAAAGTAATTCTTTCTCGGTAATTGAGTCTAGTTGTCCTGTTTCAGATAAGTTGGATTTTTCCTGAAACTGAAAAATTGCCGTACTTGTGCGACGACCTCTTAAACCATCAATTTTTCCTGGATCAAGGCCTATATAAAGTAACGCGACTTGTGCGGTTCTTAGGCGTAAGTCTGGAAGGCTGTTTTTGAACTTTGCGTAGGAAGCTGAAAGTCGAATATCATAGTCGTTTTGTTTGAAATTTGGGCCGTTATAACCGAGTGCAAAGGCTTCCCAATTCTGACTTTGAAGATCACTAGCAAGATGATTGTATTTAATGAAGTTAGCCATTGCCAGAAGTTGTTTGTTCTCGCCATCCACTATAGCTGCGACCATATCTTCTACGTTAGCGAAACTGGCTGAATGAAAATTGGAACCCATGACTTGACCAATGCCCCAAGAGGCACTTTGAAGAGCTGCATTGCTATCCAAAGTTATGGCGGTTTCTAGGCGTGTATATTCACTTGAACCGCCCAAATATCCGCCTGTCTTAGCATTGCTGATATTAGGGTTTTGGTTATCATACTTTCCATTCGTAATTTTATGGAAAATATGTCGCTCGAATAGAATCTGTGGACGCCTATCCTGCAGAAAACCAAAACCAGATGTTTCAACCTCCAGAATAGACCAAACCATCGGCGCAGAAACAGCCAATGTATCGCAAACTTGAGTAATACCGTCCTGGGTTAATGGATGACCTTGACCCTGAAAAATCATGCTGTACTCCAGTAAAAAAAATTCTAAGTAATTAGGATTGTGGTCAATTAAGCCATAATTTAGTGAAACCCAATGGCTTGATTATTAATTGTCAAGCACTTATAGCGTATGAGCGATAGACTTTTAAACATTGGTTAACATTCGATCATAGAGTCAGCAGCTTATGGGTCTGTGCATATTATATATCATCTATAATTTATAGGTTTATAAATATCAGGAAAAAACCTATTAAGAAAAATCAATTTCATGAGGCGGTTTTATCTCACTGAGTACCTTAAAATCACCTAGCTCATAATAGCTTGGCCGATAACAATGAATAGGTTTTATGCCTTTCATAAAAACAATTTGTTCGTCATCTTGCATACGCATCACCTCATCAGGCGTTATTAACGGGCAGGAAGCATTCGCAACCGTCGAGGTTCCATAAAGGGGTGGTACTGGATGAATGTCGTAAGGAAATATTCTTGAACGAAAATATATTATTCGATTTTAGAGTAACGTACAAACGCTGCTACATCATCTTAAGAATTAAGACTTAACAGGCTGTTGAAAAAGTAAAATTTTGATTGAATTCAATCAATATGCAGTGCAAATTGCTTATAATAAGCACAATATGTTGTGCTGAATTTCTTGAAAAAAGAGTTTTTCAACAGCCCGTTAATGGATAATACATATTAAATGTTGAATAATAAAACAGTTCTTCATCGCTGTTAATATTGGGTGAACCCAGTGTTTGGCTAGTATGCTGGACGTAAGCTATTCCTGCCATTTCTGAGACAAGGTTAGTCGTCGCTACATCGCTTACGCCAAAAAAACATTGTGTGCCTGTGTTTGCAAAAAAAGTTTGCCATGAGTTTCTATAGTGCAATTGCAACTGGCTTACATCATGCACAAAAAACCAGAAGCGCACATCATAACCCGCCAAATACAGCAACGCCTCGTCAATAGGGCGGCATATAAGCCAATTGCGGGAATTCGTCCAGAATGAACAGGACAGGGGGTTTTTCTTGATGCCCATCGTCTTTTCTGTATTGGACAAAAGACTGCCTCATTTCACGCATGGCAAAACCGACCTTTACACATGCCCCTGACATAAAGCGAGAGAATCTTGTCATCAAACCGCTGTCCAACGGGTTTGGTGCCTGGTGACAATCCGGGGTTCAAAACTCGCCTGCCGGTAACGCGGGATTTCTATGGGCAATTCGCCAAAATCCCCTTTGTGGGTCTCGCGGCTTTTGCCGTTGCGGGCATTCTTCCCAGGGTTGGTGACAGGCTTGTTTTTTTCATGCCCCAGATGTTCCACCCTTTCCGCTTCCAAGACACGCCCGATCAGACGTTTGGTAAGCTGTTTCAAAAGGCCGTTTTCGCCTATCAGGTCTTCAGGTTTTTTGTAGCCCGCCAGCAGGCGGTCTATCATTTTGTTGCTTAGGGTCATTTTTAACTCCCATAAAGCAATGATGGTATTTTCCTACCAAATGAACGTTTACACAAAATTTCTTACATCCTCAAAAAAAAGCCCCGTCACCGAAATGACAGGGCTTTTGGGCACTTAAGGTTTTTGGTTTAGCTTAGTGGGCCACTTCCACTTTAGAACCTTTGCTTTGCCCTATGTCAGCCAGCAATGCATCAAACCAAGGCAGGTCAACATCGAACGGCTTGCCACCTTTGATGCGAGGGAACTCAATGGCACGTAATATGCCGCCTTGGTCTTCATCATGGCCAATAACACCCGCTTCGCGGCGGAATGCACATTCAACCGCCAAATCGGCACACGACTTGATCAGGCGGATGTCAGCGGCATTAGCTGCGGCGGCACGGGCAAAGTAACCGGATTTTTGGATAAGGGTTTTTTCCGCGCCTAACATGTCGGCAAATTGCTCGCCAAACCATTTACCTGGATTGACCGCATCCAGCTTAACGTGACCGAACGCATCGCGTGGCACTTCTTGGCCTTTGGCTTGCATTTCGGCAACAATAGACTCAACGCCAGCACCTTCTGATACAAAAATATTGACGCAATCAACCGTGTCCATCACTTTGCGCAAACGTGCTGCTTCGGCGGCAATATCGATGTTCATTTCTGGCAGGAACACAGCGTGTACTTCAAAGGCTTTGCGGTCTAAGCCCAGTTCCGGCAACCATTCGGCACGATCCAGCAATTTGCGGTATTCAACAGCGGTTGCCGCAGTCAACCAACCACAGCTACGGCCCATCACTTCATGGACAATCAACATGCGTGGGTTGGCGTTGTTTTCGGCAACCACGTTGGCAAAGTAACGGGCGCCTTGTTCGGCGGCCGTCCAGGCGCCTAATGATTGTTTGATAGGGAACACGTCATTATCAACCGTTTTGGGCAAGCCAATAACGGTCAGCGGGTAATTGTTACGCGCCAAAAATGCCGCCAAATCGGCGGCGGCGGTGTTGGTGTCGTCGCCGCCAATGGTGTGCAAAATATCCACGCCATCTTTAATCAATTGGTCAGCAGCCACTTTTTGTGGGTCTTGGCCTTCTTGCACCAAACCGCGTTTGATGCAATCGGCGACGTTGGTCAGCTTAACCCGGCTATTGCCTATTAAGGAGCCGCCAAAATGCTGCAACAAACCCGCTTTTTCACGCACTGTTGCAGTCACAGGATAAGAATCGCCCAATAACAAGCCCTTGTAGCCGCTACGGTAACAAATAATTTCAATGCTCGGGTCAATTTCGTTATAACGTTCGATCAGGCTGCCAATCGCGGAGTTAAGGCACGGTGCCAAGCCGCCTGCGGTAAGAATCGCAATTTTTTTGGGTTTGTTCATAAGAGTTTGGTAGGAGGTTAATAGTTAATAAGTAGGTATGCTGAATACTGTTTATAGCCGTGTGCAACCGCCTAGCGCGCCTTATTTAAGCCCGCAGGCAAAACTGCAACCAGTAAAATTTTATCATACTGGTTATCCGGTTGGGGATTTAAACGGCACTGTGTGTGCACATTCTTCAATGCGATGATGACTGGGGAATACCCAAAAGTTAAAACAGAAATTGAGTTTTCTTTTTGATTTAGCTTGGATTATTAGTTTTTATGCCATTGATCATCGGCCTGGGCTGTCCGTTTGACCACGACAATACCAGCCGTAATACAGTAGCCACGCCACCAGAAACACCAAATACCCTGACCATAAAATATCTGAGATAAAATGCCCGCCTGCCGACATGCGGGTTATGCCGATTATTACACCCAGCAGCAGTGTTAAGGCGAAATACCAGGCTTTACGTTTGCGGGACAGGAAATACAGCGCGAAGGCGATAAAACCTACTGAGCAATGCCCGCAGGTAAAGGATTTTTCTTTGGTGCCGCCAATTTTTAGGGGCGGTACGTAGTGGTGTTCGCCACCAAATTCGGTCATGTGCACCGGTCTTGGACGGCCCCAGTGGTCTTTAAAAATCAGGTTGACCACCAATCCGGGGCCTAAAGCAGTCACCAACAAAATATACAAGGCCGGTTTGCGCCACGCTTTGAAAATAGCGAAGCCATAGCCGGTTAGCGCGACCAGCAGGGCGCTGATAGCGATTGTGTAGGCGAAGCCGTAGGCGTAATTATAAATCACCCGCCAAAGCCAAAATTGTTGTAGGGGCCAGGGTGATTCGCCAGTTGCCGGGCGATAAAACCAGCTTGCCGCACCGATATCCCAGTCGGTCAGCCAAAACACAGGGGTAGTCAGTAGTGCCAAGGCCAGCAAAATTAATAATTCATGCCAGCGGCGTTGCCTTTTTAAGGCTGATAACATAGTGGCTCTCTAGGTTTTTTGGTGTATTGGGTTTAATTGTGTATCGGCGGCCAATAGCGCAGCTGTTCCGCCTGATACATATAATAATGCTGGCTTTTGTCAGCCAACTCAACCATGCCGAGTGGGGTAACACGGGTAAAGGCCGCTTTTAGGGCGGGCGATACAGCGTTGTCGGCTTGTTCGCTGATAATAAGAGCGGTTTTGCCCAGTTGTTCAATCGCACCGGGCCATACTTCATATTGGGAATAGACCAAGTTGGTTTTTTCAAACCGATAGACTTTAGGGTGGTCGGGCAGATAAAAAGCCAGTTCGCTGGTCAAATAGCGGTGGCCATCAACTAATATAAAACTGGTGGGTGTTTTTTGTCGGTAGGCATCTACGGATAAGGCCAGTTCGCGCCAATTATGCATTCTTGCCAAGGGGTCGAGTTGGCTGTTTTGCCAGCCAAATACGGGTACAACGACCGGCATGAGCAGGGGCAGCAGGTAGGTGAGCGTGACCATGCCCATGCCCAGTTGCCAACCTCGGTTGATAAGCGTTTGCCAGTGGCCCGCTTGCCATTGCCCACACAGCAAAATAAGTGTGGTGAAATAAAAAGGTGTGGGCCAGTTGCCGTGTACTTTTTGCAGGGTGCTGAGCACCAAAATAGCCAGCAGCAGCAGTGGGCCCATCAGCAACAAAAACCGTATTTGTGCACTTTGCCGGTTGAAACGGAAGGCCAGTTGTGCAGCCAGCACGATGGACAATACAGCGATGATGGGCGTGACCAGCAGACATTGCAACAGCAAAAATTCCAAACATTGTTGCAGGCGTTTGGCTAGGCTTAGGCCTTGCTGTGCGGTTACGTCAAAATGGCTTTGGCTATGTGCCAAGGTTACCCAATCATGTTGTTGGTTCCACAGTATCAGGGGCAGTAGACAGAAAATGACCGGCACTAGATAAAGCCAAAATTCACGCTTTAAATAGCGGCGGCGTATCGGGTCTTGCCATAAAAAAACCAGCAACAACACGGGCAGAAACAAGGCCACTTGTTTGCTGAGCACAGCCGCGCCTGTTGAGAGGCCCGCCCATAGCCAAGCACGTTGCTTGCCATCAAACAACGCGCGGCGTAGGTAAAACACCGCCATCATCCAGAAGCAATCCAGCGGCGGGTCAATGGTCATCAGGATATTGGCCAGCACATTGAAAGGCATCGCCAAGATCAGCAACACGCCTAAGGCCGCCGCCCGTTGCCCGTAAAAAGCTTGGCAAGTGGCGTAAAAATAGCCTAAAAACACTGTGCCTAGCAGCACTGCGGGGATACGCACCATTGCGGTGCTGTCACCGCCTAGGCGGGTTACTAGGCCAATGAGCCAGGCCACCATAGGCGGTTTGCTGTAGTAGCACCAAGCCAATTGCCTTGACCAGTCCCAATAATAGCTTTCATCACCCAGCAAGTCGAGGTTGTTGGCAAATAAAAAGCCTAGCCGTAAGCCGCAAACGGCTAACAACAGCCCACTGATGTGGCGTTCGGTTAAGTTGAGGCATTTGTCCACGTTCATATGGCAGTCTAGGCGTTAGTTTGTAGGGGGATGCCGGATATTATTGAGCAAGGGTATGGATAATACGATGAGGCACAGCCACCATGCCAACAATTGTCCGTTGCTGACAGTGAACAGGAGCGATTGGGCCAGCCTTCCGGCAACGTTTGGGTAGGCTGCAACCAGGTCGGTGCCTACCATAAAACCGTAGCTTTCACCGATGATGAGGGCGATGCCTGCCGTTAGCAACAGCCCGCCGTAAAGCCGGTAGGGATGGTGGTTAATGGCGGGCTGTCCTACGAGGGCGCTTAACGCCAGCCAATTGGCGGTGTGGTTGTTTTTTAGGCGACTGGCGACCATTAAGCCAACGGTGGCGGCGATCATAACCGCTTCTTGCGGGGCTGGAAAGCTTAGATAACGTCCGTTGATGGCTAACATTAAGCTACGGTACAGGGCAAAAAGGGCAAAGCCTAGGTAGATGTTATGCAACTGTTGGCAGTTTTTGTCCGGGCCGTGGTCAGGCTTGCTCAGTTGGTTGCTGACATGTTGCCAAGCCAAGCTGGCAAAGGCGGCATTGGCGGCTAACAATAGCAGGGTGAGCAGTTGTTGCGCTAAGGTATAGCTGGTTTGCCATAGCTGGCAAGCACTGTACACCCAGAGACTGGTCAAGATTTGTAAAAAAGCGACCATTACCAGTGCCGGGCGGGCGGGCAGTTGTTTTAGTGGTTGCCAGCGGGTGGCGAGTGTTGCGGACAGTAGCAAGCTGGCGGCTAGCCATTGCCAAAGCCATTGGCGGTTTTCTTGTACATCGCCGGTCAAGGGGAACACTGCTTGGCGGTCTGCCGAAAACAATCCCCAATTAGCCCCGACCACGCCTTCCAGTTCGCTTTTCCAGCCTTGGTTGGTGGCTTCAACAATATTGACATCAAAGCCATTGTTAGCGGCGACTTTAATCAGGCTGCGGATATATTTGGCTTCATTGACCACGCTGGGCAGTGAGCTGCCCCGTTGGCGGCCCTGGCTGGGCCAGCCGGATTCACCGATCAGGATGGCTTTGCCGGGGGCGATAGTATCGACCAGTTTGCGCATGTTTTGGTAAATCCGTTCGATATGGGCAGGGGCTTGGTCAACTGCGACGGGTTCGTCTTCCCAATAAGGCAAAATGTGGATGGTGACAAAATCGACTTCTTTAATCAGCTCAGGATGTTGCACATACATCGACCAAACATCGGCATAAGATACCGGTTGGTGGATTTGTGCTTTGACCATGCGGATGTAGTGGATTAGTTGTTGTGGCGACAAATCCCGGCGCAATAGCACTTCGTTGCCCACGATCACCCTTTTGACCACATCGGGGTAACTGTTTGCGGAGCGGATGAGGGCTTCCGCTTCCAGCTGGTTGCTGGCCTCGATACTGCCCAGCCAAGCACCTTGCAGCATATCGACATGGTGTTTTCTGGCCAGTTCCGGGATCACCGGCATATTGCCTTCGGCACTGGCATAGGTGCGGATGGTATGGGTTTTGTCGGCCATCAGTTGTATATCGGTTGCTATTTGTGCCGGGGTCGGGTAGAGCTTGTCAAACGGATTTTCTCCGTTCCAGTAAGGTGCAAACGATAGGCTGTTGAGCTTGCCTTGCGGCACGTCCGGGCCGACATATTGGGGTTGGTTGCTTAGCCAGCCGATTAGGCCGCTGATTGCGATCACCAGTAAAATAGATGAAACAATTTTCATAGTTGGGTGTTTAGGGGGCAGAAAGGGGGGGGTTGCCGTATTTTGGCGAATACAAAATTTTGCTAGTCTATCAAAGCGAATCTGCGAATCATAGTAGCGGGTCATGCCCGCGAAAACCCGCAGCCAAGGTATGCGTAACATCAGTCAATTATTAAAAATCGCTATCAGGCCAACAAATTTAGGATAATACCCGAAACGTTTTCCAAGTTGGATGAAGCGTGCCTTATTATAACTGGCTTGTTGCCGGATAACCTTGTTGGAGATGTTCATGCTTATTGGGCTAAAAAGAGTTGCCATAGCCTTTGGCGTTTTATTAGTGCTGCTAGTGGTGCTGCTACGCTTGCAAGGCTGGCAATATTTGGCTGCTTATTCTGGTGCTGGATTTGCCAATCCGTTGCCGGACACTAGCCGCTTTGCGGCAACGGCAAACCAGCAGTGCAATGCAGAGCCACTGCGGGTGATGAGTTTTAATGTGATGTACGGTTCGGCGGTTATTGAGGCATTGGCGGCGCGGTTTCGTGGTGGTTCGACCGGTGTGGGGGAGTTGCCTTGGTCGGTGCGGTTGCCGGAAATCCGTGCGCGCATTGCCAGCTACAGCCCTGATTTATTGGGTTTGCAGGAGATGGGGGAGAATAGTGCCGTGGATGCGGTTGCCCCGCCCGAACTGTATACGTTGGTCAGTTATCATTTGGGTGGTTTCCAATATGGCGATTCGGCGTTGCTTTTTAAAACAGCGCGTTTTGAACAGTTGGCTAGCGGGCAACTCTGGTTGGGCAATACGCCGGAGTTGCCTATGTCGTTGGGTTTCCAGCCGTTGTCGATGGTACGCTATGCCAATTGGGCGTGGTTGCGCGACAAGGCCAGTGGTTTTACTTTTTTGTTTGTCAATAGCCATTTTGATAATGCCGGTGCCAACAAAGAGCCGAGCGCCTCATTGTTTCGGGAACGTATTACCCGACTGGCCAGAAATATACCGATGGTGGTTACTGGTGATTTTAATACCACTGCTGATACTGAACGTTATCGCCGTTTCAGCGGTATTGATGCCAAGCCGCCGCTGCTGGAAAATGCCTATACTTTGGCGGGTTCGCCAGCAGTGGCTGCCGCTTTGCACCCTGACCGGCGTATTGACCATATTTTGGCGGGCGGGCCTTGTGGGGTGGTTGCGGAGCAATGGTTGCTGGACACTCGCCCACTTAAAAACGGTCAGATGATGTCAGATCATGATGCCTTGTTTGCCAGCTTGAGGTTTTTTGCCAAGCCGGTTGGCAAGTAAGGCGATAATGGGCCAACAAAAAAGCCAACGGCGCGCGTTAGGGGTTGGTTTTTTGGGGGCTTAAAAAGGAAACAGCCGCCGTATTGCTTACATCAAATGCACCGGCGTGTTACCGATGCCCAGCAAAAGCAACTGGATTTCGGTGTCTTGGGTAAAGTACAAGTGGCTGATTGCCGCGCCGTTGCCCGCCATAATGTCCAGCTCCGTGCCGGTGCCGTTATAAACCTTCTCGTTGATGCTGTCGCCGGTCAGACGGATCAATGATAAATTGACATCGTAGATGGGGCAGGTCATGGTCAGAGTGGCCGCTAGTGACGTGGGCATGATCTCGACATGCACGCCCAAGGCCGTGCCGCCGTTGACAGTGGCGCCATGGATGTTCAAGGCGATGCCGTTGAGGTTAGTGGCGGAGTCTTGCACCGACAGCGTGTAAGACGAACTGATGGCGTTCAGCACCGCCTGGTCGTTGCTGGCCTTTGCGGCACTGATGGTCAGGGTTGGCGTGGTCGAGTCAGTCAGGGTCACCGCCGCCAGCTTGGCGGCATTGCCCTGTAACGCGTCCAGGCTGGTGCTGACGTGCGCGGCACTGTCCGCCACAGTGATTTTCGTGACATGGCTGTCTTTGGCATCCGCCGCCACAGTCGCCGCCGTTGCCCCGCTGATGCTGACCGTGTAGGGCGAGCTGACCTTGCCCAGCACCGGCGCGTCCTGAGAATATTGGCTGGCGGACAGGGCAAAGTTGGGAGTGCCCTTGTCGGTCAGCACCATGGCACTGATGCGGCTGTTGATCGCCTCCAAACCATCGAGCTGCGCCAGCACATGCGCCGCAGTGTCATTGACATTACTAAAAGTTTCGGCTTTGCCCTGGCTGTTGGTCATTTTGGGTGCCAAGGCCACCACGTCCGCCGCATTGACCGCCCAAATGAACGCGCTGTTGGCCGACGTTTCCTGCACCGACAACAGCTGGCCGCTGATGGCGGCAAGCGCGTCCGCGTTGTTGGCGATATAGGCACCGTAGTCCGCCACATGCACGGGCATAGACAAGCCCTCTTTGAAAAAAGTGACCGCGGTGCCGCTAAATAGCGTCAGCGACTTGCCGTCCAAATCCTTGACCGCGAGGGTCGTGCCGTCTGGCAGCGACAAACTGGTCAGCGACACCCCCAATCCCATTAGCTTGGCTTGTGCAGTATTGATATGGGCCGCGGTGTCGACCACCGTCACCGACAAAGACGCGCCTAGCTTGGCCAGTGCCGTTGCATTGGCGGTAAGGTTGGCGGCATTGTCGGACAGGCTGACGAACAGCTGGCTGCCCAACTGGGCCAGCTTGGTGGCGTTGGCCGCGACATTCGCCGTTGTGTCGGAGACATTGACTGACAGGTAACCGCCCAGCGAAGCCAATCGGGCGACATTGGCGGTCACATTGGTGGCCGTGTCAGTGACATTGATGCCGCCTTGGGTGATCTGTGCGCCCAAGGCCAGTAACTGGCTGGCGTGGCTGGCAATGTCCGCTGCCGAGCCGGTGATGGCGGTGAAGGTGTCCGGCATGCCCAGGCTGTTGGTCAGCTTGGGTGCCAGTGCCAGTGCGTCCGTCGCACTGATCGGCCACACGAAGAAGAAGCTGGACGTTTCTTGGATGGACACCAGTTGGCTGCCCAAAGCCACCAGCGCGTCGGCGGCGTTGGCGATGTAGTAGCCGCTGTCCGCTATGGCAATGGGATTGCCGGATGTTTTGGCGTAGGCCAAGGCATTGGGGACAGTCAAGGTGGTAGGTGTGGTCATAGAAAGGCCTCTGTGGGTTAGCATAATACAATTATGCCCAGCTGGTCGCATTCCATGTGTTAGCTAAGCTGATGTTAAGGACTTGTAGTCTAATCCTAATAACAGATCATTATAGTAAGTTTATATTAGTAATGCAATTCTTTTTGGTTTGAAGTGAGTTAAAACTGGCCTGGTAGCGATATATACGCTTGCAACCTAGCACAATGACCAGGCAAGCTCTTGGGCTGTAGCCTGGGCTTCGACTATGTTCAGCCAACGTGCATTAACCGCCGCCCCTGCGGGACATCATGCCTTTGGAGGGATTGTAGCCAATAATGGCGGCGGTCATGAACACTACAAAGGCGATCAGGGTATAAAGCAGGGCGGCTGGGTTAGGTTGGGCGTACAAGGCAAAGCGGGTAAGTTCGACGGCTTGTGAAAACGGGTTGTATTTTGCCAGCAAGTGCAGCAGTACGCTGGATTCTTTAATTTTCCATAGGGGATACAGAGCGGTGGACATAAAAAACAGCGGGAAAATGACGAAATTCATGACCCCGGCAAAATTTTCCAGTTGTTTGATGAAGGATGACAGCAGTAGCCCTAGCGCGCCTAGCATAAGCCCTGACAATAGCAAGCAAGGCAACAGCATTAGGTAGCCTTCCCAAGGGGCCTTAATGTTGTAAAACCACGCAATGCCTAGAAAGACATAGACTTGCAGCACCGACACGGCGGCCCCGGCAATCAGTTTGCTGAGCAGCAAAAACCAGCGGGGCAAGGGGGACACCATAAGAATCCTCATGCTGCCCATTTCGCGGTCGTAAACCATCGATAAGGAGCTTTGCATGCCGTTGAACAGTTGGATCATCGCACACAAGCCCGGTGTTATATAAACCTCGTACAGGATGTAGGTTTCATAAGGTGGCATGATCGCCATACCTAGTGAGGCTCTGAAGCCAGCGGCAAACACGAACAACCAGACCAACGGCCTGACCAATGCCGATATAAAGCGTTCGCGTTGGGTGACAAAGCGCCACATTTCCCGTCCGACAATGCCGCGCATTGCCCGCCAGTAATGTACCAGTGTTGTATGATAGGGAGCGGTCATTGTTTGCCTGCTTGGGTAAAGTGGTCGAATGCGGCATTGATGGTTGTCGCTTGGGCGGCTGCCAATACTTCGGGTACTGGGCCATTGGCTTGGATGCTGCCTTGATGCAGCACGATCAGGTGATCTTGCGGGTACACTTCGTCAATCAAATGGCTAGCCCATAACACCGCCAATTGCCCGTCGCCCGCCAGTTGGTGCACATAACTGACAATCGCGGTGCGGCTAGGCACGTCCAAGCCCACGGTGGGTTCGTCCAGCAACAGCAATGAGGGATGGTGCAGGAGCGCCCTAGCAATTTCCACCCTTCGCCGGTGTCCGCCATTGAGTTCTTTGGCTTTTTCAAAGCGCCGATCATACATATCCAAGCGTTCCAGTTCTTGTTGGATGCGTTGTCTGGCCAGCTTGCCGCCCATGCCATGCAGGTCGGCATGGTAGAGCAGGTTTTGCATCACGCTCAAGTCCATGTCCAAGGTGGGTTGTTGGAACACTACACCCAGCCTTGCCAAGGCGCGTCGGGATTGCCGCCGGACATCGAAGCCGCACAGTTCGATGCTGCCCTGGCGGCTGTCATAGAGGCGGGTGATGAGTGCAAACAAGGTGCTTTTGCCAGCACCGTTGGGGCCTAACAGTAGGGTGCATTCGCCGCTGTGGATTTTAAAATTGAGTTGGTTTAGGGCTTTTTTGCCGGTGCTTTTGTTGGTGTAAGCAAAGCTGAGGTTTTCGACCGATAAGGCTATTGTAGGCATCATGGCCGCACCGCCACGCCCCAAGGGCTGGTGCCGACCCCCACTGATTTGGTGACAGTTTGGCTGTCCAAGTCGATCAGGGATATGTCGTTGCTGATGCCATTGGCGGTGTACAGCCGTTTGTGGTCGGGTGAGAAGGCAATGTTCCACACTCTTGAACCGACCAAGAGGTAATTTTCCACCTCGTAAGTTTGAGCGTTGAGCACGGCGATGCGGTTGGCGGGGCCAAGGGCCACGTAGGCTTTGCGCCGTTGCGGGTCGATGGCGATGCCGACCGGCTGAATTTTGCCGCTGCTGATGCCGGGTATGGCAAAGCTGATGGTTTTGATTATTTTTTTAGTGTTGGTGTCCATGATCATCAGGCTGCCGGCCATTTCTGAAGTCACCCAGAGTTGTTGGCTGTCGGCGGTAAAGCTGAGCGCACGGGGGCGCGGGTCTACTAAGGTGTTCTCGACGACCGCCAGGGTTTGGGTGTCAATCCAATGCACCATGTTGGTGGTTTCGGAGGCACAGGCCAGCCATTTTCCGTCTGGGCTGGCGGCGATACCTTCCGGTTCTACGCCTACGGGTATTTGTTTGATGACGTTGCGGTGGGCAATGTCCACGACGGTGACTTGGCTGTCATCTTCATTGGAGACATAGAGGCGGTCGCCTTTGGGCGAAAGGGCAAAGGTTTCGGGGTCGTCGCCGGAGGGCAGCTGCCCTTGTTCTTCAAGGGAGTCGGTATCCAGTATCTTTATAGTGTGTTCATCGCTGGCGGCAACGTACAGCCATGCGTTGTCCGGGCTTAGGGCAATGCCGCGTGGGCGCAGGCCAATCGGGACGGTTTTTAGCAGGATGCCGGCAATGGGGTCAACCACCGCCAAGGCATTATCTTTTTCCAGAGAGACGAATACAGTGTCGGCTTGCGCGGCAGTGTGTGCCGCTAGTAGTCCGGCCAGCAGCAGGCGGGGCAGTAGGGTGGGGGTCATGGTGCTGTTCTCGATTTACAGGGTGGTAGAGTTTGGCTACGTTAGCACTAGACGACTTGCTGGGCAAGGTTGTTTGTTATCGCGAAACCGCCATGGTATCTGTATTACGGGTTAAATTCATGAGCCATTACTAATGGATGTTCTGCCAAGAACCAAGCCTTTAATGAGCCGCAAATGGATAAGGCCAGATTTTCTTGGTTGCGGATGGAGAATAAAACTTGCCGGTCAAATTTTTCTGACCACACGGTACGGCCCGTTGCCGTCTCAACCATGCGGGTTGAGGTTCTCATGCATTCTGCGTCGATTTTCAGGCTGCCTTCGAGCAGATAAGTGACACCAATACTGCGCAGGGTTTCTAACACGCTTTCCATATTTTCAATGCGGTGAGTCGAAAAAGATAATTCTAATAGGATTATTTCCCCCATTTGTTTAAACAAATGACGCTTGATTTCTTCATTGAGACCATGGGTGAAAATGTTGACATCTGCGGTATAAGAAAGGCACTTAAGAAAGGAGATGGCCAGCAACCCATTGGACGGATTGGCCCTGCCGAATAGATATTCATTGCCCTGTTCAGAAATCAATGCAAGGTAAGAACCTGCAGGAATTGTTATTATGATGTTGGCGTCGGCGCCGCAAGTGCTGTAATAGTTTTTAAGCCTATGCCGCAAGCGCCCTACTTGAACCCGTACAATGGGATCGTTACTGGGGTAATAGGTTGAAGAGTCCCGATCAAACACCTTAATGCCTATGTTAAATTCGGACAGTTCCTTATGAAGGCCTGCGATAGAATTTCTGACCAGAAAAATAAGCAAACGGCGGCTTCGATGTGCATTAATAAAAGTTTTGCTTATTAATATCATTTCCAAGGCGATCAGGATTCTTGCCTCTTTGGATGATTCAAGATGCGCCATATTTTTTACTTCCATTTCCGCTCCAGCCATTTTGCGGTACGATTAATTTGAATTAAATTAATAATTCCATAAGTTGTAGCATGTCACACGATGGTGTTGTGGCACTAAGGGCGGCTGGAAGCGAAAGAAATTATGCAAAAATTCATACTGCTTTCTCTTGATTCCCTAAGTGCTTTAGCTGACCCGCCATACCGGCATACCCATGGCGCATAAAGGGATTGCTGTATTGAAAGGAGCATGGCCTATGTGCATTGTTGGAGGTGATCGGGTTTGTGTTGCGATGCCGATGGATAACACCGACACAAGCCTCATAAGTAGCCCTACTGCGGCTAAGCTTCTCAGGTAAAAGCAATAAAGCTATTTGCCAAATTAGTCGGTAATACCCTACATACTTATCAGTTATAGAACAAGTGTCATTAGGTAACATTTGCATAACATCGCCGTGTTAGCTTGTTTAGCAACGATTGTAATAAATACTGTTTAATTGCTGATGTTACGCAAACAGCTATGTGCTTGTGGGCGCGGGCATCGCCCGCGTCTACAACAGAAGCCCCGGATAAGGCCGCCCGTTCACCGACTCGGCAAAAAACAAATCGTAGCTGTGGCTTCGACTACGCTCAGTTAACGTATAGCCCACGCGTTGCGTAATATCAGCTGCTAAGCGGGATTTTGGTATTACCCTTAAACCCCATGAGTACGCTGCAATGGCTGCTTAAACATCAATAGTCAAATCGCAACCACTAACACCTTGGTGGTTTTTCAGGGTGCCTGGTTCATTTTGCAAAGTGTTTCTGGGGCGTCGTAGCCTAGGGTGTCCAGTTCGGTTTGGGGGTGCAAGAAGCCTTCTATCGGAGCCACCTCAACGACGGAGCGGGGGGCGGTCAGCAGTACCGGTTGGCGCAATTGCCCATCCCAACTGCGGAACGATAAGGGCGTGCCTTTATAGCCTTGCAAGGTGAAGTGGGTGCTGAGCAGGTAGTCTTTGATGGCTTGGGTGGCATTGCTTTGGCTGCGGACAATGGCTTCGCCCAATGCCCGTACCGCCAAATAGGCGGCGTAGTCGCGTTCTTCCATCCAGCGGCCGGTCTTGTCCTTAAAGCGGTTTTGGATTTGTATGGCACCCCATTGTTCGTGGGCGGGATGCCACGCGGTGGCGATCAGCCCTTGAGTGCCGATGACTGGCCTTGCGGCCCAGGTGCGGTAGTCCAGGTATTCGCCAAATTGTCCTTGTTCGTCGGCAACTACCAGCACATCGTAATCGTCGTCAATTTGGGTGAATTCGGCGATTTCTGATTGGGTGGTGCGGCGGGCATCGTGGTGATGTTGCCAGATTTTTTCGGCGACCACAGTTATACCAAAGCGTTTGCTGGCGCGTTTTAGGGCTTCTGCAAACAGTTGGTCTTGTGGGGCATCGCCTGTCACCAAAAACCATTTGCTCCAGCGTTTTTTCATCATGTATTGTGCCAAGGCATCGGCACGCATAGCGCGACTGGGCAGGATATGCAGGATGTTGCTGCGGCAGTCCGGGCCGCGCAAACTGTCATCTGTGTTGGCGACATCAAACAACAGCATGGGGGCGGTGGGCAAGTCGGCTAGGGCCAGCAGTGGCTTGGCGGGCAAGTCGGTCAGCAGGTAAGCAAATTTGCCGTTGATGGCTTGTTGGAAGAGGGCGGCGGGATCGCCATTGGGCGGCACGGTAAAGTGCGTTAGTTTGAATTGTTGGCCAGTGAATAGGCCGGTGGTGTTGTTGTCGGTGATGGCCAGTTCTGCACCTGCCAGACCTAAATCTTTAATGATGGGGTTAAGCAGCGATAGATTGGCAGGAGGCGGCGTTTGGCCCAGATAGGCGATATTTATGAGGTTGGGTTGGTTTAGGCTTGCCACGGCTGCGGGGGATTTGGCGGCGGCAGGTGCTTTGTGGTTTTTGGCACTGGCAGGGCAGGTGCTGCAAAGTAGTATCAGTATGGACAGCGGGGCAGTCATGCCCCAAAATTTGTTGATGGATGGCATAGTTCAAGGTGGCTCTATGGGGTTAGGGGGTTACTTTCTGTAAGCATGGATAATTTTATGCTGTTTATGGTCATTCTGCACCGAACAGTTTAGTTGGTCTGTATACGATGCCGGTTAATTGTTGACTATAACAGTAGGTATAGTCATAATTGACATTGGTTTAAATTGCAAGGTGTTTATTATGGCGAATCCTATCATTTTTACAGACAGTGCCGCCGCCAAGGTGCGCGGCTTGATTGCCGAAGAGGGTAATGACAATCTTAAGTTACGGGTTTATGTGTCCGGCGGTGGTTGTTCTGGTTTCCAATACGGTTTCACTTTTGATGAAGAGGTCAATGAAGACGATACCCATGTAGAAAATGGTGGCGTGACGGTGTTGATTGATGCGATGAGCATTCAATATTTGAAGGGTGCACAGGTTGATTATAAAGAAGATTTGTCGGGTGCGCAGTTTGTGATCCGTAACCCTAATGCGACCACCACTTGTGGTTGTGGGTCTTCTTTTTCGGCGTGACAGTCAGGGCGGTATCCTGCCTAAAACTGTTGGAAATCTATATTGCTGTTGACGGTGATGGGGATTTTTTATGCTGGTAGGGGAAACCCTGTGCTATGGTTTGCTTAGCGGGCGCATGGCTTTACTAGATGGATACGGCTTGGTTTTATCCCGTTTAAAAAGCTTCTTTCATTTGCTGGTCAAGGTTTATGCGCATGGTCAATCAAAGTGTTAGTCTTCTGTGTTATCCCTGTCTGCTAGCAATTTTTCGAATATCCAGTTATCGTCAACTTTCTTAGTTTGTGTCGCGTGACTGTCGGCTTTTTTTGGTGTGTTGGCTATGCTAAATTGTCAATTTTTGCATTAATTTATCAGTCAGTTGGCAATAATTAGGGTTGTTTAGGGCTAGCCTGATAAATACCACCCAGCAGCACTGGCCTATGGGCGCCGGTTGCTTCGGGCAAGTTGCCGGTTTGCCCGGTGATGGTTTGCTGGGCCAGCCAAGCGAAGGCGATGGCTTCGACGTGGTCGGGGTGCAGGCCGTAGGCGAGGGTGGAGGCTATCGGGCAGGTGAGCCGTTGCGCCAGCAAGTTTAGCAGGTGGCTGTTATGGGCCCCGCCGCCGCACACTAGGATGCGTTCGGTTTGCGGGGCGTGCTGGTTAATGGCCTGGCTGATGGTTGTTGCGGTCAGGGCGCATAAGGTGGCTTGTATATCGCTGCTGTCGTAGGTGCTGCGGCCTAAGTGTTGTTGTAGCCAGGCCAAGGAGAAATATTCTTTGCCGGTGCTTTTGGGCGGGGCTAGCTGGAAGTAGGGGTCGGCAAGCAGTGTTGCCAGCAAGGCTTGGCAAAGCTGCCCCGAATTGGCCCAGTCGCCGTTTGCGTCGTAGCTTAGGCCGCGCTTTGTATGTATCCACTGGTCCATTAGGATGTTGCCTGGGCCAGTGTCGAAACCGATGGTGCCTGTGATGCCGGGTGTTGCCCCGGAAGGCAGTACGGTGATGTTGGCGATGCCGCCAATATTAACGATGCAGCGGTGTTCGCTCGGGTGGCGGAACACCGCTTGATGGAAGGCAGGTACTAGCGGTGCCCCTTGACCGCCCGCGGCCATGTCGCGGCGCCTGAAATCGGCCACGGTGGTTATGCCTGTTTGTTCGGCAATGATGTTGGGGTCGCCAATTTGTAAGGTGAATGGTTGCGGTGGTGCGGGAGAGTGGTGGACGGTTTGCCCATGGCTGCCTATGGCGGTGATGGTGCTGGCGGGTGTTTGCGATTGAGCCAATAATTGTTTGACGGCATCGGCAAAGCAATAGCCTAGTTCGGTGTCGAGCGAGCCATACTCGCTAAGTGTGACCGGTGTGTTGGCTTGGCTCAGTCGGTGGATGCGTTGCTTGAGCGGTGTCGGAAAAGGCAGGTAGGCGAAGTCAACGGGGTTTATTTGCTGGCCTTTAATGGCTACTAGGGCAGCGTCGATACCATCCAAGCTGGTGCCTGACATCAGCCCTATGTAGAGGTCAGGCATAGCGGTCAGTTGATCTTGTCGAGGTTTTTTGCGTACAAGTTGCGCGATTTTGTTTGGTAAAGCTGGGCTAAAAGGGGTTGGGCCTTGCTTTTAAAATCAGCCAAAAGTTGCCGGTTGATGGTACTGGAATTGTCTTGGGTGACCTTTTCTGGGTTGCTGTGCACGCCATCTATGCGGAATTCGTAATGCAGATGCGGGCCGGTGGCTAATCCTGTTTGCCCGACATAGCCGATGATTTGGCCTTGCCGGACGCTGTCACCTTCAAACAAGTCTTGTTTGAACTGGGATAGGTGGGCATAGAGGGTTTCATAGTGTTCACCGTGCTTAAGGATAAGCACTTGCCCGTAACCGCCTTTGTTGCCCAAAAAGCTGATTAGTCCATCACCTGCTGCTTTTACAGGTGTACCGGTGCGGGCGGCGTAATCGACCCCTTTATGGGCGCGGATGCGGTTCAGTATGGGGTGTTTGCGGTGGGCATCAAAATGCGAGCTGATATGGTCGTAGGCTACCGGAGTGCTTAAAAAAGATTTACGCATGGTTTTGCCTTCCGGAGAATAATAATTGATGTTGCCATCGGCATCTTGGTAGCGTATGGCGGTCAATATTCTGCCCCGATTGACAAATTCGGCGGAGAGTATTTCTTCATGCCCGCTTGAGTTGATGCCAGACACGACGGTGAACAAATCCCCATAGCCTAGGTTGTTGGCAAAATCGATATCCCAAGCGAAAATGCCAGTCAGTTGGTTAAGCAGGTCTTCTGACAGTCCGGCATCTTGCCCGGCTCTATATAATGATGTTTCCACCATGCCGTGGCTGCTGGTCAGTTGGTTGAAATATTCTTGTCCGGTGGGAATTTCTACCGGCATTTCAATGGTGCTGATGGTTTGTTCGTCAGTTTGGCTGGTGGTGACTAATGAATGGATAAGCTTGCTGTCTTCGTTGGCGGTGGCAATATCGCTATCAGTTTCGTTGTCAATGTCGGGGATGGGTTCAGCCAGTTTGGTGGTGATGATAGCCGCTGCCGCTTTTTTGATTACAGTGTGTTTCCTGACCGGAACGGCAGGCTTTGCCGATGAACGTATTTTTTGGGCGGCAGCGATAATGTGTTTGGATTGTGCTACCGGATGGGTCGTGGCGGTTTTGTGCAGTGTGCCGACGCCTGGGTCATTTTTTTTCTTAACCGTTTGATTATAATATTTTTTTGTTTTTGTGACCGCGACTTTAAGGGAGCTGGGGCGCTCTTTTTGGGCGGGGGCAGAGGTGTGCTTTTTAGCGGGCAAGTGGGCATTTTTGGCATGAGTGGAGCTTGCCGCAAACACCAAGCCTATGCCTATCAGCAGCAATGGATTGAATAGAGTTTTCACGATATTGATATAACTATTTGAAAATTAATAAAAACTATCGGTTAAGCTGTTATGTTCAATTTCATTGTAAGTGTTTTTGCGGTGTATGCCAAACATTAATCTTCCGGAAAAATTTATGCGGGTGTTTTGGCATTAATTTTATAATGGCCCATCAGTTTAACTATTCGGATTGGAGAGCAAAATTGCAAGCGGACGTAATGGCAAGCTTATTAAGAGGGACTGAAGAGGTTTTGGTCGAACAGGAGTTAGTTAAAAAATTGGCAGAAGGCCGTCCTTTGCGGATAAAGGCGGGTTTTGACCCAACCGCACCGGATTTGCATTTGGGGCATACCGTGTTGATCAATAAGCTGAGGCAGTTTCAGGAGCTCGGTCATGAGGTGTTGTTTTTGATTGGTGATTTTACCGGCATGATCGGTGACCCGACCGGTAAAAATGTCACCCGTAAGCCATTGACCCGCGAGCAAGTGTTGGCCAACGCGGAAACGTATCAGCAGCAGGTTTTTAAGATTCTGGATACTGATAAAACCCAGGTGGTGTTCAATTCCACCTGGATGAATGCCATGTCGCCAGCGGATTTAATCCAATTGGCCGCCAAATACACCGTGGCCCGGATGTTGGAACGTGATGATTTCCATAAGCGCTTTAAGGGTGGGCAAGCGATTGCTATCCATGAATTTTTGTATCCGTTGATACAAGGTTACGATTCGGTGGCGTTAAAAGCCGACGTTGAGTTGGGCGGCACTGACCAGAAATTTAATTTGCTGATGGGGCGGCATTTGCAGGAGATTTACGGGCAGAAGCCGCAAGTGGTGATGACTATGCCTATTTTGGAAGGCTTGGACGGTGTGCAGAAAATGTCCAAGTCCCTGAACAATTATATTGGTATAGCTGATGAGCCTAACAGCATGTTTGGAAAGGTGATGTCCATATCCGATACTTTGATGTGGCGTTATTTTGAGCTATTGAGTTTTGAGCCAATGGCGAAAATTAATGCTTGGCGGGTTAGCTGTGAGTCGGGCGAGGAAAATCCCAGAAATATCAAGTTTTTGTTAGGTAAAGAAATTGTGGCGAGGTTCCACGGCAGCGCGGCGGCGGAAGCGGCTTTGGAACATTTTGTGGCGCAATTCCAGCGTGGTGCTATGCCGGATGAAATTAACGAAGTTCAGTTGACCGCGACCGATGGCGTTTATGGCATTGCCAATTTATTGAAAGATGCGGGCTTGACTGCCAGCACGTCCGAGTCCATCAGGCAAATCAACCAAGGGGCGGTTAAGATTGATGGTGAAAAGCTTAGTGACACTAAGTTGTTGGTGGCGGCGGGTTCCAAGCATGTTTATCAGGTTGGCAAGCGGAAGTTTGCGCGGGTGGCGGTGGGGTAGTGACTTAACGGCTACTCGTAGCGTATGGGATTTGTTGAGGGGGCTTGCGGTAAACCTTCATTGGGTCAAGGGTTTTATACATTTATGAGGGCAATTCATTGAGCATCGAATTTTTGCAAACTGATTTTGACAAAGTAAGGTATTTAGTAAACCTTTTAACGGCAAGGGCGACAGGCTTGGCTGCTAATTCTGCCGAATTTGAAAGCTTACGCACGGAGCTTTTAAGTAACTCAGATTTGGCAAATGGCTTGCCCCAGTGGCTGCGGCAACATCGTAATCTTGATTCTTTTTGGGGATTCATCAAGCAAAAGTTTGGAACCTACGCTGAGAGAAGGACGTATATTTCTGAAGAGTTTACACCTGTACTTGATGCTCTTGAGTTTGGGCAGCCAATTCAGCCGATATTATCAACAGCCCCATTTCAAAACAGTGTCAGTAGTGATGATATCAAGCCAGTTGCGAGAAACAAGCGGAATGTATTTATTGTTCATGGGCGAGACAACGAAGCAAAACAAGAAGTGAGTCGTTTTGTTGAGAAATTGGGGCTAGAGGCAATCATCTTGCATGAGCAAGCGAACGGCGGAATGACTATTATAGAGAAAATTGAACATTATTCTAATGATGCAGATTTTGCACTCGTTCTGTATACACCCTGTGACCACGGGCGTGGTGTCCACGAATCCAAGCTTCCACCAAAAAATAGAGCGCGTCAAAATGTAGTTTTCGAACATGGCTACTTTCTGGCAAAATTAGGTCGTGAAAATGTTTGTTGTTTAGTTAAAGGTGATATTGAAATCCCCAATGATATTAATGGGGTTGTTTATGTTCAACTTGATGAGAAAGGTGCCTGGAAGATTGAGGTTGCAAAAGAACTAAAGTCTTGCGGGTATATAATCTAATTTGGGCATTTTAAATATAGGTTTTTCGTATTTCATGCTTTAACAGGCTGTTGAAAAACTCTTTTTTCAAGAAATTCAGCACAACATATTGTGCTTATTATAAGCAATTTGCACTGCATATTGATTGAATTCAATCAAAATTTTACTTTTTCAACAGCCTGTTAAGCTCATATACATAAAAACAAAAGCTATACTAAATTAAAATGGTCAAATAATACTGCTTAGTACTACTAAATCCCCTTGTTGTCAATGTGGCACAATATTATTTAGTGGACTCATAAAAACAGACAATAATTTAAGATGCTGAAGTGAAAGCGTAAATTCCAAAGGCATAAATGCGGACTTCGCAGCAAGGTAGGGTGGTTTCGCGTCAGCAAACCACCTTTTGCGGTGCGTCTTATGAAAACCGTATCTCCCTACAGCACCTTGGCTTCGGGGTGGTGGATTGCCTAGCGGCGAATCCACGCTACAATGACCTATTTTATTGGTTAACCAATAAAATAAATATCATGCTTTATCTTTTCCAGCAGGTTTTAGCAGCTTTATACCCAGTTCTTTCAGTTGTTCATCAGTCACAACAGCGGGAGCGCTGACCAGTGGGCAAGCGGCGGATTGGGTTTTGGGGAAGGCGATAACATCACGGATCGAAGACGACCCCGTCATCAGCATGACCAACCTATCTAAGCCAAACGCCAAGCCACCATGTGGGGGCGCACCATATTTGAGTGCGTCGAGCAGGAAGCCGAACTTTTCTTGGGCTTCTTCTTCGCCTATGCCCAAAATACCGAACACGGTTTGTTGCATGGCGGGTCGGTTGATACGGATGGAGCCGCCGCCGACTTCGGTGCCGTTCAATACCAAGTCATAAGCGCGTGACAATGCGCTGCCAGGGTTGGCAACCAGTTCTTCAACTGAGCAGCTAGGGGCGGTGAAGGGGTGGTGGATGGCGTTGTAGCGGCTTGATTTTTCATCCCAGTCGAACATCGGGAAGTCAACCACCCAGACCGGTTTCCAGTCACCTTCGATCAAGTTCAGGTCGTGGCCCAGTTTGACGCGCAAGGCACCCATGGCTTCGTTGACGATGTTGGCTTTGTCGGCACCAAAGAACAATAAGTCGCCGTTTTCGGCACCGGTTTTGCTCATCACTTCGGCCCAGACTTCGGCGGGGGCGAATTTGACAATCGGTGATTGCAGTCCGTCGATGCCTGCTGCGAGGTCGTTCACTTTAATATAAGCCAAACCTTTCGCGCCATAAATGCCGACAAATTTGGTCAGTTCGTCAATTTCTTTGCGGCTGAGTTTATCGCCCGCGTTGGGGATGCGTAAGGCAACGACGCGGCCTTTGGGGTCATTCGCAGGGCCTGAAAAAACTTTAAAGTCTACATTTTTCATAGCTTCCGCAATATCAACCAGTTCCAACGGTATCCGTAGGTCTGGGCGGTCGATACCGAAACGTGACATGGCTTCTTGGTAGCTTATGCGCGGGAATACCGCCGGGAGTGCTACGTTGATGACTTGGGCAAACAATTGCCGGATCATTTCTTCCATGATGTTCATGATTTCGTCTTCGGTCATGAACGAGGTTTCTATATCCAGCTGGGTAAATTCGGGTTGGCGGTCGGCGCGTAAGTCTTCATCACGGAAACAACGCACCACTTGGTAATACCTATCCATGCCCGCCACCATCAGGATTTGTTTATAAAGCTGTGGCGATTGCGGCAGGGCGAAAAAAGCGTTCTCGTGGGTGCGGCTAGGTACGATATAGTCGCGTGCACCCTCTGGCGTGGCTTTGGTCAGGTAGGGTGTTTCAATTTCAAAAAATTCATGGTCATCCAAAAAGTTGCGCAACAGTCGGGTGACATCGCGGCGCACTTTCATTTTTTCTTGCATGGCTACGCGGCGCAGGTCTATGTAGCGGTAGCGCAGGCGCAGTTCTTCGTTGACTTCAATATCACTTTCGACAGGGAAGGGCGGCGTTTCCGACTCATTGAGCACCTCAATGTCTTTGGCGAGGATTTCAATCGCGCCGGAGTGCATGTTGGCGTTGACTGTGCCGGACGGCCGGTTGCGGACAATGCCGCTGATTTGCAAGACATATTCGCTACGCACGTGTTCGGCAATGGCGAAGGTGGCTTCGGTGTCTGGGTCGATCACCACTTGTACCAGTCCGGCGCGGTCGCGTAAGTCGATGAATATCACGCCGCCGTGGTCGCGTCGCCGATGTACCCAGCCGCAGATGGTTACTGTTTCGCCGAGTTGTTGTGTGTTCAATTCCCCGCACTTGTGGGTACGCATGGTGGTTTCCTGTTTTTAGAGTTGTAAAAAGCCTGGGCTGAATGGCCAGTGTTTGTTTAATTATTTTTGATGCCTGTTAGCGCGGCCTGGTGTGCATTAGGCTGAAAAAGGCATTGTAGTCGGGGCAATGGTTTGTTGCTGATGGCTGTTGGTTGGCTGTGCCGACGCGCAGTGGCAAAAAGCCGGGCCGCTGATTGCAGATGGTTGTGTGCCTGTTGTTGCCTAGGTGCTTAAGCTCTTTTTAGTTGTTTTTGCAACCGCTACTGGCCGGGCAGATTGGGGCGGTAGGGGCTGCCGGTGCGGCGGCTTCACCTGCCACATTTTTTTTGTTGCCACTTTTAAAGTCGGTTTCGTACCAGCCACCACCTTTTAGGCGGAAGCCAGCGGCGGAGATTTTCTTTTGTAATTCGGGTAGGTTGCAGGCTGGGCAAATGACTAGAGGGTCGGAGTTAAGTTTTTGTAATGCTTCATGGTTGTGGCCACAAGCTTGGCATTGGTATTCGTAAATGGGCATGGTTGACTCCTAAACAAAAATTAATAACTAAAATTGGGCGCAATGTTAGTTTTTCAAGGGGCTTACTATAATAGAATAGGATTCATTTTACAGAGTCGTGGCTAACAATGAAAACTTTAACCCTAACCCGCCCAGATGATTGGCATGTGCATGTCCGTAATGGTGCTGTTTTAAATACGGTGTTGGCGCATACGGCGCGGCAATTCGCCCGCGCAGTGATTATGCCTAATTTGAGGCCGCCGGTGACGACCGTTGCCCAAGCGTTGGCGTATCGTGAGGAAATTTTGCGGGTTGTGCCAAAGGGTGTCGATTTTACGCCGTTGATGACCTTGTATTTGACCGCGGCAACGGCTATTGATGAGTTGGTGGCGGCGGCTGAATGCCCTTTTGTCCATGCGGTGAAGCTTTATCCGGCGGGGGCGACCACCAATTCTGATGCGGGTGTTGCCAATATCCGGGCGATTTATCCGTTGTTGGCGGTGTTGGAAAAAAACCGTTTGCCATTGTTGGTGCATGGTGAGGTATCGGATGATGCCTGTGATATTTTTGACCGTGAGCGGTGGTTTATTGACCGTCATTTGACCGATATTGCTAGGAATTTTCCGGAATTACCGATGGTGTTGGAGCATGTGACGACGCGGGAGGCGGTGCAGTTTGTGGAGGCGGCAGGCGCTAATGTGGCGGCGACGATCACGCCGCAGCATTTATTGTATAACCGTAATGCCTTGTTGGCGGGCGGCATTCGGCCACACTATTATTGTTTACCTATTTTAAAACGCGAGGAACATCGCTTGGCGTTGTTGGCGGCTGCGATCAGCGGCAGTGCTAAGTTTTTTTTGGGTACGGACAGTGCGCCGCATGTCACGGAGTCAAAAGAAAGTGCCTGCGGTTGTGCGGGTTGTTTTAGTGCGCCACTGGCTTTGGAGTTGTATGCCGAGGCTTTCGAGCAAGCCGATGCGTTGGATAAACTGGAGGGTTTTGCCAGTTTTTACGGAGCCGATTTTTATGGTTTGCCAAGGAATGCCGGCACGGTTTGTTTGCAGCAGCAGTCTTGGCAGGTGCCCGATGCTTATGGTGCTGATGGGGTGTGCATTACGCCACTTAGGGCGGGCAGTATGTTGCGCTGGAAAATGTGTTAATCAGTGGACATTGTTGCGGTGCGGGGTTAGCCTGTCAGGGATACTTTCGCTTAGGCGGGAGCGAGGATGTGGCCTGATGATTTTAACGTTGCTGGAAATAATTGATGGATACGGATTTTATACCGTTGGAGAAGCGTTTTCGGGGTTATTTGCCGGTTATTGTGGATATTGAGACCGCCGGTTTTAATGCCAAGAAACATGCTTTGCTGGAAATAGCGGCGGTGATTGTGGAGCTTAACGTACATCATGAATTGGTGGTCACTGAGCGTTATTCGGCTCATGTTGTGCCTTTTAAAAACGCTGAGCTGGATGAGGCGGCACTGAAGTTTAATGGTATTGACCCGTTCCATCCGTTCCGTATGGCGATAGATGAGAAGGACGCGCTTAATCTAATTTTTAAGCCGATCAAGGAGGCTGCTAAGCGCAATAATTGTACCCGTGCCATATTGGTGGGTCACAATCCGGCGTTTGATATTGCTTTTTTAAATGCAGCCATCCATCGTACGCAAATAAAGCGCAGCCCTTTCCATCCATTTAGCACGTTTGATACGGCTACTTTGGGGGGGTTGGCTTATCAGCATACGGTGTTGGCGAAGGTGGCTGAGGCGGCGGGGTTGCCTTGGGACAATGAGAAAGCCCATTCGGCACTTTATGATGCTGAAATGACGGCTGAGGTGTTTTGTAAAATTTTTAACCGTTGGAAATATTTTCAGGATAAAGAAGGTTGAAATTGACTAGCTATTGATGTGGTGGCAGTTTATATTTAATCTCTGATGTTACGCACCACGTTGGCTAAGCGTAGTGGCACGTTTGCTGAACATAGTAGTACGTTTTGGCTGAGCGTTGTCGAAGCCCCGGCTACAACTGTATTTTTCCTTTTCGTAACATAAGTTAATATTTATTAAAACGTTATGGCAAAACAAAAGATAACAGTTGATTACGCGCGCCTGCTGCAAGACGCTATGGCATTGCATCGTGCAGGCCAGCTGGACGAGGCGGCTGCCAGTTATAAAAAACTGGTGAGGGCTTTCCCCAAAAACCCGGCGCTGATGACCAATTTGGCTACGGTTGTGATGCAGCAAGGCAGTTTTGTTGAGGGTTTGCGGCTGATTGAGAAGTCATTAAAGATCGACCCTAAGCAGGCAGTTGCCCATACTAACCGAGGGATTGGTCTGCACTACTTGCAGCGGTTTGAACAGGCATTGCAAAGCCATAACCGTGCCATCGCTTTAAGTCCTGACTATGCGGAAGCTTATTATAACCGCGGCATTACTCTGAATGCAGTAAAGCTTTACGAAGCGGCTTTGGCTAGTTTTGACCGTGCAATAGCTTTGATTCCTCACTATGTGGAGGCTTACCTCAATCGTGGTGTCGCGTTTTATGAACTGAAACAATATGACGAAGCGATACAAAGTTACAATCAAGCCATTATCTTTAAGCCAAATAATGCCGAGGCATATTCTAACCGTGGCAACGCGCAGCTGGCCCAGAAAAAAATGGAAGAAGCACTGTGCAGTTATGATCTTGCGCTAGCCTTGAATCCCGATTATGTGGATGCGTATACCAATCGTGGTTTGGCACTTCATAAATTAGAGCGGTTCGACGAGGCGCTGGACTGCTTCGATAGGGCTATTGCGGTAAATTTTGCTTGTAGCGAAGCTTATATTGGGCGCGGCGGTACGCTCAATAAAGTTGCCCGTTATGAAGAGGCTTTACTATGCTACGAACAGGCTATTGCGCTAAATCCCGATTGTGCAGAAGCCTATTTTAATCTGGGTAATGCGCTTTTGGCGCTGAAGCGCCCAGAGACGGCTTTACGCAGCTATGATATTGCGGTGACATTGGAACCCAGTAATGCCGCAATTCATGTTAACCGTGGCAATGCGTTGAATGAGCTTGAGCAATTTGCAGAGGCATCGCTCAGCTATGCTAAGGCTATTGAGCTCGATCCTAATAATGCTGAAGCTTATAATAATCAAGGCAATAATTATTGCGACGCAAACCAGTTCCAGCAAGCGTTGCTTAGTATCGATCGGGCGATTAGTTTGGATGCCACTTCAAGCTCTGCGTATTGTAACCGGGGTGTTGCGCTATTCGGGCTTAAGCAAATTGATGAAGCTTTGCTTTGCTATGATCAAGCCATTGCCTTAGATGATGGTTTTGCAAAGGCTTATTGGAATAAGGCACTACTTAAAATCCTGCTGGGGGACTTTGCGGAAGGTTGGAAGCTGTATGAATGGCGTTGGAAACGGGCTGCGGGCCTTGACACGGCCAGAAATTATCCCCAGCCATTGTGGTTGGGTGGGATTCCGTTGGCCAATAAAACGATTTTGGTATATCCAGAGCAAGGTTTGGGCGATTGTATCCAGTTTTGTCGGTATCTCGCATTTTTTGAAGGGATGGATGCGCAAGTGGTACTCGAAACTTATCCGGCGTTAAGTGCCATTATGGCGACACTTAAAGGAGATTTTACGATTGTTGAGACCGGGCAGCCTTTGCCTGATTTTGATTATTGTTGTCCTATTATGAGTTTGCCACTGGCGTTCAACACTACAGTGGAGACAATTCCCGGAACAGTCCCTTATCTTTATGCCGATGCGGATAAACAACAAATTTGGCGCGAGCGTTTAGGGCAAAAATCCAAACCTCGGGTGGGCTTAGTTTGGTCGGGTTCGAAGTCTAATAAAAACGGCATTGTTAATTTAGTATAGCATCCATTATACTGGCTCAATTTATACAGGAAAAAGCCCCTATGAATTGTCCAAAATGTGGGTCGGCGGATTGCACCAAAGACGGCATCTTCAAGGCAAGGCAACGATATAGATGC